>Ga0210059_1004149_pt1 | contig 23347 bp, 16 predicted proteins | sample Ectturendosymbi2_FD_188042 | JGI IMG/M metagenome (GOLD analysis project Ga0210059, IMG submission 188042) | Ecteinascidia turbinata endosymbiont from Florida, USA - Sample 2 (SPAdes) (version 2) | ecosystem: Host-associated > Tunicates > Ascidians > Unclassified | place: Key West, Florida...
CAGGCTGGGAGGCTCAACAGCCCAGTCGAAGCACTTGTTGGTTGTTAACCGTCACTTAGACCCAGTGGGATTGGCAGATCCGGTTGACCAAGTACATAGATAGCAGAGGTGTAACTTTTATGATCTTTATCCGAAGTAGTTTTCCAGTATCTAATCCTTAACCGCATCCAAAAATATTTTCCAACTCCATCCCGTCCAATATCCGAATCAATACTTCACGCAATGTTTCATTCCGCGGAAAAATAAGCTGCAACGAATTTTGAAAACGAGTTAAAAATTTTGACCTAACGCGCTGTTACAAATACAGTATCGCAATTTTACAAATTCAGCATTATCCGATCCAACCACAAAAACGTATGAAATTCGAAGCGGAAAATGTAGTCCAATAAATAATGCACGAACGTAGGAGGAATTGCATCAGATTTCTTAAATCAGCAATCACAAGTATTGTAAACTTGGAGCAATTATTTCACCATTTGGCACACCTCAATTGATTGGGAAAGATCCTAAGGACCAGTGTTCCTTTTAAGGTGCGCAACTGCGCAGTACCAGATAATTTGCGCAGTGCTATGCCAAATTTAATACGGTATATAACGCATAGCCCTTTTAACATTGGGAACGGTTCACTGTTTTTGTCTGAACAGCTGCGCAGTTACATGCGCTTAGTGCGCCACAAAATTTACTCAATGTAGAATGTTCTTAAGGGAACACTGCTAAAGACTTCCACGAACTTCCAATTTTGTAAAATTTGGCATAACAAAGTGTTTAAGTCCACATAGTCAAATAAAGACCAATATATGACATGTTTCGCTACAAACATCTGAAAAAGTCCCAGTAAAATCCTGGGTTGAGAAGGCGTACCTTGAAATGTCTCAAAACGCTTCAGTTACGATGATAGTTTGGCAGAGCTACGCTACACTACAGCTACACAGTCCGACTCAGAGCATGTTGATCAAAGGCATACAGTACATGCCGTTTTCTTCGCTTGGGAGTCGTAATGGGAAACAGTCGTTAGGAAAAACAAACAACGCATGGTCGCGGAGTTGCACGAGTGTTTCCAATCGCAAACGTGTTGGAATTCCGGACAGAATTTATTGAACATTAAAAAATATGGTAGACCAAAAATATTTCTGCCAACCACTTCCACAAATGACAAAAAATATGTCACTTGGCAACACTGCGGCTGTACACAATATAACACCGCCTCTTATGCTGTAAACAGCGTAGACTGCAGTGCTGCATATTTATTTGATTTGCTGCTAAATCTAGGATTTAATACTGCAACCTGTGAAATTTAATCTGGCAGTTATTTTTTTGCCACTTCGAATTGGGCCACACCAGTACTAGGCACACACTTTCGCTTTCAATCACTTGGAGTAATGACACAAGCTGCTTAAGCAGTTGTGTCGTAACAAGTAGCCACAGGGCTTGGGGAAGCCTAAATAATTTGCTTCTGTGCATCGTAACCGCATTGGTTTAAAAGACTACTTTGGCATAATATGTTATGTCCCACGGCACACGGCATTTGCAAGCGGTTTAGTGCAAGCCCGTAACTGGGGTGTGCAGTGGGGGCTAAGCCCCCTGGAAAATGTGGACATGATTTAAAATAATTGGACATTCCTCTGAGAAAACGTTTGTCCCCCCTGGTGTCCAGCGCTGGTTACGGGTCTGGTAAAAATATCCCTCGTAAACCAAAGCAGTATTGCCCAATGTTTGACAGATGGTTGCGAGATGCAGAATGAGATGGGCTGCTGATTCAAAGAAAAGCCTATTGCAAAATTTGCAATAAAACACATAGCGAAACATTGTGAACGTAAGCGAAACATTGTGAACGTAAAGTAAAGTAGAGTTAAGGCTAAAGAGCATGGTGTGCTCTCGAATGTAAATAAAAGAAATTCTGAATTACAAACACCAGACTTAAAAAGCTGTAGGGCTTCAAGCTATGCTCTGTTTCATTGTTGAGAATTGCTCTATTGTATAAACACAAGCGATCATTTGAAAGAGGTTGTTAAAACTGCAGTTAAATTGCTCAAATGTCGACGGAAAGAAAATTGTGGGCCGAAATGTGTGGTGGCCAAGACAACAGCTTTTTCTGCCCAGCTTCTCCACTGATAGTCGCGACTCCGCGATATTTAACTTTACATAATTTACTAGAATTACACGACTTTTAACAGGATTAAGCTGAAGATCGGTGATAAGATTTAGCAGAAACTAGCAGATACTGATGACACCATTCAGAAAATTTACATGGCAATCCCGGTAGACTGTAATTACGACAGAATACTGTTTGTGCGTTGCACAGTGCACACGTCTCATTAGCCACAATCGGCAAACTTCTGTGAGTGCGCATGGCCACGTGAGCGTTTGTGCACACCTCGTGATCCCAACCAGTTGTTTTCTGCGTTTCGACTGCGAGCCACGTGGTTCTCACTAGGAAAGATTTACCTCATTTTTCTACCGTGTTGCTGCAGTGCTGAGAAAAATCTGAGGTCGGGCATGAACAAATGAGAATAAATCGGATTGAATCGTGCATATCCCTGTCAAATGGAAGTTGTGTCTCCAACTCCCACATTACAGGAGTGCCTCCTAATCGATTCGGTCCTACATAACTGGTTCGTAGATCCAACCCTGCCTTGGTATGCGAAGTGCAGGCAGAATCGGAGTTGAAGACGAACTTAAACGTTCGTCCACCGACCGGTCGCTTTAGCATCTGCACCAGTGCGCGACGTTGATCATTGGTCGATAAAACAAACCGCCAGTGTCTGCTGCTGCTATCCAGCAGTTGTTGGTAAATATAAAACTGTGGGAGGCGATGCATTGGACGCGCTCATATCATACTGCAGGATTGGATTAAGATATTTTAATTATCATGGTCTCTTTTTTATCATCTGGCTGAATTCTGTTGCTAATGGATGGCATTTGTAGAGGCGGGTTTTCCATTGCTTTGTGGTTCCAAATTCAGAGCATGAAGATTTCCGGGGCTCCGAAATCAAGAGTAGCTGAATCTCAAGAGGCAAAGACATACTTTCCATGAAAGAATCTTTGGAATTGCAGTCCGGAGAATATCCAAAAAGGAGACGTTTTGTATCAATGTGCTGTAGTGCTGACCGCAAAATGAAATCCGAGATCGAGATCAAAGTAAAGTGATTGGACTGAGATGGGGAGCGACGCGGGAAGATTAAAAAACCCAGCATGGTAACAGGAAACAGTTTTAAAAAAGCTTAAAATTGTTCGTGTTCTACGCCCAGTAGCGCACTTGGATTTTTTAAATCCTTTCAAAATTTGATACGGTATTGCAGGACCTCTGATATTTACGAACCATTCACAAGAAGAACGACTAAACCTTTAGCAAAGTACAAAATCACCATTTTAACATTCATTTTATTTTGAATGGATAGTAAATCATGCAAAAATATGAAAAATGTCGCCGTTCTGGTTTGTGTTTTAAAAGTTTTGCTGATTACTTGCTCTTGCCTCTTGCAAATCTTTTTTTTTCAAAGTGCAATTTCCCACGGAGAAACGTGAAAATATGTCAGTAGACGACTTCGACAAAAAACAACCAAGAGAGTAAGCTCTTTTCGACATCATTTGAACTGATTTGGCATCGAACGTCCACTCCCAGAAAGCATACCCTAAGCAAGTTGTTGAACAAGGTGAGCTGAAAGCACTCTTGCTCATGTAGTTCAAGTCAAAGAGTTCCATGTCGGCTGCATAGAATTACCAGTGAAATCTATTGATCGACTATCTTGGCCTGGCACTGCGGTTGTTGATTAGAGGAGCAAAGTAAATAGCAATAATGAAACGCATCCTGATAGAAAAGAGACGGGTCTTCAGATGTGAAAGATCTTACGCGCTATTACTATAATGATCAGCATTTCATATATCTTGAAACCGCATGTGAAAAAGTTTCTATGGACAGCTGTGTCGTTCGTGACTTGCTAATTTCAGCTTGCAAAAGATTGATTGCTTTTAAGAATATATTAGTAGCAAGACGACTTCGACAAAATACAGCTAACAGAATGTTTCCTTCGACATCATTTGAAACTATGATCTGACAACTAAACTCCACTCCTACGAACCTTCACCGGAATAAGTTTATGTACGCAACATTCTCTCGCAATCGCAGATCCACGCGAAGAGGAATATACCAACTAATGAGCTAAAGGCACTCTTGCTCATGTAATTATGTGCAGGTAAAAGATTTGACCTGAGGTTATTGTGTTCCATTCAAAACAGTGAAAACTGCAGGATTGCTACTACTATAGCCGCTATGCATATAAATCAGCAATATTGAATGCAACAATTTGCAAGATTGGCATATCAAAAAAAGTTCTAAATTCAGACGTACATCGACAGTTACTCATCACACAAATAAAGAGCAAAGATTTCGAAACATTTATGGAATTGAACGAATCAAAACTTTTGGGGATGAACTTGCACTTCCGGCTGCACTTCCGGCTCCTACCACCAGTTCTATATAGCATTAACTGCTGATGCAGAAATTCTATTTCTTGAGCCATTTAATTGCTCTTCGCTGAATGTTTAAAAATCAACTCAAGCCTACCGACTTGTAACCGGGTACTTAAATGTTGGTCGATGTTGAAAATGACTAGCTGAAGTTCAAGAAATAACAGCCAATATGTTGGCTCCAATTTCAGCTGAAGACACCGTCAGGGTGGAAAAATTTTCCATCTGCCTATCACTCTCTCCATACCTAGACTTATGGGCTGGCGTGGCTCTAGAGCAGTCTGCCTTTTAAATAGGACAATTTCAGCCATAGTTGGACCCCTGTTAACCAGGGTTGCGGAGTCGGAGTCGTAAGCAGTCTGAGATTTTTTTGTCCGACGTCAGATGCCCAGTTGGATCACTTTTTTACATCACTCCTAAGTTGGGAATTCCTGTTGAAATGGTACAATTTCTTGTAAAACTTTTGCTGAAACAGACTTCTTGCTGTGCACCACGATTTCCATTGAACAGATTTCTTGCTGTGCACCACGATTTCCACTGATTTTAACAGTCAAATTTCATTCCCTTTATGTTAAGGAGTCGGAAATTTTGGAAAATCGGAGTCGGATATTTCACCTCGGGGTCAACCTTGCTGTTACCTCCAGAACCGCATCCCTATCAACCTTTGCCGCTGAGCGTAATGCTCAGCACAGTAAAGTTAACGTAGGAAATGACTTGGCAATTGTTCTATCCGCCATCAGCTTTAAAAAATGAAATGATACAAAAAAAGAACCGAACTGCACAAATTCATGATATTAAACATCGCAGTTCTTTAAAAACGTAAAGATCAAAAACTTCAATTTCTGACCAGTTAATCGCCGTCAGGATGTACAAGCATGGTATACCATCTGTTATTGCCATACCACAACCATGGTTAATGTACCAGGCGCACTTCTCTTCAGATATTGTTTCGCACGTAACAGCGGGGGAACTCGGAATAGATGTGCAAATCACCACCCCCACCGCCAAAGGGAGCGGTAAAAAACGACTGCAATTAGCAACGAAAAATTTGTTATTCCCAGGTGCAACAACGCAGATTTCCCTACATCGCTGTGTCACTTTGTTCCAGCTGATCTGTTTCTCTGCGCGATTATGCCTTTGTGTCACTCACGGAAATTGGAAGTTTTCGTTGTTTTTGCGCTTACACGCATTTTATGTTTCTTCATTTCCATGCGCAAAAACGTGTATTTCTATTGCTTTCCAACCCCAGGAAAAATTACGCTGGTCTAAGCAAGCTGAAAATAATTCCTGCCCGTTTCGAATCCACGCATGAAAGTACGTGCTCGAAACAGGAATGGCTAGAAGCTCCGTTTGTAACCTCCGGAAGGCACATCCGTGTGAATGACCATTATCGTCACTTGCCTATATTTATAACTTTTTTTGCTGTCAAGCCGACTGTTGTGAAAAAAAGTGAACAATTTACAAACGTTTATTTGGTGCTAAAAATTCAGGTTCTGGAAGTAACACACAAGACATTCAACACGAATGTTCGCAAATTCGTCGGAAGCACTACTGAAACTCATTGTTTTAAAGCGGCTCTGTGGCCGGGTTGGAATAACATGCGTAAACTCTTGCTCCGAAGGATTTACACCTTTATGCTACACTTCCTTCGGTTGTCATGCGTGTGGCTATGCTTATGCTTAACGTGAGGCAATTTACTCCGCAACTGAAATCACGTGGCCTACATAACCATCTCTTTGTGGAAAATGAGTTAAATGTTTACTGCACAAACCTTTGTTACAGATCTCGGAATGGATTTGGAAACGCTGACTGAATACACGACGCCACATCAGAAGTGGTTATTTTGTATAAGCTTTAAAGAATGCTAACACGAACGTATGCTGAAGCGAAGGACTATAAGTTCGAACGGGTTTTGCTCTCGTTGAAGTGAAGTTAACAAATACTTTGGCGTGAATCTCTTGGATATGAGAGTTGTACGTGCGAAAATCACAAACCTAAACTTTTTGAATGGAAAATATGTCGTGACCAGTGTTGCCACTCTGTTATGAAGAAAAAAACCAGAATTTACCTTGAAAAAAAACAAAAAATAATATAAAACCCCAGACATGAAACATGTAGAAAAAGTCAAAAACAACTTGAAATGTACGCTAGCGGTACTTGTACATAAAAATTAAGGTAATATGCATTATTTGCATCAAATTTTTAATAAGTTCAAGTCTATTTTTAAACATTGACAATTTACAAGTAAGCTAGCAGCAAATCAAACGTAAGTAACATAAAAAGTTAGTTAGATCTTTTAATGTTTTATTTTACTTTCACTTAAATGCACAAATGAAACATGCACATCATACATTCAAGGTCTTACTATTTTCACCCTAATCATAGCATTCATTGCAATATTTAACCACTAATTTAACATTCAAAATTTTACATCACAATGCGCTTGTAAAACAATGAACTGATTCTCAACTACAGCATCTTCATTCATAACAAAAAAGCATTCCAAAATTATGCACAACCAGCCCTTGACACATCAGCAATAGATCAGAGTGCTGATCTATGCCTAGTCAGTGCTTAATCTGTAGAACATTAGTAATTCAAACAATTTTTGGTTAAGCCTAGCCCCACTGAACTGTGCCGGCTACCGACTCTGCACATTACGGATGTGAAACTACTGTATTCTTGAATGGAAAATACAGTAATACAATATAAATGGAAAATACAGTAATACAATATACTATTCTAAAATTTGACCAGAGTCAAAAAACCCAGATTTTCAATAAAAGCCCAGAACCCCAGATAAAACAAAAAAAAACAGATTTAGTGAAAAAAAACAGCAGTGGCAACACTGGCCGTGAGTGACCTCTTCCCGACTGATTTGCAGCTACTTGTTTGGTAAAATTGTACCGCTGCCGACTTGTTACACAAGTCTCAATCTTACCTCAGTATCTGCTTGTCGCGCCGCATTCCTCACAGCGAGGCGTGGAACACCCAAAGCATTATAAGCGCAATGGACGAAGGAGTCAGACACAAATTTATGAAAACAGATGTCGTCCAATCGATATTGAGAAGAGACCGTACATACTCCGATGCATTTTCCTTCAACAACTGTCTGTTGCAAATGGATTATAGGATTTGTGTTTTCCCCGTTCACAATCCGCTTTAACAACCGGTTGAACTTTACCCACATTGCCTATGGCCGCCAGACGAGACAAGCGAAAATGTAGGAAAGACGCGATACAGTAGCTAGATCCTCCGTGATTACCTACCTAATTACACGATCGATCTGTAACGATTGAACGATGGAAACCTGGCAATGGCAGATAGCGTCCACATTACAGGCAAACAGCTGGATGTGATCTTTGCAGCTACCACAGACGTTCGGACACTTGCGGGAAAACCCAAACTGTCGCAAATCAGCAACCAACAAGGCACGCCTGTACTCCGTACACCTCAGCTGCAAAAACCGACTCCCGGTCTTCAAGCAACTCGCCCACAACTGAAAAAGAGCGGCTTCCGGCCAGCCACCCGCGAACGCCCGGGACACGCTGATTACTCAATAAAAGACCATCGTTACGACAATGGCGCTGGGCAGTTCAATGCAGGTAGACAACAAAGTTTCTGCCGAAAAAAATTGTCATGGCAAAAAGTACATTAATCTGGGTTCCTACGGAGTCTGGAAAAATTTTTTGGTCATACACCAGTGTTTCCCAATCTTTTTTTGGCTAGCGCTCCCTTTTCTGACAAACAAATTTCTATCCCACCCCTACCATCCCTAGCACACATATCAACACGATTTTTTCGTATTGTATATTTGGGATGTTTGAAAATAACCAAAACAAGAATGAGCCCAAAGATGCATTTTATTATAAAACTTAATTTAGTAAATTAACTCATTTAGCAGTTGGAAACTGTTAGAGTTAATGATTTGGAAACAGTTAGAGTTCATGAAGGGCTCGATTTCGTTTGAACAGCATTAAACTTGGACAAGAGGGTGAAGATTGCTGATTTGGCTTTAATGAGGTTAACGCCATTCCCCTGCAATTGGAAATTAACTTCATTGAACTTCGTGAAGATATCTGTGGACTGTGACAGACAAGATACTGTATCTATGACACCCTTTGACAGTCGCCTTCTGTGTGCAGCAACAGGCGTACAAACTCTCTTCATCATATCCGAGTGCACCACATTGCCTAAACTTAGCAGAACACTTCTGAACCCTTTGGTGTCCTTTAATCAATCAATCCATTAATACTCTGCCACATTTTTAGTAAATTTTGAGTTCGGAGCAGTGCAGGATTGAATTTAATCTGCATATTTCAAAAGTTTTTGATCTTAGCCGTGACACTTGCAGACGTCCACTGGCTCTACCATATCTCTCTCCCTGGATTTCCTTGGCGCTGCTCAAGCTAAAGTGCGTTCTGAAACACACTTCTGTTTTCCGGAATCTTTTCGATTCCCTTTAGGTAACTTATTCGTGTTGGCACCTAACACTACCTGTAAAAAAATATAAATTGTCTTTCTATTGAATTGAACACGTACAAGGTTATTATTATATTTGTGATCATTGAACCACTCCATCCAAAATTAGCTCACGCTTTCGGTTACAGGCTGAGTCTAAGTGCAAGCGTGCATTCTCATACCTGACCGGTGATAGTCACTGCAACGAAACGGGCATGATTAAGTAGCCGTTTCCCGCGCCAAGAACTACAGCTGACGAAAATTCCAATCATAATCATTTCATTATAGAGGAGGACAGTTTTACTATGCAGTTCGAACTGTTGCATTCAGTCAGGAGCAAGATACCTTTCGCGATGGAAACTGCAATTCGTCAATTTATCTCCTAGCATTTCACCTCTGTTTAGTTTCCAAAACGTTAAGTTTTTATTTACAAATTACATGCTTACATGTTTGTTGATCATACTGTTTTTTATGACATTGGTCACTCAAAATTAGCAAGCCAACAGAAATGTAATTATTAACCGGGTCTCCTATCGCCCCCAACCGCCCATTTGTGCTTCACCGCCCCCTAATCGCCCATTTCTGCTTCACCTCCCCCTTAGAGTTTCTCATCGCCCCTAGTGGGGCGATACCGCCCACTTTGGGAACCACTGTGTTACACTATGAAAAAGAAAATAATTTTCCGTAATATTTTATTCAAGGTTGATGTAATTGTACTTAAATCGTGTCAAATATTATCCTGCCTGTAACCTGGGTAGACCATTAGTATTGCAACCTCTCCGATGACGTTGCGTTGAATGTGCGATTCACCACGAACGGGATGTGCGCGAAGAACAACAATATGTATATGTGGCGCGAAGAAGCAATAATAGAGTGGTCATGGCATAAGAACTCTATTGTTGCTTGCTCCGTGACTGTTTATTCAACTGCACAGGAATTTGCGGGTTGTGGACCGGGAGCATAGAGACAAGATGCCGCCTCTGAAAATATTGTCATCAAAAGCAAAGTATCTAACAGATGAGTTGCTTTCCTCACATTTGACGTGGTAGGTAAAACAACACATTTTCATTCAAAACGGCTTTTACCAGGAAAACAATCAGAGGATATTCCAACACTCATCCAGCCCGTGAGCGTAAAGATTCCCCATCCCTGGTCTAATAACTTGCTTTATATGCCCCCGTCTAAACATTTTTCTCATATTTTCAGCCAAAACCACCACAAAATTTACCAGACTATTTATTTGTTATGTGGGCAAGCAAGCATAGGCGTAGCCGGGGGGGCGAAGGGGGACATTCCCCCCAAAAAAATTTTGGAAAATACAGTCATTTTGTGCTTTGAGATGTGTTTTTCTGAACAAAATAGTACTGTTCGCCTAAAATCAAGCATTTTAGCCCCCCAAAAAAATTTTTTGGCTCCCACCAAAGTTTTGGGCTGGCTACGCCACTGCAAGCAAGCTCGGTGTTTGCTACGGACCTTACGAACCACATACAGCTTGTCATTTGGTTAAATATATCACAACAGTTAAAAGCACTAGGTTTTCTGTATGGTTTCGATAAATCATAGTTTTGCGACGATTCACATCGAACTTGCACATATCCATATTCCTTTACGTATTCCCCACAACGGGGTTAAGCAAGGAATCTATCGGAAAGAAATACTTCACAACATAAAATGTTCACTCCAACAGCAGCTTGTGCTGTTGAGCCATGGTGATCTGCATTGAAAGCCCAGCGCTAACAGCTACCGATTCAAAGCGAACAAGGAAAGTGCCGGCTTTTACTTGTAATCGTGACACCAGATGGCCGCAACATCTGTCAAACACATTACATCAGCGGCAGGCCGAAGCTACCTGTGAGTTTTGCAACAAAAGAAAGGAATCCATGCGGTGGCCAGTCACTGGTGCTCTAGCGCATAGGTTCTCAAAGTGCTCCGTACGGAGCCCCAGGGCTCCACGAGAGAAACCTCGGGGCTTCGCGAGCTATTTGTTTACTTATTTAAACACTGACTTGGGAACATCAATCGGTAAGCAACAATGTGTTTTTTTGTTTTTATTTTTAGAAATTTATTGTGGGGCTCCGTAAATTATGGTCAATCTCTTCATGGGCTCCATAACACCAAAAGTTTGAGAACCCCTGCTCTAGCGTTTCACGCTGCATTATGATTCAATGCTATTTTATCACTGTGCTGTTAAATCAGGGACATAAGTTACGACAACAAACTCATCCATTCACCTTGTATGTTGCAAAACTAGGATGCAGGCGTAATGTGGACTCGCGGACTGAACTAGTAAGACAGTTTAAACCTGGTTTTCGTTGTCGAGTTTTTTGAAATCTGGCGTCAGTGATGGGTTCTACATTTCACTGCTAACTTCCATTTCAGGGCTGCCATCAATCATCAAAGTAACCAACTTGGACAAAACCAGGTCACTTTTGAACAGACACGTAGCAAATCGAGAACCGTGTAGCGAATAAGGTAACCTTTGTGAAGCTTGTACACAACGACGAACAGCATTATCATTACGAAAGATTTACCATTGTTGAGATTATTCCGTAGGTGCCCACCAGTAAATCTGAATTCAAGTTAGAACTTTTACTTATTACTTGAATAAGTAATTTTTCCATTACTTCACATTTCAAGTAATTTGGCTTTTACGCAAGTTATGATTTTAGAAGCCACGTTTTTGCTGTAAACGCAATATTATGCATCACCACCTGGGCAACCAAAAGTCAATAAAGTCAAAAATTTTCTGGTTGTTTCAAATCTTATGAAACGCCCACAAACCATATTTCACGCTCATACCATTGGGGAATCCCAAGTTATTAGGTCAAATAAAAGTCAAAATTCATCATTAGGTCAAAATTTTTCATTGGGTCAAACTTTTCTTGCAACACAAGTTTTTTTCTCTTTATTGATATTTTATTGAAACTACAACAACAGATATTGATATGCTTTTGTAAGTTTAGTTGCAATTCTGTAATAATGGATTTGTTGCGATTTACGTAATAATGTTGCTTTCCCCACTACTGGACGATTGAATATTATGTAGGAGAGGCGTGATAAGGCAAGAAACATGGTCTTACAGTATTTGGTTTGGTAAATGCTCAATCCATAATGCATATTGTGTTTCAACTTTATGATGTTCTCAGGTTTGACTCTATTGTAGTTATTGAGGTACTTGCCAATATAGATCATTCCCAAAGCTAAACAAACAAGTTTTTTGAATTTTGAAATATAGTGCATGAATGAATCTGATTCTGAGTTAACCTCAACGCAACACGTGTGGCAGCCTGGAGATGGCCCCACATGTAAATAAATGGTCACCGCTACATGGTGCCCATGAGTAACCAGTCACAGTTACAGTCACCACAGGCGAAAGAACGTAATTCATACTCCCTATCAGTGTTGCCAGATGGTTGTCACCAAAACCTGCTAAATCACGTCACGAAAAACTGCTAGATCCTGCTAAAAACCATGTCACAAATTTTCAGCTAAAATCTGCCTAAAATAGTGAAATTCTGCTTAAAAAACTGCTATTTTTGAGGTATTTAAAATAAACTTGTAAGGCTATGTATCAATTTTTGGTCGTGCACTCACTATCAATTGACCAGACATTAGGCCAATAACTTCCTGGCGTAACTGAACCACCTGGAAAAATGATGTGTTGTGGGATAAAAATATATTCTGCCAATGTAGTCTTTGAAACCCAATGCGCTCACTAAGCACAGAAGTAAGTCATTATCATTTAGGTATCAACAAGCCATTTAGTTTAATAGTTACTTGTTAGTATGATGTAATTTTATCTGCTTGAAACAGCTTTGCGGTGTCGTAATAGAAACTCCAATGGTAATAGCAATGGTACTGTTAATTTATGCATTCCAAATGATTAAAGGCAGCTAGTTGTGCCTGGTTGTCCTTGTGTTGCCCAATATAAAGCGTCAGAAAGAAGGTGAAGAATTTTTTGATGAAGAAGGTGTAAAATTTTTCATCTCTAAAACTGTTGGAACAAGTATTTGACCAGGAATTTGTTACTTGCTTAACCTGCCTAACGTTTTTCAAAATCCTGCTAAAAATGAGTGACTGCAAGATTGATAATTTTACAGCTAACAGTGAGAAAAACTTGTTAGATTTAGCAGCAAATCACCTGAAATGACAACATGTCACCAAGTCATCGAGTTACATTAGGCCAGGGTTGCCAGATTGTTTTCACCAGAAGTAGCCAAACACTGTTCCGAAAGGAGCCAGAATGACAGATAAGTAGCCAAACACTCGGTTTGTGTTTCGATGATGACGTCACCATGTTCACTCAACCGTAATCCGTAATATGACCTTTTTGCAAAGTTGGTAAAATGGTTGGCGACAAAGTATGAAAATGAGACAAGGTGACCATGGCCTAAGTGCCCCCTTGGCTATGCCCATGATGGTGTAATTACAAAATTTAGTATTACTGTTAGGAATTGCACATTTCTTTGTCAAAGTAGATAACAAACACAACACATAATTCACTTTATACTAAATCTGTAGGCCAGGCCTACACGGCAGGTTCGGGTGATAATGGCCATTTGTCTTATTCATTCCCCGGCTTTCTGCTCTAGAGGGGGTTTACAACATTAATGTAACCAGAAAATTTTACAACTACATTATTTTTCATAACTTTTTCAAAATGAAAAAAAAGCTTTTACCCCAAATTAGCTAGTACAGGCAATGCATGAGAAAAACATAGCACATCTCTATCTTTACAACCTGAACAGAAAACCCATCCAGCTTTTTCTGATGGCACACCATTTGTGGGTCCGTGCTGTCACCGACCAAATCTCATTCGATCATCAAGTTTGGCAAACCAGACATGACACAATGCGGCGTGAACGAAATGGCTGTTATTCAAGCTCGAACAATCCTAACGGGATTTCAAAACAAGTTAGGTCTATTCAAAATGGGAACGAAATTGTTTTAAATATTTCTCCAACTTGCTTAAATTGGAAAAAGATGGAAGGATTGTTGACAGTGATTTGGAGATATATGCAAAGCACCTTAAGAATTTAAGTGAAGACTTCAAAGTACTCTTTGAGGACCCACAGAGGATGCGTGTGCCGGATTGGATTGTTACGCTATTTGACTTTAATGTGCAAAATGCAGACATTAATTCGCAGTTGCAAGATGAACTCACTGATCAGGGCTTAAGAAATGTAAATTTCCCGGGAAGCTTGTCGAAATTTCCCGTGGGCCGGAAGTTGAAGACGATCGCCCCTTTGTGACGTCGAAAAAGGAATTTGTTTTCTTGAAAACGTTGCACTCAGGAGCCTGAACTATCAATGCGTTCACATGGATCAACTTGAATCGATTCAGCCAACTAGCATCGGTTCACATTCAACGTGTAAACAGTTGCAGTGCCGCAGTGTACCACGTTACTGCTCGGTGCGCAAAAACGATATACTGAAGGAGTGCTAAACCGATGGAACCGGCAAATCTTCGCCGCGAAACAGAAAATTCTCAAGCCTAATCCTTGCTTAACGCGCTTCTAAAATTTGCATTTTGTGGGCGCTATTACATTTACAAGATATTTTTTACTACATTAGAGTTTTAGATAATTTATTTAATAATATGGACTGCTTACATGAAGCTTCGATACAATCGCCGGCATTTGAAAAACCGTAATACGGTTTCTAACGACCAACCAAATCGTAGTTTGTAGACCATTGAGAGACTTCTAGACACCAAACTAAAGATATCTTATAGACAATAAATTTTGATATTCTCTAACGCATGTGTTACGGCAAGATTGTACGTAACTCACACAGCAGGGTCGGCGAATTCCTACTCTCAAGTCGCGTAATCACGGCATGCCTGCGGGTCCTGCAAAGTATAAGCCAGTGCTTCTCAACCTTTTCGTTGAAGGGAGACAAATCCAGATCTACGATTTCGTGAGAGAGTCGCACTAAATTTTTAACGCAAGTCAATTCACACGTTTTGTTTCATTGCAGAACGAAGTCTGTTACACAAACTATTAGAGGTTTTATTCATAAGCGTAGCCAGGGGGCGGCTATGGAGCTATTCTCCTCGCTTTGAGAGGCTGTATCCCAAACAAAATAGTGTTAACAGTTTAGCCTTCCAATTATTTTGATCCCCCCCAAATTTTTGGGCTGGTTATGCTACAGGTTTTATTGAAAGACTGCTGAGAGCCGCATGCGACTTTCAGAAAAGTGGTTTTAAATTGCTAGTGGTGCATCATTTGAAGTGATTGCAGCGTCGTGTTTCAATCGTTGATTGTTGCGGCCAGTTCGGTGGTGGTGAAATTGGTTTTTAAACGATCCGACCTGTACAGTAGAACGATATTCAGACGGTGCTAAAAGTTTCTGTTGAGTGAACGTTCCACGCAAGCATTTTTTTGGGCGCGAGTGCGCAGTTACCAGAGTGAGCTTGCTGTGAGTGGACGATAGTTTGGGCACGAGTTGAACATTTTTGCTGATAATGTTAAAGCTTTTTACATATTGTGTTACTTTCTGCAACAGAAGGTCTGCAGCGTTGTCTTTAGCAAATACTGTAGCCCTCCCAAAATTATTGGGATTTTTGTGCTGCCTACACTGATTTATACTTATTGTTTCATCATATACAAAGCTAACGATGCAAGTCAGCTTCAAGAACCAGCATCGACTGTCTGTGACTATATGTTCGTAATAAATAACCAATTTTCTGGAACAAACACAAAAAATCCCGTTTAAAAGTGCTAGTTTTGGTATCGGCATCCTGTAATGTACGCTGTAGCAATTTTATGCTCATTCAAAAAAATTAAGGAGCATAAAATCGGGATAGACTTAACAGTTTCATCAACACTAAAAAAGCCTTCAAAAAACTATACATGATTCACTTTGAGACGTTTCGGATTATTCTTAATCCATCTTCAGTCAATCTTCAGTTTTTTGACTGAAGATGGATTAAGAATAATCCGAAACGTCTCAAAATGAAAGATGTATACTTTTTTGAAGGTTTTTTTAGTGTTAACGCTATTCCAGAATGACGTCGTATTCCAATCGTTGATTGTTGCAGCAAGCTCGGTGGTCCGGTGGTGTCGAAATCGGTTTTTAACCCATCCGACATGTACAACGACCCGATCCGGAGAACGATATTCAGACAGTGTTAAGGTTTCTGTTGAGTGAACGTTCTATGCATGCATTTTTTAGGCGCGAGCGCGCAGTTAATCGGAGTGAGCTTGTTGTGAGCGGACGCTGGTTTGGGCGCGAGTTGAGCATTTTCAACGGCACTACATTCCGGAATGGCATTCGGAATGCAGTACCATTTCGATTGGTAACCCGGTAAGGCAACACTGACCAAAGCAATCGTACATACAAGTATTATCAATCTGAATGTATTCAAAACCTTCCAGCTGATGCTAGCGCCACCGTCCACTCTGCTATCTAACGCAGTGAAGTTCGCTCGCATAAACGCACGTAGTTTTAAGGACGTGTTGGCCTCAATGTCCTCTGACCACATGTGTCATCATAGCAGCAATATTAAAACTAACAGCTTCCCGCCGCCATTACTAGTTTACGACAAGCGATCAGGTTCACCAAAAAAGCCAGACCTTGTCTCAAAAAAAACCACATAAACCAGATAGCAGTCCTAAGACATATACGCTACACAAAAAATGCGTAACCAAACACAAATAGATATTAAAACTCGTCAGAAACATTGATATAATGCAATTCCAATTTTAGAAGCATTTTCTTGCCCCGTAAATACACTGTCGTACATTTGTTTCTTATCAATAACATCGATGATTTTCAGGGCAACAGTAAAATCTTTGCAATTTTCCTCTGCACCCTGCGTGGTAATAGACTCCCGTCAGAAGAGTTTTGTAATGAATATGCACCTCGACAATGCTTTGCCAGAATTAAGTCTTTCCGACTGAAAAAAAATAAGAAAAAGCCAGATTTTTACTGGTATTTTTGATTATCAAAAAAAGCCTGGATTTAAAAATCTTGCTTCAAAAATGCCAAGTTAGTTGGCAACTCTGCACGCGACCAGCGACTGTATGAGACCACTATTGTTAGGTAAGGTTAAGTGTCGCGTCATAAGGCCAGGTATTGGACCACCGTGACTCAGCGAGGAAATTCGCAGTCCGTTTGGTGGTTTTCTTGCGTTCTTAGCGTATTATTTGATTTTACTTGACTTGCAGCTGATTAATTTCCCGCGAGCATGTACGATTTCCCTGGAAGCTCCTTCCCGATTTCCACACTTTTTGCAGCCCTGTCACTGATATGCGTGTGGATCTCGAAGCTCAATCACTGTTTAAACGCAAAAACCTGCGTGACAGTGCCATGTAAATACCGCCGTTAAATACTCGAAATTTTGTGCAGCTGTTGAGCCGTTTTTACTTGCATTCCCAATTTCCTACATGCTTGAATCTGGTGTTAGTCATGCAAATGCATTCCTAATGCAGAAGATCCGACTGAACTCGGAAGAGCGTGGCGACTTGCTATTAAACACACCAATCTCCAGCTAGATAAAAATGCTCTTGCTGTTTCTCACAGGAAAAACCCTTCCTATTGATGGGGTCAAATTTCAGTGAAAAGTTTGCCATTTTCCTTTTGTGCTTGTATTAATAATAATGTTTCTTGCTCATTGCCTTTCAATTACAGTTAGATAGATGCAATAACACTACACTAGTTGGTGTTAATCCAAATGCCCCCGTATTTGTGAGGTAGTGGGATCTTAGAAGTTGAAACTCGTTCGGGGCTCGGTGATGCGTCTGGTATTTTACCAAGGGTTCGATAGTCAAAAGAACTTGCAGACCCCGGCTTTACATCTATTCCCTCAATATCTACACAGTGCTCACTGCCTTCATTGGCTTCCCTGTTTTAACTTTTGTGTAAAATTGAGTTAAGTTTCAGACAGGAATTTGGAACCAAAGTCTTCACGGGCGGCTGGAAGTTCGTAAGCTTGATGGTTACAGACCCTCGTCAGAAGAGCAAAGATTTGTAATGAATGTCAATATTCGGCTCATATGCAATTTCAGGGTCAGGCTTTTCCGACTGAAAATAGCCAAAGTTTGTCTGTTTTTTCGATTTAAAAAAAAAAAACAGTGCGTTGATAAACATCCAGAATTTCAAAATCTGTAAAAATCCCAGTGTGAAAACAGCCAAATTTCAAAATCTTTAAAAAAGCAATATTCTTAACCCTGCTCTTGGAGTGCACTACTCTGGATGTAGTGTTGTACCAAGTGTTACGAGTTAGCGAACAACTGTGATTACAGAAAGTGCCTGTAATCTTGTGGTCCTAACCCAACGCCATTACAAAAGCCTCTGTGTCTGTTATTATCAAGCATTACACAACTGTATGGTGGCCCAATTCTCGTTTTATGGTGACGGGAACAAGCTGCACGTACCACTCGCAACTCTTCTCCAAGAAAAATTTGTGGAATGGAAAAGTTGTAAAAGAGCCAAAAAGTAGCCAAATAGCCAAATAAAAATTTTGGAGCCAACTGCTTCTCAAAAGAGCCAATCTGGCAACCCTGCAGTAGGCTACTTGTTATTATGACGCAAGTATATGCTTGAAACATGCTGGTTGCGTCACAATAAAAACTCGAAATGGTAGAAGCAGTATGTACTTCGCCTTGGTGTTGCCCATTTTAAAGCGTCATCAAGAAAACAAAGTATTTTTGGATGAACAAGGAGGAAAAGCTAAAAGATTATTACTAGCGCAACCAATTTTTTGACCTAAAAACCTAATATTTTGACTTCATAATATACAAATTTTGACTTTATTTTGACCTACAAATTGTCTGCGTTTGCAATTGCAAAACAATTCAGCTCTTGTCGAGGTTAAACCAGAAGCATATTTGTACACTCTAAGCTTCGAATTTAAAAAATTGGGGATAATATATTAATGAGAACATTAATAACTGCGGCAGATTCAAACCTGAAAACATCATAAAGTTGAGCATTTACTAAAACAAGTACTGTAAGACCACATTTATTGCCTTATCACGCCTATCCTACATGACATTCATTCGTCCAGTAGTGGGCAAAACAGCATTATTACGTCAGAAATTGCAACATTACCGCAGAATTGCAACAACACTTGGAAAAGCATATCAAACCTATCTGTTGTAGTTTCAATAACATATCGATAAATGTAAAAAACGTGCCTCAAGAAAAGTTGACCCAACAATAAATTTTGACCAAATAATAAATTTTGACTTATTTTTGATCTAATAACTTGGGATTATCTTATGGCATGAGCGTGAAATTTGGTTTTTACCGTTTCATAAACTTTAGAAACGGCAGAAAATTTTTGACTTTATTGACTTTTGGTTGCCCTCATTATCACCAAAAACTGTTCATGCAATTTTTTATCAGGAATTTGTCACCTGCTAAACGGTTTTCAAAATCCTGCTAGAAAACCTGCTAGCTGGTAGATTAAAAATTTTCCAGCTAACAGTGAGAAAAACCTGCTAGATCTAGCAGCAAAACAGCGAAGGTGGCAACACTGCTCCCTATATAATAATAGTGCAACCTGGTATCAGTAGAGTGAAATCAGTGGTGGATCGCTATTGCTTCTGGTTGCTTTCCTGTTAGTTTACGCCCCTACTCACCATCTTTCGCTTGTGCTTGCCTCAGAAGTTCAAGGCGATGCAGTCAACTGCAACACACGAAAGATTGAATTATTTTGCAATTGCAAACGCAGAAAATTTATAGGTCAAAATAAACTAAACATTTTTTAATTTGAGTTTTTAGGTCAAAAAATTGGTTGCCCAAATCATCACATGTAAAATTAGCCATTGAGGCGAGTAGAATTGCTGTGCAGAGCGCTTTGTGAGTACACTTGTTCATTGTCATCCTGATTACGATTTTGAGCTGGAAGCTCATTCCACTGAATCGCGGCCAAGAGGTGCATTTGTTCTGAACCAACCATTATGTTGTTTAAAAATTGCAATGATTTTGACGTGCTTGGCTGCTTGCATGTTTTCAAGTGTAACTGTCGATTTTCTTGATTTGCTTGAATTACTTAAGCAATCTGTCAGAAATTACTTATTATTTAAACGATAAGTTTTTGTTACTTGAACCCAGCCCTACCCATCACCATCAGACAATACTCGGCTTGTAATTTTGTAAATTCTGCAGCTATATGTCTGTTTCTGCTTTTGTGAGCACAGAAAACGAACCTATTTATATAAAAGAGGCGCCATTCAACGTGGCACCACAGATGCGTGGTGGCTTAAGTTGCCCGATGGATCAGCCACGGATATCTTATTTATTATTTTGTGTGAATACTACAAACTAGTATGATTTCTTGCATTGCACTCTCGTGTAACGTAGTGCAGTATTTTTGATCGCCAATCTCATTGCGAACATTGGAAATCGCGTATCTACAAATTTCCGTTCCCATGTGTGAGTCATAACATGACTGAAGATCCATTTCCCGGTATGAGCAGATGTGCGCCTCGTTAGCAGCCTGATTAGTTTCGCTGCTCTAAGCCAATTATTCTTCAGGCGACTTAAATGTGCATGTATGGAACTCTGCTTACACCGCAAATCCATTTATGCTGCAAACGCATCATGCATAAAACAATTCTTTTTATTAACCAACTGTTCCCTTGTTGATACTACAAGTAGCCTACTTGTTCCGTGGGGAGGATTGCAGCCCGATTGCCCCTGACCCTTCGCAGCTCCCCACTTCAACATCCATATCATGAATCTGTTTGCTTGGACCTTGAACAGCAGCATGCAGCAGCGCTAAGTATCAAAGAAACCTGTGACCGTTTTGGTGTTATCTACGCGTGTTTTCTTTGCTAGCGCCACATGCAGCATTTTTGCGTGTTCTATCATCTACGCCTGTGTTCCCAAATATAAAAAGGATTGACTACTGCTTCCTCAAGAGCAGTGGCATTAACCTAGGGTAAATTTACCCCTGGGGGTAAATTTCATTTTCCAAGGGGGTAAATGTACTGAACCATAAATTGCAGCAAATATAAATGTTAATAAATCATTTTAAACTGTAAGACTTGTTACTTTCGTATTTTCAATAAATGAGCACCACTGAGTGTACTGGGGTTAAATCTGGTAATCTTGTTTGATAAAAGGGTAAGATAACCTCTGCTGAAGAGCATGTCAAACACCCGCCATGGCCTGTAGCAGAGCAGCACTGTGCTAGGATTATATCAAAAGCTAATCTCTAGCGACGTAAGTGGTAGGGTATTGCACATTCACTGTTAGTGTGTGCTACTGTGCACAGTGGGCCACAACACTTAGAAATAAGTGTTGCCACTCTGTTGTTACGGAAAAGTACTAGATTTAGTGATAAAAATACACTAGATTACAAAAACAAACTTACTCACAGAGAAAATGCTCAGAAAATGCGTTGCAATGCCAACCACGGACATTGTGCAACTCATTGTAAACCAGAGACAAAGAAATCGGGAGATAGCAGCAACTCTTGTGTTTGTTTGTACAAGTCACTAAAACGTTTAACGGATGGCCAAGTGACTTTGAAGCGGTTTAACTCAAAGCAGATTATATTTTCTTGTGTAATTTAAGATTTAATTAGGTAGAATTTTTAGCAAATTTCAACTGCACAAAATCAAAAGGTCTCAATTGCAGTTGCAATTGCACAAAATTGTGCAATTAATAACATTCAGCTCACTCATAAAAAACACTAGACAACCATAAAAAACACCATAACACTAGATGAAATGAAAAAACACTAGATCTAGTGGAAAAACACTAGGAGTGGCACCACTGTTAGAAATACTTCTGCCAGTTTTATCACAATAAATACTGTCCATTGCCAGCACAAGAGCGCGAGCATGCCCGCTGCAGTTAGTGGTTATGACGTCACAGTCGTAATAAACTGTCATTGACAGCATTTGTAGTTGTTCCTTTTTTATCACAAACTGTCATTGATTTACAGTTATTTCTCTTTCATCCTAAATGTAACTGGCAAAAAAACATAAGACTATTTTTCGTTTTTTGCGCATCGGCCAGCTAACATCAAAAGTAGCCAACTTTCACATCTATTTTCTATTCTCGCAATTTCTTGGCCACAAACGATTGGTTTCTGCTTGTTTTCTGACGTAAACAGAATGTTTTGCTTCTGCAGTACATTCACACTTGTTCGTTGCACAGTCGGATAGGAAGGAGTGAGAGACGTCATTGCTTGGACTTCGAAAAAATATACGAACACTGCAATTGTGAAACGCATCCTGATAGAAAAGATACTGGTCTTAAATATTCATCTCCAACTTCGCCATGTTGCGGTGAAAGAATTGCCAGCAGTTCTTACGTCACACCGCAGCTTGAATTCGAATCGATTAAAAGAAAATGCTTTGCTGGTAGGCAGCGGTCGATCAGTGAAAAGTTCTCGAATGTTTCGCACCGTTCGTACGCTTACTTCTGCCTTTGTTTATAGCCTTGTGTGATACTTACGAAGAGTTTAGCAAAAGGGCAATAACACTGTACCTCGATAAGACCTCAGCAGGAGTCGAACTTTCGTGCCTCTTTTTTGTGTTGGTGTTGGCCAACTTTGCAGTCATACAACAAATCGTGCTTGCACTTTCAGTTAACCACAGTTGCTGCGAGGATTGGGTTGAGATCTGAAAAACTGCGCTTAGTCAACTGTAGAGCTGAACAGGTGGGCTGAGTCAATACTTAGTGTTCACAGAGTCAGTTATTTCTACGAATTGCGATTGAAGCAAATGACCAATAATTAAAGGCTTCCTCTTATAAGACTATTTTGAAACTTTCTGTGGTTTCAGAGTGTCGTTGATGACTTGCTTATTTTACAGCACAAAAAAAAACAGATTTTTTGAATAACTATGCAGTTCTCGTGTTGCAGAAAATGTCAGTGGCAAACGATTTCGACGAAAAACAGCCAACAGAAACTATCTTTTCAACATCATTTGAAAGCAAGATTTGGCATCGAACGTCTACTCCCAGGAAACATTACCCAAGTAAGTTATGTTGCCACATGCTAGCAGTCGTAAATCTATGCAACGAAGCGGAGACCAAACATTAGGAGCTGAGAGCACTCGTTCTCATGCAATGAACTTCAGACGAACGAATTGACGTAGGATAATGGTGTTCCAACTGCTGTTATATGCTTTTATAAGACAACCAGTGAAAACTGGAGGATTTTTTCGACTAGCTTGACCTGGCAATACAGCAGGGATGGCCGGAATCACATTTTCAGACTTCGACTCCGCTCCTGTGGCAAAATTTGTGAATCTGGGTTCGGGTCCGAGATTTTTTCGAAGTTTGAGAATCCGACTCTTGTTCAAACGATTCCGGCAACCAAAGGCGCAGCCAGGGGGGGGCTGAAGGGGCTCAAGCCCCCTTTAGCAATCAGAATATTGATGTTTATTTTCTTAGTTTTTCACCAACATTGTAAATCGAGATCGGGTGCATTGCAAAATATTCTTTGGCAGTAC
>Ga0210059_1004150_pt1 | contig 23347 bp, 12 predicted proteins | sample Ectturendosymbi2_FD_188042 | JGI IMG/M metagenome (GOLD analysis project Ga0210059, IMG submission 188042) | Ecteinascidia turbinata endosymbiont from Florida, USA - Sample 2 (SPAdes) (version 2) | ecosystem: Host-associated > Tunicates > Ascidians > Unclassified | place: Key West, Florida...
GTGATATCGCCGGCTTCAATGTCTTGTACTACGTTCTGTATTGTCTGTTTTTATCAACCTGCGTTCTGCAGAGTGTGTGTGTTCATACTATGGACTTCGTGTCTGCTAACAAACAAATAAATTAAATTAAATTAAATTAAAATATCCAATGTAACATTGATGTACATCAACAAGAAGGGTCATGTAAGTATCCCATAGCTCCACAAAAGTCAGCTGTACTAAGGAAGGGAAAAACAAAGTTTATCAATTTGATCAAACTTTGTAAAATCGACCTTTGTGTTGAAAGCAATCATTGCCAACCCTAACTGTGTCATACTACCCACAAGTCTTACTCAACTTAATGTCATGTTAAGTTTCACGCCTTTCACTTGAGTGGTATCTGTTGAACATCAGCTAAAGCTTTGACTTCTGTTTAAATTTGCCTGTCAGTAAGTTACGTCTTGAAGTTTGTCAGTGTTTATAAAAATAACCTTTGTTTTTTTTCAGTGGTGAGTAAAAACCTGATGTCTTCTGATGCTCAATTAGCTCGAGAAAGAAGCAGCAGTATAGTTACAGCATTGCGAAACAGAGCAAATGGATCTAAAAAATTTCAAAATTTTCCAGATCCATTTTTGCTCTATGCTGAAAAATGTGCTGCAATGATGTGCACTGATAATCGGAAAGTGGAACTTCCTTCCCGTACACGTACCACATTTATGACCGCTTTTAGTCCTGACCATTCCTTGATAGCCAGCTGTCATGGTGATCACAATGTGCATGTTACAAACATTCATACAGAGAAGTTAGTTAAATCTTTGGAGGGACATGAACGATCTCCATGGTGCATTTCTTTTCATCCAAGTTCAAGTGATATTCTGGCAACCGGATGCTTGAACGGAGAGGTTTGTTTTTGTTGAGTATTCCCCAATATGATTTGTGTAAAAGTTTGGGCTATACCAGATATATATTAGTAATTACGAGGCTCTCTTAACTGGGGTATATTCCCCCTACTAGGTTGATAAATTTACTGAATCAAGATGCAGAAAATATTAAATTTTTCAATCATTACAAACTTGAACGTAGATTATGATTTTTGCTTCTTTTGCATTTTTCACTCATCTCTACATAAGTAAGCTGCCAGTTTTACTTCTGGGGATGTATGTAGAGCAGGGGTAAGCAATTAGTTTGGATCGAGGGTCACATTGAGAAGATCATTTTTGGCAGAGGGGCATACCTTCTAATTTGATCTCATAAAGTAAATAAATAAATCAAAAACAATAATAGTGCACACAATTTTTTTTTCTTATAGCCTAATTGTTCTGTTGCAAATACATTTTATCCAGCACATGCAATTCAATGAGACAAATGTAACCATATACATTTTCCAAAAAATATCAGGTTTGAAGAGTTTTCTTGAATGCTTCAAATGTTTCTGCGGGCCACTAAAAATGCTTTGGCAGGCCACATGTGGCCCACGGGCTGCTAATTGCCCACCCCTGGTGTAGAGCATTCAATTGGTCAGGTTCATTAGTTGTTTACAAAAGAATAAAACTGTCATTGTGTGCTTCTAGCACGATTATTTGGATTTAACAAAATTACCTAAGGCCTTTACATCAATTACTTATTCCATAATCTTTTTTGTCTCTTAAAACTCATATGCAATTGTCAAAGTTAAAAATTTATTGAGTTAAATTTTATTTTTGAAATTCGCTTAAGGGTAGACAAAAGAAAAAGATTAAAGAAATCCTGTACCCCAGGTAGCAGCCACATGTCCTTTACAGTGAAAATGCTGACATTTTTTACTCTTTTCTAGATAACTACTGAGCAACTTCATGATGTTTGAAGCATTGAAAACTAAATGCATGTTTGTTCAATAAATGAGAAGATGAGGTTGTCTGTGAAACAGAGACACATTCTGTCCCTAACATGTATTTTTTAAACTTAACTCTGGCATTTCTGATTTGTAAAAAATAAATAAGACATAACAGTTCTACAATTTTTAAGTCACTGCATTTCCTAGCAAAAGTACAATTTACAGATGGACACTTAGCAGCACATCTAGTGGTGGAACATAATAGAAGCAATTTTGATGTGTTTATCTTAACTTCCAGCAGTCAGATTTACGTACTGTATCTGGTTGTTTGAGCACCAGTTAATGTAGTATGAATTTAATGGAATCGTAGCTGGCTCTGTATTGCTTCTTGTATACTGTACAGGTTTATGGTTCATTATTTATTTTTTCAGGTTAGAGTATGGGATTTGCGAGGTGGTGGCAGTGAATCTTGGTTGGCTCCAGCAGAAAATACCACAATTGCTTCCCTTTCTTTTCACCCAACTGATCAGTGTTTATTAATTGCTGCTGGTTGTTGGATTTATTTCTGGGACTGGGGTCTTCCAAAACCATTTACATCCATTAAAACCAGTAGCATGCATGAAAAGGTAAGTAGGAACAATTGTTGCTTTTAAGAAACAATGGATATCTACCTTGCTGATCAAAATGTGTATGCTTGATTTAAGCTTACTTTTCAAACTTTCCCATGTTTAAATCTTTGTAATAGTTGATGTGTTGTTTCTTGGTTACTGGTAAACATATGCATAAACCTAGGGCCCGTGCTAGTAAGATGCACGCCTGACATAAAAGGCAAAATGTTGCAGTAAAAGGAAATTCAGCTTACCCCGCAGATTGAAACATCAAGGCATCAAGGTTGATGTGGGTAGGGAAATAATTATCCAGAAAGGTGTGCTTATTTTCTTGTGGAAACTCACTATATGATTGTACAATGACAAAAAAGCACATTAGAAAAAAACGCTCAGTCAGTTTGGGCTGAGCAAAGTGGTTTGGATCTATCGTTTATACTTATGTGATATTTGGTTTTCCACTATTCTGCATAATTAGGACCGAAAAAAAACTTTTATTAGTTTATGAGTTGACATAGGGCAGAGTAGCAATGCCTCCAGTTTAACGACTCTACAACCTCTTAGCCACAAAATTGTGACTGTTTGAGCTTCTTGATCAAAGCTTTCTCACTTGAAAAATAATTATCTATTTAATCTTTCTGCTCCACCAAACCATTCGTTCAATTTCATGCCCGCTATTCTTTTGGGGAGAGTCGTGGAAGCAGCAGCCCTAGGACTCGAAGAACCTCAAAATCAACAGCAATCTCAGATAATTCCACCGGCTCCACACCAAGATGGTGCCAAGCAAGGTCAGAGATGTAGTAATTCCAATCAGTCCATGGACGACTTCTGGGTTTCTTTTCTATGGATGTAGCCAGCAGAATTTGCCCTACCAGTGTGACATTCTGATTTCTGACACATGGCCAAACCAACGGACCTAGAATCTCTTGATATGGAGGAAAAGTGGCTTAACATTCACGGCTTTACGAATGCCACAGCTGCGCACTTTGTCACGAAGAGCCACACCGTGAACTTTTCGTAAAAATCCCATTTCTGCCGATTGCACTTGGGGTAGGAGTCGTTCGATTGTTACCCAAGATTCATAACCATAGGTAAGGTTCGAAACAAAGACCTATTCAAAAACTGACAGCTTTGCGGTGTTTGAAAGCTCTCTCACGCCCAGCTGCGACTGCTTTCCCAATCCGTGTTTCCATCTCCCTTTTCGCCTTCCATCACGTATGAATTCCACCCGAAAATACTTAAACTTCTCCACCTGTTGCAGTATATTTCCGCTAGCTTGCAACACGCACTGGTTTGGGTATCTCGATTGACATAATACTTCGGTCTTTTTAGTCTTGATTTCCATTCTGGCTTGGTCGCAAGCATCAGAAAACGGATGAAGTGCATGTTGAAGGCCCTGGTGAGAAGATGCCAGCAGTAACAAATCGTCCACTAACAACAAACGGTTGATCTGCAACTCCCAATTCAGTGACCCTCGTCGACTTGGCTGTGACTGTCTTTCTAGTTCAATTCATGTAGACTATGAAGAGGAGTGGTTGGTTGACAACAGCACCCTTGTTAATTGTATTTTAGACTTTTTCGTAGTGAGGTCTGCGGACTTGCGTACCGCGAATGCAAAGAAGAGTCGGCTTAGTTCTGAAGCCGTGCCTTGTAGGTTACTCTCTGTTCAGTGATTATTAGCATCTTTCACCTCCTTATTTCCACAAAAGGGTTACTTTTTTGCTATTATTCGCCACACCGAGTCGTTTCCGTCCGTATACCCGAGCAGCAGATTCAAATGACTCCTGTATTAAATAGTCACCATTCCACCTCCGCGCCAGCTGTGCATTGCGGGTTCTTTCTGAACAAGGACGATATGCTGTCCGCATATATCTTACTTAAATATTTGTCCGCCAGATCCTCCCACTTTATTCGGTAGGATCTCATGGCCCTTCACGTTTGTGTAGTCCCTGGCGACTTTTCAAAACTGTAAGTTGCAGTCCACCAGATGGCGATAGGTCGACAGTTCTCCATCCCTTTCCACACAAACGCTCGTCCAACACTGATTGGAACATCAACGAGTGAACGATGACCCAAAGAAACTCTGCACCGGGTGCACTTGTACAGATCTCTGCGATGGAAGAAGGTGGCTACGTGATGCACAGTACGTCGTTATAGCACAATTGCTATAGGAGTCTTCCGTTATCATTAACGTCACCATGCCACCACCGTGTCGGCTGACCACCCTCCATAAAACCTCGACATCGTTTTCAACGTGTGCGTTAAAGTATCCCAAAAAGATCGTTGATTCATTAGCTGTACCCTTCGCGGGCCAATACTAATTTCTTCGACGAATTCCGGGTACAGTGCGCTTGCGTTTGGGCCATATACCTATATCAAACACAGGTAGCGGCACAACAATTTTAACCTCAACATGCACACCCTTCCTCCTAGAGGGGTCCATCCATCAACACAATTTGCCAGGTGAGGGCTTACAAGTATACCCACTCAAGCTTGGGCAAACCTTGCAGGCTCAATACCGGTCTAGAAGAGTTTCCACCCATCCTCCACCTCAACAGTGTTAGGAACTACAACGCGTAGTCGATGCGATGCCAACAACATCCATGGAACATTGTTTGGCTTCTTCGACCAGATCGTTTTCCTTGTGAGCGAAGTAATGTTGCAGTATCCAATTACTAGATTATGGCGACATTGTCGTTTACCCGTGGTTTTCAAGTCTCCCTTTCTACTCCCAGAGTAGAAGCACTTTGTGCTGTCCTTATTCGCCTCCCCAGATGCGTAGCGGGTGCAACGTAGAGTCTCAAGTTGTGGATAGCTGGTGGGGCAGACTGTCGTGAATTTTTCGAACGGTCTCTTCTGCTTAAGCCCAAGCGCGGTCTTTTGTCACGCGCGCGACAACCGGTGAGCGGTGGATTTGTTTAATTTTGCGCATTTTATGGTAGAAACTGCCCAAATTATACCGGTGGACAGACCGTGCTGTGGACACTTTTATGTGGAGAGGCCTTGCATGGAGTCAACTGCAAGCACAGTTATGCGGTAATCACTACACCTGATACGGAGAGGCCATGTATTACGTTATCACTGGGATAGAATGGACGATGGTTTTGGTGCCTTTTCTGACACAACCCCACTCAACATAAACAATGTCCTTTTTATTTTTTTGGCTTCCTTATTTAATCATTCTAAGAACGTTTTGATCATGTGAGGTTTCCTGCTGCTACATTGCAAATTGGACACAGGGTGATATATTACCAACATTCCGAGACAAACGTCGTAACATCTACAGTATGGCATTCAAAGATATATACTATAAGCCCTAAGCATTCAAAGATATGGTACCAAAAGCTCTCATCTATGGTGCTGGCCTCTATTTTCAATTGATGCCCTCTATTTTATCTTTAGGGAGTCAGTATAAAACAGTCCAATGATACCCTCGTCTTCTCCCAAATAATTGCTATTATTGGTTCGATTGCAATGATAAAAGTGCCCATTGCATATGATGTTTGACCCCCTGTCATAAAAACCTGTCGGCTGGTCGGTGTGATTCAGATTGTGTGCAACTTCTTCTTTGTCAGGTACGATTGGTCAGGTTTAATGCATCAGGAAGTCACATTCTTACTGGTGTCGTCAACAATGATGATCAATTATCGGGTGGTGAAGAGGATGAAGAAAATTACCCAGGTTGATTAAATCAATTTAACATTTCCGTGTTCACTGGTAATTGGTATGCACAATGTAATCTACTTTGGTTTAGAATTGGATCGACAAATCGCCGAATTCAGCGAACTATTCTTAAAATCGTTTGAATTCAGTTATTGAAATTGCGAGTTTCGCGTGATAGATGCAAAATGCTTGATTTCACTACAAAATAAATGTCCAGTACAAGAGGAGCAAACTTCTCGACTTGCGAGCCGTATCGGATTTCAAAATTTGACAGCGAGCCGGAACGGGAGCAGATGGATGGCTTATTTTGTTCGAACTAATATATATATATATATATATATATATATATGTGAAATGTAAAAAATTCACTGGCGAACATAATTTGGACAAGTTCAGCGCCTGATGAAAGAGCTAATGGGTTGTGGTTTAGTAGAATCTGATATCACTTGGCTGTTTTAGCAAAGTTTTTTTGCACTTTTTGTACCATACATATGTCACTTTTTACAGACGATTGGGGTCTTCATTCTTACCGCAATTTTTCAGCACCTGCTATCAACACATCACGTGTAAGTTATTTTGCAACTTCTTACTTGCAATACGAAACACTCTTTACTCCTTGATTTGCATGTGACGCGGGAGAGTCGTCCGTCCTCATTCTCGATTAGTTTACTATACCGCTATGCATGTTCAACGTTTAGGTCAGCGACGTTGGTATTACCTGTGCTGGTCGATCCAGCTGCCACAGTATAACACCATTGCTGTGTGTGTCCCACCTCTCGTGTGTTCAGTGGTTTGGCGACGTGCGCTTCTTTCATTTCTTGTTTTATGAAAACAATTTAGTCTGATTCCAGGCGAAGTACTTTTTCTTGTTTTGTTTTTCTGAAAAAAAAAAACCTTATTCAAGTCCTTATTGAAACAGATTCTATTTGCAGATGATTCTGTAAATAGATTCTATTTGAATGAGGACTGAATATGCGTCAAACACGAAACTAGTTTCCTTGTGCCAATGAATTCCGACTGATTCGCTTGATGTGCGGGTCACTGCTGTGGCTTTACTATTATTGCACCGTTGCAAGAGGATGAAGAACCAGGCAGGTGATTTCCTCAAATAACTGGCTGTGAAGTCAGAGCGTGTTTTGTTGTTTCTGCAGAGGCGTCGCAATTTCCGAGATTTCCTAAGCAGCTTGTCTTCTACGCCGATGACCGTCAGGTCTGCGGCCGCGCGCCCTATGACAGCGTCGTACAACCTGAGAAGCAGACGTGACAGCCGACCCCCTCCAGGAGACAGCTCCCTTGACCAGAGTGCGGCGAGCAATGAATCGGACTTGACTAGCTTCCCAAACGCGACCTTGCCTGAACGTGCTCATCACTCTTCGGGTTATTATCCTGAGTTTCCTCCTCCCCATGCCTCGTCGGCGATTGATCTCACCAGTTCGTACGCACGCGACCACGAGCGCATCTTGCACGCACGAGTCAACGTGAATGCTGAAATACAGCATCAGTACAATCGATTGCAAGTCCTGCGCTTGGAGCGGCGCAGGCTGGAACTGCGACTCCAGCAGTTGCGTGAGCGCAGAAGTGGCGCGTCTAATGCGGACACATCCCCTGCTGCAGAGCATTCTTACTTACGGACGTTTGCCAGCGCGCTGAGGCAGACCAGTCCGCCAAGACCTTCCTCACCGCGGCGGTTCACTGGGGCTTTGCGCAGGAGACTGGCGGATTGCCGCACTCGGAGAAGAGAGCCAATGACAATGATGCTGATGCCGATGCCGAATAGGCCTCTTCACTTGTCGAACGCTGATAGTCCTGCTACTTCCTCCGCTGAGTATGACTCAGTGCCCGCGATGCAACCCCTCGCCACCGGGGCCCATTCATTGGCAGCTAACACCGCGGGGGCATCGAACCCGCAAGGTAGTTCAGCACCATCTGCGACAGGCGGTTTTGACAACGACTTTGTGGAACCCAATCTATGGAACGTTGCCTTTCCTTCGTTCGTCGACCTCTACCGTTCAGCCTTGAATCCAGGAACGTCTTTATTTCGGCAGTTCGAAAGAGCAGAGTTTCCTGCGCCTAGTAAGTTGCGAAATGTTTTTGCGTTAGGTGGACCACCACGAATAGGAAATGCTGGCAATGAGATCAAGAAAGCCATTGACTGATTGTCGCCGTTTGCAATAGCAGTTGGTGAATTTACTACCAACAGGTCGCTGTCTAGATATTAGCCAGCATAGGCTTAAATGACGGGAATCTAAGCGGTCGTCCACCTTCGCAGCGGTGCGGAATATGTAAAAATATAGACACTAGTTTTTTATTTTCAGGGCAAACGAAATGATTAAAAGGAACCGCTGCGCAGCTACCAATCGAAGTGAGGTGAAACCAGCAGATATTAGTCAAATGTTGTACAAAATGTTGGCAGAAGTGTGCGATGACCCTCGATTTTGTCTTTTCCGAGTGCTTGTTTTTATTCTGTCAAAAATGATGGCATAATTTTTCCAAATACGGTAAAGTTTCAGAAGTTAGCAACGCCAACCTAAACTTTTTTGCTCGCGAAGCGTTCTAAGTCACGCCAAGCTACTGGTGTTTCCATTTTGGGACAGAAATTCAAAGCTCGGATTGCGGGTTTCTGGATTTTAAGAAAAATGCGATTTTGCAAGATAATTAACTCAATATCGCTTAGAAATAAATGTATTTGGTTGTAGCCACCAGACCACTGTATTTATTGAAAATAGCGCGAAACACTTCACAAGGAGGCGGCGAATGACGATACGGTCTTCTCACCCGAGCAATACAGCGGACTGATGCTGCTACCAAATAAGGTGTAAAATAAATAACCGTATGTGCAACACAAACTGAAGTTAAGAAAAATGCACACCAAGTTAAAGTAAACTTTCATTGCTACGCCAGTGTTTCTGATTCTTATAGTACTGGCGCATGAAAATCATAGCGTACAGAGAGACTCTCATCATTCAATCTCTCTTTCAATTTCGTGGCAAATGCCCCCATGGCTGAAAAAGCCCTTTCCGGTTTTACTGATGTGGACTTGATAGTAAACCAGTCATTGTACAGTTTTTCAAGATTTTCAGGTCTAATTTTTGTAGCTTGAAAACGACCTATTTCCTTTTCACAATTTCTGATCGAATCTCTTCCTGTGCTGGAATAACCTCGCACTCGTGTGAGGTTATTCCAGTGTTTCGCACTCGTGTGAGGTTATTCCAGCTCTCCTGGGAAAAACTCCTCAAGGTCAAGGAGACAAGACCTTGGGCGCTTGCTCAATCTGGCCAAGCGTGTTCAACCTCAACACGTTTTTGAACTTCTTCCACATGATCGTGAGGTCTCTGTGAATAGAGCTTTTCCAAAAGAGTTGTTGCCTAGGCCGCAATTTTAGCCTCCTGATTTTATTTCCAAAGCGTTCATCTGTCCATTCATTCAAAAAATGCGAACCCCTCAAATACTTGAGTAAATGGATCAGTTCGGTGTTTCACTTTTCTTGCATACGCATATCAACTTCCTCCTGCAAGGCTTTTCTCATCTCTACCAGGTCTCTTTATCCAGGGTAATCTTGATCACCTTTCCAGCCAGAAGTAGATCAGCATTCGCTGTGCAAAGGTATACGACTGCCATTTCAACAGAAGTAAGTGCTTCACAGAGCTCTTTGATTTTGTCCAATTCGTCCTTTTAAAACCCAAACTTCGCTCAAGCCGAATCATTGCCACCTTTATTTCCTTGCGCAGCTCGTAAAAGCGCTTGAGCGTTTCGGAGCAGCTATTCCAAGAAATTTATCTTTTCCAAAGGAGGTGGTATGTTGAGGCTGCAGGTTGTCATTACTGCACACCGCGGATATTATGAACAGTTTCACTGTCTTGCGGGCCTTCGCAACGATTGTACGAAAGTCAAGAACCAGAACTACGTCTAGTGCAGCGAGGTTGTTTTCAGCGGTTTCATCTTCAGCTTCATGACTATCTTCTTCCTCGGTATTTATAACAATATTGTTTTCGACATCCCTTTCGTTGCTGTTTCGCTTCTCTTTGTATGATACATCACAAATGCAAACATGAGTTAAATGCGCTAAGCAAGCAATAGGCAGCGGACTTGTACCTTGAGCGAACTTCATCACAAGTAAGATTGAGCTTAGAAAGTCTTCCTTGAACAAGTTCGATTGCTCTTTCAGTTTCAATGCTGTCTCTTACGCGAAGAGACTTCAAAGTTGTGTCCGTCACGCAGATTGATGTATCGACGATTCCTGACTGCGTTCGGCTCGTCATAGCTAATCGAGAAACGGCCTTCTGTCTTCTTGATGCTGTTAACGTTTTCATTGACAATCGTGGCAGTCTTTTTTAAACTCATTAATGAAGTGGTTGCGGACGGTTTGAGTACCTCTGGCCAGAGAATAACTGTCAGCTTTTACAGGTCTGCTGATTAAAAAACTGTTTGCAATTTGGTTGAAAGTCTGACCAGCGACGGACACTAACCGCGCTATGACCTCGCTGATGGACTCCTTATTCTTAAAGCAGGCCTCGTTACGCCAACTTTCAATTTCGGTTGGCTACCAGTATCCTCAGAAGCCATTTCATGGTTTCTTATGGCATGAATTCTGTACTTTGATTTCAAGTGACAGACCTGGTGCTTGAACCATCTGTTTTCAGTGTCACTAAGCACAGCTTGCACTTTGCTTTTTGTCAAACCTTGTTGTATTAGAAATGGTCCCAAACATCTGATTTTCTTTGGTCGCTGACGTCTTGAAACTGAATGTCTGCCATGTTTTGTTTTTGTCTTGCAGTAATGACTTTTCAAATTTCTTTGTTCTGCTTATAACGCCAGAAACATCGCCATAAAAACGTGTTTTCGAGAACACCCTATTGTGATGAAATGAAACAACAAAGGATAAAACAGTGAGTAATGTGAATAGGATACAGTCAAGCCAAATTGTTCAAAATGTTTGAATGCAACGGGTTTTCAGATTTTTGGGTTTGCGGATTTTGAAACTTGGGTTTCAGGTCGTAGAAAATATCAATAGAAACCGGATTTCTGATTCGGGAAAACTCCGGTTGGAAACACTACGCCAAGCCAAGTTCAAGCGAAGGTCTGCTTAGTGCTTGGCTAGTCAATTTTTGATGTTCTGCCAGCTGTAGCTGGGAACGAACTGTGTAGGCTGATGCGCCTCGGTTACTCTTTTAGCGAAGGTAATTAATGTTTTATATGTTCGGAAACATTGACAGCATGCTTTAGCGTGTAATTCAAATAACTTATTTGAATATCCATCCGACTTGAAATGACTGCATTTATAAGTCAGCGTCGTACCTCACGCAATCGACAATTACTTTTCACCGCGAATGAAGTTAACTTGAACACCACTGTTTAGTTGCTATTAGAGCGCGAACTTCATTTTTCTTGCGTTTTTTTGCACAGATCGTGGAGACTCGCCCGACGTTGTTGAACCCCCTTTGTCCAGAGCCTCGCCTCAAGCGCGATATCGCGCCCTCTTTCAGTGGTTCGTATCATTGCCTGTGCTTTTCACTGTGGTGTAAAAACATAAGACGGCAATCAAGCAGCAATTATTAACTGATTTACAGTATGTAACTTTTGAAAGACTCAAACTTCTGTGACAACTAAACGCAAGCGATCTTAAAGAAGACAGAAAGACCATAAAAACATCTGGTCACGGTGCTTAACGAATCAAAACAACGTACACCTATGTTTCTGTGGTATCCTAACCTAAAATGTAGTTTGTGCTGTGTTGAACGGTAACACGTTGTCTAAACAATTGAAATAAATCAGAGAAAAAACAAACCCGATCATCAGATAGAAATTCGCTGCTCAATTGCGCAGCACCAAGTTTGCGATCCAGTTTGCTACCGCTGCGAAAATATGCAAATTGCCTGTGGTAAACAGAACTGCAGTAACTTTTGCGCGTATGTTAGCGAATTGGGGTTTTCGAAATCCAAGCGTATCATAGTCACTTCTTACGTCGCCCTGCTGATGGAAAGAATGCTACGTGGTTGGCGCAGCACCAGTCACAACCTGTGCCAAACCTCTGAAACAGTAGCGCTGGGTGCTGGCAGTAATCACGTTTTCCCAGAATCTCGATAGTTCTCCGTTTGATTTTTTAAGGCCCTGGCATACTTCAGCGCATTTTTATCGCTTGGTATGTCTTCACTTGTTGCAATACACGGAAATTCATGGCGATTTCTAAGCGCTGCTGAGTGTTTGTGTAATCAAGTGAAGAGGCTTAAGTATTTTTGTTAATAAATTAACCAGTATGTAGGAAGAAGTAGTTGCGGCTAATTTAACTGCAATGCACGCCTGTTAGACTGCTAGGGAACTTCTGGAAGCAACCTGTAGTAACATGCCCAAAATTTTTACGAAATCACGGTTACTTGATTCGAAAACGTCCCTCAAATATTTTATTTTCTTCGCTGTGATTTCCTTAACGTTTTATAAGCGTGCCGTGCGGAACCAGCGCATCTGCGAGTGTGCAAACCCACCATCAATGCAGCACAGCGCAACGCAGTCAGTAAATGTTTGCTGTCTCCCTTTCAACGCCGTGTTTTTTTCGGTTGTTTTCCATTTCCAGTGCCCAGCATTACGCACAAAAGGTCACCGGTAGTTAGGCCAAGTAACCTGGGACTAAAAGTAGTCAAGGCAACCATATCTAAACAGTGTTAGAAATCGTTGCAATAAGATGTTGTTTGCTAATCGTTGTACTAGGTCTGGCAACAAAATCCGACTGTCTGGAGTATCGTGTTGGTTTGCTGCTGTGTCCTCGGTGCAAAACATTAGCTTTCACCAAGTTGATTTGTGACATTATGTGCAGTAATGAAGACGTCCAGAAAGTTGCATTGAAGTCGTAGTGGTGGTGATATTGCCTTTGGAGTTACAAAAATGTAAATTTTTTGCTCCGAAAATAAGTTTTGTGTTCCTTCTTTTGTAGAATAACGCTTCTTAACGCCAATGAAAAATGCGCTGCTCAGATCCATTAAAAGCCTTCTGAAGGTTGTGTTAATTTCCTGCAAAATGTAGTAGACTTGCAAGCCTCTTTACTATAAATGGATCTAAACTTCTGAAGCTTTGGATGGTAAACCGCGTAAACACCGGATGAGAGACCAGAATACGGATTTTTTGGGGAATTGAGAGTACTGCATGAATCGGAAATGGACGATAAAATAAATCTGTTTGCTGTACTTTTGAACTAGAGTAAAACTTTTCATAATTAGCTGTAAAAGTTCTTACCTGTCGTTCCCCCCCCTGTGGTCTGTTGTTGTATTACATTTGCGCTTGCGCTACTTTAGCGTAATCACGTTTGGTCCATCGTTCTTCTTCAATCTTTTTATCTTGAAACAAATTTTTCAACACTGACATTGTCCGGAAAATTTGTTTGATGTTATTTTCCCTTATTCAAGTGATCCGTCTGAGTATGTGTTTACCTCAAGGGTAATTTCTTGCAGGCGCCGCAATCAGAGGAGACCACGAAATATAAACAACTACCTGGGAATTTTTCCTGGTTATTCTGTTCCTGACTCCACGTCATATCGTCTGCAATGGTGGAATTTCTCGCGGCTTGAGATGCCAGAAATTAGCAGGTGATTTAGGAAATAGCTATTTCTTCACCATACCGTAAGCTATATGCGAACATACAAGTTTTTCGAAACGTAAGGTGTCAGCGGCTATTCAGGAAATCCATGTTAAAAAAATTTTTTTTTTTAACCGAATAGAACATGTCGGGTAAGAAAGTTGATCGCTATGACATCTTCTCATCATGGTTTACTCGAAGTCGCTCGGTTTGTGACGATTGCCAGATGCCAGTATGTACAAGAGTTGAAGCGGCACATAATTTCTGCCAAGAAATTCTTGTCTGCAAGCTTCACGATCGCGTAATCCTTTCACTGTGCTTCACGCGTGCATTCTTCTAACTTTAGCTTAAGCTGGCTGCGAGCACGCTACTGAATGGTTGGTTATAAAAAGTGTAACGTTCGCACGACACACTTGTGTCGAGAAACAGACGTTTGCGCAACATTGGCGTTAGTTGCATTTCTGAGTGCAATTGAACTGAGTTACAAGAATTGACTTTTGGATGTTTGTTGAAGCTGAGCGTGCTGTTTAAATCTCCATGTGAAATGAAAGTGATTCTTTAATAAACTAGCGTTTGCTTTCATTTTTTAGAGTTTGCGAAAATCCGCAGTCCCGGCTGCTACCAGATTTTTGTTGAACGATTGAAATGTAGCGCTGAAGTTAATAAATGTGCAGTCTAAAGCGCAGAGCTTTTGTCAGGTTTTCAGGCAAATTTTTGGAATTTTTCAAGTTCACAAAATTTGAAAAAGTTCTTTTGTCAGCAATCGGACATTGCAGGTCATAATTGAATTTAGTGGAAGCGATTTGAGAAGATTTAGTAAAGGCTTTATATTTTTGAGAGGGATTATCATGCTTTTTGGATGTTATAAACTTCGTGAATTTTACTGCAAACCTAGGGAAACATGGCGTTTCTAAGAGTTCAAAGTTGGTGCTTTTTGTTCGGAAACCTGCACGTAAGACTCCTACAGCTAAGTAATTGAAGTGTAGCTTGAAGCCCTCTCACACTTCTGTGGCAAAAGTACGTGCGTAAGTGCCGGCAACAAGTAAACGAAAAATATTAGACAGTATTTTGGGCAGCCGTTCTGAAATCCACCAAAATCTCTGGCTATAACGTATATGAGTGTGGATGTGGAAGGCCTCGAGTACCATGGATCATTTGGGCAGTTTAAAAAAAATACTCGAGTGTAAGGACGGTCATAGGAAAAAATTTACAGATGAAATAGATGGTCTGTTTTCCAATTTTTTTACTTTCAAATGTGCTTGCGGGGTGTGTTCAATTTGTATGCAAATTTTGCAACCAGGCAAGTTAACACCGCTTTGCAAAAACGTAGCCTCTTCTTGTGCAGTCAGTTTCTGTCGAAAAAATCTCAGAAACAAAATTATTGGTAAAAAACTTGTGTAAGACGCTGATTTTTCAATAGTTCTCTACCTGACTACCAACTGCTGGTGGCGAACAACAACTCGACAAGTATGAAAATGACGCATGGCTAGTTTGCTGTGTCTATTATTAACAAAAATGATGAGGCCTGTAGCTCATGATTTGTAAGAATCAGTTGCTAGCTTCCTGCATCATTAGTCGTGAAGCGTTCAAACAAAAACTTTTCACGAATCAGTCGTGACTGAGTAGCACTGATGCATCGCTTTTTTATCTATTAAATGTTAAAGCAGTGTCTGTCATCTATTAGTTTAGGAAGCAGTTCACGTTGTGTGTTGCTCAACTCCACCTTTTTTAATTTCCATGAGTTGTAAGTCTGCTTAATGTACATTTAGGTCGGATATCAACGTCATCGTGCCGCAGTGCAAAATTTATAACGATTCAAGCGTTGACATATCAAAGGATGGTCGAAAGCTGGCTGCGTTTATCCCTTCGGATACCGGTTTCCAAGAATCTATGCAAGTGTGCGTTTATTCGCTGGAACCGAGCACCTTAGGACAAGTCATTTTCAGGTTCGTAAATATATAACTTTGTCGATATTATATCGAAACATTGTCGATATTATATCGAAACACTAAAGTGCTGCGGGGTTTCTGCGGGATCCAGAAAAGAAACTCTTGCGCAGCAGGTAAACCAAGTGCCACAACAAAATGTTTTTTTTGTGTCTATCCTGAAATGTTAACCCCAACACCCCCTCACAATGTTTTTATGTATTATTTTATTCACGTGTTTGGCTCACATTCATGTTCAATATGACAGGGGTTAGTCAAAGAAAACAAGTACACAAAATTGGTGAGTCATAGCACATCGCAGATTAAGTGTAAGCTGGCATGTGCTAGCAATACTGCGTACGGCCAACATGATACAGAAACGTTGCAAAGTGGGAGAAAAATAAGAAAGCATCAGACATTTGAAGTGTGTGGATAAAATTAGGAGTTAAACACATCCATGAGGAATGCTTACATGTGAGAAAAGGTAATAAAATATTGATTTGATAATTTTTTATGTGAAAGCACCAAAGAAATACTGCAACGTCGTTGGTATCCTTTGTTCGACACCTCAATGCTGTAAATTGAACGGCCGCACCAGTCCTGCCCGCTATGTATGCCATTGTACGTGCGTTGCTACTTTTTGAGTACAGATGGGGGCATTAAAAACGAACAACTTGGCCACTTGTCATGCTTCTTGTCCATTGGAATGGGATTTGTCGAATGGGATGGGACAGTGGACTTCAGATTTGTCCCGTGTGCGTCGTTTGTTATTTTACGTCAGGGCTGCAGGAGTGTTCCGGACTTGGATACCGTCATTATATGCTTACAGCACAGCAAGTACTTCACGTGGGGGCCCAGCGCCTTGGCGTGGTGATGCGAGGCCCCCGAAATAAGATTGATGGACCCTTATTTAGGTGACAACTGAAAAAAGGTCCCTAATAAAATTTTGGGGTGTATTAGCTCCGCTCCTGTAGAGGTTAGACATTAAACATGCACATGATTAAATGTACTTCATATTACTAGTTTCGTAGAAACCCCATGGGACGAGACAGTCAGATGGTGCCACGGGACAGAAAAAGTGTCTCGTAAACAAGCCTGGCAAATGTTGCCCATGTCAAAATATTTTTTAAATATGAAGCGTATCTTATTTCATGTAGTCGGAGTATCGCTGACGTGTTTAGAATTTTGTCCTGTGAAGTGCCATTACTTAATCTCATTCGTTTTCTTAAGAAAGCAGTCAGTATTATGTGTCGTATCTTTTGTTGCCGTGTTTAGAAAGCACATCGGCCAAAACGCTGTCTGTCTGAGCTTTTCGCCACTTGCCGTTTACGTCGCTGTTGGAGTGAAAAATCGACCCGAACTTCGTCACAGTAACAGGTGAGATTTTACCCTTCATACAGGTAGACAGTAGCATTGTAATTGAAGCTGTCCATCTTGTATTATTTGGTTCCATAAAATATGTTTTCATCTTGTTTCATCTTGTGTGTACTCTGCAACTTACGAGCATAAGTATTAATAAGACATATTTTATTGAACCAAATACTTCATCTAGCTGAGTCAGTAAATTCCACAAAGCACGCATCAGTGCATAAGCTTTTAGTTAAATTTAATCAAGTTTCAAAAACACTTACTGAAGTTAATCTCAGCCCAGCAAAGTCTTGCTGTGTTTGACGTCTTTTTTATGTTGTTTTTTTTAAATTAATTGTCCGAAAGCTACTTTTCTTCTGGGTGTATATCGCTTGTATCCACGCTGAACAGGCCTTGATCAAGGAATTATCTGTAGGGAAGCAAGAGCTACTGGTATTCCAACTTTTTGTTCAATTTATCTTGCAGCTAGAGCGTTGGCGTTGTTTCCGAAGAATACATTTCAATATTCTAATTGCATTAAACATTCTAAAGAGCACTTCTCGTTTTTACCGGTTGCACATGTTTTTACGCATTGAAACAATACTACTAATATGTTGCAGAATATATAATTTTTATGGTTATGGGCTACTTTCCCCATATTCATTGAAAGTCGTCTTATATTAACAATTATTCGATGTCAAACGGATATGCGCAGAAAACTACAACTCCGACGCAGCGCTCATTGCCTTAAAAGAAAAACACCGAAGCCGTTATCTGCATATAACCACTATCTGCATACAATTGCTTGTTTCCGCCTGATGTAAGGCCGGTACAGTATCTTACACGCTAAGCTCATTCGTGTTAAAAAAAAAGCGGAAACTGGACTTACTGTCAAAGTATCTGCTTTTCTTGGGGATTCGTTTTGAACGAAAATGCTGATGAGACTCATTAAATGGCCATGCGGGCTGTAGGTTCCCATGCCTATCCACAACATCATCTGACTGACTGCACTAAACTCCCGAATCTGAGTTTTCAGCCGCATACCGTTTTTCTTTTGACTGAGTATTACTGCTAGTATACAATGTTACGCACAAATTTGTGTGAAGTAGATAGCGTTTATTTTGAAGTGAAATATAGACCACACAGTTCTGCTTATTAACTAGTAAGCGTTGATTACAAACTTCAGAATTTACAAGCGGGAAGGCTTGGTGTTTAGTCAATGATCAAAAGAGGTTTGGAGCTATCGAGTGTGTGGGCTTAAGTAAGAGTTGACCACCAACAGTTAAAGTTCACAAAAACATTTAGAAGACTATACATTACTCTTTTGACGTGATATCTAGAATGACATCTGCAATTTCATTATTGGTGCAAAATTCAATATTAGTCAACGGTATTTACCTCTCAAGCATGGGCAACAAGTTGCGCAAACGAAACGTGTCACTCCTGTCTGGAACACATTCTTATACACGCCAGTGCCGCAGAAAATTACCTGAAAAGTGTTTTACCAGCATAAGACTGACAAACATAGGCAAAGTACCAACGTACTCTATCAGGTGGGAGGTGGACTGCAGGCTTCTTTTGGGTTCGGCCCTGATCATGGCATGAGTTTGAGTATGTTTTGTACAGGAATGCTGGTAATAATCTAGCGCAGATTCTGAAGATTACAAGCAAAACTTCTGGTGATCACAACTCGGTGGTTCATCATCTTTCGCATCCAGGTAAGATATTTATATTTGGTGGAATGTTGTCAGCAGTCGCATAAACCATCGTTTACGTTAAAATAACGTTTTAGCTGAAACCAACTAAATTACGTTACTCTTTGTTTATTATACTTTGCCAGACCACGACAAATGAAAGCTCTAGATTTGCTGGAATCAGCTGCCTGCGCTCTGCTTTCATGACTTTGCGGTGATTCAGTCTTGCACATACCTCTCTTCAAAAAATTAGTCTTCACAAAGGCGGCGAAGTCGAATCAATCTGCAAATCTTTTTAATAAGAAATCGATTTCACGAAACTCGATACATCCTCAGTTCTGAAGTCTGCAAGCAGTACTGACCGGTAGAATTCTGAATCTGAAGGGCTAAATCAAGGGCAGAGAAAACAAGCAAACTGAACACTAAGAAGAATAAATCAAATTACAAGCTGCGCCAAGTAAAAACAGGAAAATGCGTCGTTCTCAATTTCACTGAAACTGGGAACTATCTGACGCCTATTACGGACAACAAAATCACAGCTGAGAGGAACAACGCGATGACTCGCATTTATTACCCCAACGTCTGTTCACATTGCATTCTTACACCCTCCTGATAATGTACCGCTATGCAAAGCAATGTTAGCTCGCTACCAATTAGTTTTAACTTTCATGTTATGTTGCTGCTAGCAAACATAGTGGTTCCTAGTGAACTTTGCCAATGATCTGGTAAACCTTGCTAGTGAGCCTAATGGTTTCTAATAAAAATCCTACTTTACAATGGCATGCCGTGCATTTCACGCTTAGGCCTGCAATATAGCTGATTTGAATCATACTCTCTGCTAACAGCATGATTACACAGCTGCAAAAGCTATGGATATTATACACATATTGAATATAGCTTAGTTCTTAGATCGCTGCGCTAATACAGACCCTATTTTATCATTCTGACTAGAAAGTAAGATGTTGCGGCAGTCCACGATTTTCTTACTTGCACCAGCAACACCACGCCTGATGAGCTGCGATGTCACAGTCTTAGCGACGATTAAACCAAGGAAACATTAAAGACTCGCAGATCCATTGTTGCAGTCTGGTTTCGTAACTCAACCGAGTTTAGCACTGTTTTCGGTTAAGTGAGTCTAGCGTTCAGTCAATTTGACAAAACTGTTAGTATCTACAGCCGGAAGGGACTTGGAACCGGAGCTAGTTGTCAAATAGCTCTAGCTCCGGCTCTTAAATTTTCCACTGCGCCTCCGGCTCCACTGCCCGCGTTCTAATATTTGTGTTTAAGTGCAGGTGCATTTTTGTTATTTTGCAAGTTTTACATATCAATAGCAGTCCAAAATCCGCAGTACTCACCGTGTCTCGAAGAATGTATGGTCATTTCGCCATCCCGTGAAGTTTTCGCGCTTCAATCAATAAAGCGGACTGCTGCCTACTGCTAAACATAACAATTTTAAAGTAGTATTAAGTGTATTTTGTCCCATGTTGGAAGCACTAGAAATCGGTTGGAATATGCACTGACTCAGGGGGGGAGCGATTGGGGCGATCGCCCCCCCCCCTAAAACCAACGAAAGTAACTTTATTCACCATGATTTTGTACAATTCGGAAAACAGCATTCGCGATGTAAGACCATTTTGCCGTCCGTTGTTTTGTCACAGCAGAGTTGTGAAGTACACATCACCTCTCTTACAGTAGAGAACCCGTAATGAGACGACTGCCAAATATTACTGAAATCGCCCCCCCCCCTAAACTTACTGGCTGGATCCGCCCTTGCACTGATGGTGCTCCTAGGGATGGAAAAAGTAATGGAATTGTGGCATTGTTGCTGGAGTATACTGGGGGAAAACACTCACCACTGCATCATATACCAGCATGTTTTATGCAACAGGTTTTTAGGATATGATCATGAAATTTCCATCATCGTTTCGGTTGTTAACTACATTTGAAGCAGACATCTGGAACATTGCATATTAAAATCGTTTCTCGAAGAGGCTGGTGCAGAATACACTTATTTAGTGTGACACTGACAAACTTAAGTTTGGTGGTTTAAGTCGAGCAAAAGTATACATTCATTGTTTTGAAAGATGAACTAGCATGGTTTTTAGAAACAAACCCGAGGAAATTTATAAACTAGAGCAGCGTTTCCCGAAGTGGGCTCCGCGGAACCATATGGTTCCATAGACAAATCTAAAGGGTTCCACGAGCTATACTTTACGGTTTTAAGCAAAAACTTCTGATATGTCCTTTAACCCTTTGGCCGTTTGGCAGCCGCTATATCGTTTGATCTACCTTGCTTTATGGTTACTTTTATTGTGCATAATTTTGTTTAGAGTGCGAAAGCTTAATAACGGCAATCTGGGTGAAAAAAAGCGTTTATGTTTACTTGGCAGTTCTGGCGGTGGTTCCTTGTTTCACTTAAAATAACCTTGCAGTGTTCCGCGGACAAAAAAGTTTGGGAACCACTGAACTAGAGGATTCATTATTGAAGCAAAATTTATTTTTTCTTTGTGACATCACTTCACACTTAAATAATCTCAGTATTAAACTGCAAGGTAAAGGAGAGCTAATTTTTTACCTTGCTGCGATAAACGGATTTCAGGCAAAATTGAAACTTGAAAAATCAACTATTCAGGATGTGAATGGTACATTTTCTAACATATTCATTGCATATTTTACAAGAGAGGCGTGCGGTAGTACGAAGTAAATATGCTGGTCAAATTGAAGAAATTAACCAACATTTTCATGCGAACAAAATCGACAATTGAAACTTACTGAAGATCCATTTGCACCTCCACATCTACGCTTGGAGGCTATTGACCTGCAAGGATCACCTGTATACAAAAGAAAGCAGTTTGCAAGGCTTCTATAAACGTTTGAACTAAGAAACATACAAAAATTTCCTTATTTTGGCAAACGCTAATGTTCAGCTTGTTTGAGAGCACCTATAATACGAGCAATCGTTCTCAACATTGAAATCCAATAAAAACAAACTTCCTCTTACTGACGAACACTTAGAAAGCATTCTAAAAAAATCAAGTCCCATCATTAATCCAGGTAACGTATGCGGGCTTGCTGCCGAGAAACCATGTGATGTTTCTCATAAACTTCAGTGATTTTGAATTGTGGTTCGTGATGATTGTTTGTTCATCGTAGTTATTTGAATTTCATCAGTTTCTTGAAATCTATAAGTGGCAGTGTTGGCATGCGGCCCGCGGGAAAACTTCTGGTGTTGTGGCTTTTTTATTGTTTTGATTGTGCAGGCTTGGGTTATCGGTTTTGAAGGTGCATTCACATCTCCATCACCATTGTTAAAAGCGAAGGCAATTAACTGCAGATATCATGTTTGTTTCATTGCTTTTACGTTTTAGTATGTTTGATTTCTATCGTCTTCGCTATAAGTACAAATATTTTTAACAATTAATGAAAAGACTGAATTCCAGCTTGAATGGCGTGCACTTCTCGTCTGTGTTTACTAAATTTCAATCCTACTAACTTTTATTTTCTTGCTTATTTATTGTGACTTGTGACACTGGTGTTACTGTAGTATGGCATAAATAATATTTTTTCTGTTTGCAGTATTATCAGATACGCCTCACCGCTACGTCAACATCAATACGATTGCCTGGCTTCCATCTGTAGGCGCTGGAATACTTTATGGAACAAACAATGGAGAACTAAGAATATGTCGAACGCAAGCCAACAACCAACTTCTTGCGTAAACAGATTTCTCCTACGCCATTTCTTTAAAAAACATGGCGAGAAAATATAGTTATAAAGCTTCGCTTTGGTGTAGGTGTCATGCTTATTTATGAAAAAAGCGAGCGTCATGTGTTATTTATAATGTTGGTAAAGTCCAATGAGCCAGAAATGAACTCGTGCAGTTTCCTTGCACATGTTCTTAACAGTTAGTGCTGACATACCGTGTTTCCAATCGAAATTCGCCCGAGTCTTATACATTTAGTCATCGTTAAAAATGCATCTTGACAGCTGTAAAGTTGGTCTTGCAATAACTAGACTTCCACCTACAACCGTGCAGCCTTAGACTCAACGCTCTGCAATGTTTGGAATCGCATCCGTGAGGTTTATCTCTTCTGCGTTGTTTATTCGAGTACACCGTGTACGTTTTTCCTCTGACAATTGTTCCTGCCTTGCTTCTTGATGCAGGTCATCGTGCTAGTAAACCTCTTTCATGGCGTATATTTGCTTGTTGCATGTTTTCGAATTCTTCGTTCTTTGGAGTCGGTTCCGCTGTGCAATTTCTTCCGTCCGCTCGGGTTTTAGTTTGATCGGCTTGCTATATGTGGTAGAACCGTGGTTGCTGGCTGCCTGCTATGTAATAAACCACGACAGTTTTCAACTGTGTGATATCTGTGCTGGATTTCCTTTGTGATTTCATTTAAACCTAGTGACCGGAGTCACTTTTCTTTTACTGCCCTTGTTCCAAAAAGGTGACGCCAGCTCCTACTTCGGGGCTCAATTTTTCAATCCGAAAACTTGAAGTCAAGAAATAGAATCATTTCTTCTCACCTGGAACGAGTTTCGTTTAACTAGATTGCTTTATGCACAATCACAAAACAGGTATGGCTTCTTTTCAGTTACAAAACGTCTGAGCAGGCTAGGCTAAACCCCACAGGCTGCATTTAAAACATTTCATACCACCTGATCCACTAGAGTCGTGCACGGGGCGGGTTAACCCGCGCGTGTTGCATTTGCGGGGCGGGTGCGGGCTGAAGTTGGTGCGGGTTGAGAAATTTTTT
>Ga0210059_1004151_pt1 | contig 23340 bp, 17 predicted proteins | sample Ectturendosymbi2_FD_188042 | JGI IMG/M metagenome (GOLD analysis project Ga0210059, IMG submission 188042) | Ecteinascidia turbinata endosymbiont from Florida, USA - Sample 2 (SPAdes) (version 2) | ecosystem: Host-associated > Tunicates > Ascidians > Unclassified | place: Key West, Florida...
GCATTGAATCTTCAGTAATTTAAAATCGCCGCAATTCTTAGTCTACGTTTCAATCCTACCACTAGCAAATACCTTTACTCGAATGATGCTCATGCAAACACTTAAAAAAGAGTTTTTTAGCCAAAAATAATTTTTGGCTAAATAAAAGTACTTAAATGATGCAAAGCTTCAGATCAACATGATTCGAGAAGTTACTAAGGCCAGTGTAACCACGTTGTGATTACGTTGCAACATCACAAACTCAATGCCACTTGGGCATACGCGGTCATGAAATAATCCACCATACCAACGGACTTTCTACCAAAACAATTCTTGTGATGAGCTAAATTTGCTGGTGAGGTTGGAAGCGGCCTGGCAAGTTGTAATCTTTTCAACGTGCCATTGTAATAATGCATTGAACATCTTGCAGACGCACTGATGTGCTTGCATAGCGTTGAAGGACTTCTCTAAAAGTCTGCGAAGGTAGCCACCAGCAAAAGGTTGCGCCATAAAATAGACGTAAAGCCGAAATGTGTGTGTGCATATCGATTCACGTTAATTTACATAGAAATTTTTGATGGCGACAAGCAAATGGTTTCAAATTGCGAACATAACGTACTAACAAGACACGATAACATTTTAGATTAGCTCTATACCTTTACAGTAGCACTTTCGATGCCACAGTACGTTCCAGAATGTTCTATGTTTTTTCAGAAGGGCGCCGACGTACGTTCCAGAAGGTAAAAGTGCATGCGAAGCCCTTTTCCCTTGTAAATATTCAGAACAGTGCTTTTCACCCTTTTGTGTACCGCGACCTATTATATCAAATCACTATCTATAACCCAACGACCCAATCTAAAACTCCAACAAAGCAATTGTAATGCAGAAGTGAACATCAAATATCCACTCACGACCCCTCCAAAAATGGTTCATGACCCCTCTGGGGTCGCAATCCCACGTTGAAAACCATTGATTTAGAACGCCCAAGTGCCTTGATGTTGTTGCGCAACGTGGTATATAACTGGAAGAGTCTTTTTCTTTTGTCTCAAATTGATGTGACGTTTCGTGGTGTGCTCCTTTTTGCTCTTGGCATGGTGATGGGCAGTTTGTTTTGCTGTGAACAGTTCTTTTCTTGTGAGTATATTTTTGTTGCAAGATGTTGTATAGTGTTATAAGCAGGTAATCGGCAAGGATGGAGGTGTTCTGCGAAAATTAATTTCGAAATTAATGAAATGATTCTTTTCATGTCTTTGGAGGCCGAGTTTACAGTTGCTACTCAAGGTGTCAGGCTGGAGGTAGTTTTCGCCAGAGCATGTTTTCATGAATAGTTTTTTGGTGTTGTAGCGATCTAAACACTATTTTTCATAGGTGGTAAGAAAATACGTCTAAAAAGTCAATTGATGTATTAAAAATTGCCCAAACCGCCAAACGTGGCAAAAATTAAAGTACTAAATAATGATAATAATTACATCCTTCACCACTCGTCTTTGAAATACATCTTTAGTTAGATTATTATTTACAAGGTAAAAAAGCACCCGTTTCGCCCAAATCCCCTTAACAGTCAAGGTTACCCTGGCGAAAAAGCCACCCGGCACCAAAGGTGATATCAAGCCAACAGAACTGTTGCATACAGCAGAATGAATGTCTGCAAGTTCTAGTTTTCCGATAATTGTCGATTAGAATAGGTCAAATAAGTGTCACTAAAAAGTTACCGTTTAAAGTCGACTCTTTTCACATTTTTCAGAATCTTTTGTAAAACTTTGCGCTGCTAATCAGCTTTCATTTGCGATGCAAAGTCACTGATCTTGGAAACGGATGTAAAAAACAGAATGGTTGCATGTCTGATATTGCGATACTGGGTCTTTTACGGCGCGCAGTTTAAGCCAGAGAGTCGTGAGTGGGTATTGAAAACCTTTTAAAATTAGATTTTACCATCCATGGCCACTGCTTTGCTTCTGCATCCTTGCCATTGATAATACGGCCGAAAACTGACGTGAAGCTCACTCCACAGCTGTTTGCATTTAAATTCGCCGCGTTGCAACAAGAGTGACTGCGATCTTTGTATCGTCGGTGGTATGGGGCAGTACAGGATTCTGCAACAATAAAGGTGGTCGATCCAACATTTCTCGGTAAGTCAGTACTTGAAACCTAGACCCAGTGAAAGTACTGCACAGTAATTTGGAATATTGCGTAAGTATATAACAAGTTGACAGACGCACCATTTATCAGTGGTGTTACTTATATACCTGCTGACCTGAAAAAATATTGCCTCAAAAATTGGCCGAGTTTTTATTTACAAATTCATACGCAGTGTTTATAACCATGTCATACGCAGTGTTTATAACCATGTCATAGGCAGTGTGACGTCCAAGCAATTCCTCTAGTCGAGTTTCGCGCATTCCTCACGCGTTGATTGGTGCAACGCATTTAATAGCAGCTCGCCACGTGGTCTTGGCTTTAAAAGCGCGTTGTCATGCAGTTGAGGTTTTTTTGGCTTGTAGCATTCCGTTGTTTCTGATCGAATTCGTAACTGCTTGGTCCTGGTACGGACATTTTTCTAAAAGCTTGTTTTCCTCAAATCTGTGACTAGTTGTTTATCGACTGGCCGTGCTTTATCGGCATCTATCCCTGAACGTATCACTGCAAGGTAATACAACAGCTTTCTGGGACTGGTCGCAAGTTTTCGGAGATAGGACTTTTTGAGTACCAGGCTTATATCGAACTCTATCTCAGTAGAAACCAGGACCTCCTCCTGGGTGCTACAGGCAGTGTTTATAACCATGTCATACGCAGTGTTTATAATCATGCCAACCATGCCAACATTATTACCAGTAAGGTAGCCTACTACAAACAAACAAACAAAGGACATAAGTTTCCTGAATACCTCTCATCACAGAGCCTCCAAGTATTTCGGGTCTCAAATAACCTAAATCTCAATAAATGCAAAGAATTTGACAATTTGCCTAATCGAATTCTAAAAATCTGCAGTCAATCGCTCACTACTCTTTTCAGCCTTCTAGTTAATCTTATTTTTCTTCTGAGGAATATCACACGGCCTTGAAGACTACTGCTGTTATACCTCTTTTTAAAACAGGTTCGCAAGTGTTGTTCAAAATTATCGCCCTATTGCTTTGTTACCGTCTCTCTCAAAAGTTTTTGAAAAACTTTTACACAAACATATCCATAAATATCTTGAACACAATAAGTTATTGATTTCTAACAATTCTGGATTTTGGAAAAAAACACTCTACTCCTAATTCTTTCTAAAGTATTTGACATTGTTTTTATCAAGCTTATTACGCGAATCTCTCCTCTAGAATACTATTCCTTGATATATCTAAAGCTTTTGATTGCGTTGATCACTCATGTTTGATCTTTAAAATTCAACAGCTCGGTATCGTTGGCTCTCTATCAAATCTTAACTTCTCTCTGCGTTCTTAGGTCGTTCTCATAAACAGGACCCTCTGTGGCTGTCTTTGTCTCGGTGGCTGTCTTTTGCGCCGTATATGAGTTTTTCAAACCTTTCGGTAGATTTTGACTGCGTCATTGTAAAATCATGCGCCATTAATGTTTGATTCGTGCTTTCTAATTTTGTTTTGCTTATATTATACCGTCCTGACACGACAAGATTGCACTGATCGGACCATCGCAAAATTGTCGCCAAATGAATAAATTTGAAAAAGGTAGTACGACTTTTTTTATAAAACTGGCAGTTATGAAACAAGGAATGTCGGCTGTTACTTGTGCGAAAGAGTATAGGTCCAATTGTCAAAAAAGAGATCAGATCTGACAATTCAATATTCCTTTCTCCGGTTTTTACCTCTTTTTCTCGTTTTCAAACTGAAAAATAGTGAATTGCAACAATATATTACAAGAAATGAATTGTTTGCAAAAAAAGCCTATGCACTTGTCACAACTTGTGTAATGTTTCCAAGAAGTTTACAAGTATCATAAAAGTATCGGTCCTTACCCATGGGGCAGTCAGCCAGTTTGCAATCCTGATATTGCTCTCCACAATACGGGCAGAGCTTCCTTGTTGCTGTTCCCCACCCACAGGTCTTCGAACAAGCACCCCATCCTCCTGGTGATGCTAAATATACACACCTTTGCTGACGCGACCAATCTCATGATCGACTATAACGCAGGGATCGAACAGAGCTACCAGGCGCAGGCGACTCTAAGTTGCTGGTAGAGTTTTAATTCAGATATTTATCGGGAGCTCGAGGTCATGGTTTGGAGTTGGGGTGCCTACTTAACTTACCGCTTAATCCTGAACAACTAAGTAATTTAATTATCATGAAATTGTTACTCGAAGCATTTGTTCTGTTTCACCGGATTTCATTCAATAATCACTCGATTTTGTGCGATAAAAGGAAGCCTTTTTCACTTACATTCTGAAACTCTGCGCAACCACTGCTACACAGTTTGCTCACAATCATGTTTTCACATTTGCTATCAGTGAATACCTACCTCACGGAGGTCGCGAAACATCTCAGTTTTCAGCAATCTTTGACAGTTCTGCTGGCTCTACACCAAGATGGGACCAAGTCAAGTTAGAGATGTAACAACACTACGTGGTCCTTGCTCGAGCTCTCTACCGATTTGCGTGGGTGCAGACAGGAAAACTCGCCTCACCAATCTTTTTTGGGACATTTTGATCAGAACCATCGTAGCTGGGATGTCTCTATTCGAAGAAGTGGGCTCTACCTTCAAGGTTTTACGAATTTCACAGCTGCGCACTTTGTCGCAAAGTGTCAGGTCGTCAACCTTTTGCAAAAATCCTATCTCCGTCGCTTGTACTTAAATGTCATTCTCTCAGTCTTTACTCAATATTAATGACCATAAACGAAGATCGGAACGAAGACCGATTTAAAAACTGAAAGCTTGGCTGTGGCTGAAAACTTCTGTTTTGTGATCACGAAACGATAAAGCTCACGCTATACTGTGTTTGCTTTACTAATCAGTGTAACAATCTCTTTCTTCTGACTTCCGTCATTCCTGAATACCACTCCGAGGTGCATGAACTTCTCGACCTGTTGCAGTGTATTATTACTTACTTTAGCATACACGACCTGAAAAGACATACAGTACAATATCAACCTTTTTAGTTCTAACTCTCATTCCACGCAAATGATCGCACGCAGGTGCAAACCGATCGAGTGTGTGTTGAATGTTCTATTCAGAGGATGCAAGCAGTACTAATTCGTCCTCGAAAACCTCATGGATGATCCTCCAGTTTCCATCAGTAACACACTCGTCGACTCGGCTGTGACTGTCTATCCAATTCGTATAGATAGATTGTGGAGATGATAGGTGACTGCACACACACTTGTTTGAGTCCAACACATACCGTGAACGGTTGTGAACTGCGCCGGCGCGGACATAGACTTCAGAGTTCTGAGCAAGAATACAATGACGTGACAGCCAGTAACAGGCGGCCGTCAACACCATACTGCTGCAACACTCTCCAAAACTTTTCTCAAGGTATTTGGAACGCGCTTTCTCGAGGCCGACAAAACAAGTGTAAACATCTTTGGCATACTCCCAATTTCTCCAAAAGACAATGTTTAATTATTTCGCAGCATCATTTCTCAAGGAACTTCGTATGAACTTTTGCTGGAAGACTGAGGAGAGAAATGCCCCGGAAGTTGTTGTATTGCTTCTTTTCGCCTTCTTGTGTGTGGAGATGATATCCCCAGTTTACCAATTTTCGATACTTTTCCAGAGCGCCAGGCCGCTTGCAAAGTATTCCTTCTCTGTACAAGGCTTTAAGTAAGCAATTCAGGTTGGATTTCATCACAACCTGCAGATTTCCCAGCTTTCACTGTTATGTCAACCAGAAAAAACTCGGCTGCAGTGATGATATCTTCCTCTCCTGACTGCACTTCCTGTGCATCTGATGGTATGGTAGTAACTGGTTTCAATATACTTTTGAAATACTCTTCATTGTATGCGAAGGATGTTCCCTCATTACTGGGTGCAACCCATTGTGATATTTGATGGATTTAGTCGTCTTTGGTAGATCTTTCTTCGCGAAAGCGTCAGTTGATATTCCAGAATACTTTTTGACTTGCCAGTAATTGCAATCTAATTATGAGCGAAATTCCCCCAAGACTCCTTATTGGACTTTTTGCCCTTGAGCTGCGTACCTCCATGCCTTAGTGTACCGCGAATGCAAAGAAAGTTCAACTTTGTTCTGAAGTTAGATCGCAAACGATACCTTCTTTGCTCGGATAGTTTCTTTCACCTCATCGTTCCACCAAAGGGTTACTTGTTTGCCATCTGTTGCCACATCGAGTCATTTCTGTCCACATACCCGAGCAGCTTGATGGGACTGCAGCTGTCACTTCTCTTCTTGGTTCACTGTGGATTTTGGGGGATCTCGGAACAAGGACTATAAGCTGTCTGGTAATGTCTTTCTTACATCCTTGTCCACCAGGGCCTCCCACTTAATCCGGTATGACTTCCTAGTCTTGCATTTTCATGTAGGTCTTGTTGGCTTTTCATGCGTAACTTGCAGACAACAAAGTGGTGATCCGTCAAAGGTTCTGCATTCTTATTGAAACGAACATCCAAAACCGAGTGAAACAAGTAAGCGAAAATGATTTTAAAATCAATGAGCAACCACTGACGAAAAAAATCTCTGCTCCAGGTGTACTTGTGTATTTATCTGTGTTGTGAAGAACGTTTTTATGATGCACAAGATGTTGCTCCATGGTTAGTTATCTAGATGAACTCCATGATCATTCACCACTCCATGTGACACGGTGACAATCTTTGCTTACATTGTTCAGTTTATTTCCCACTGTGTTTTATTTCTATAATTTTCACTGAAAATTGGTTACTTTTTTGCGCGATGGCTTTTAGGATTGAATGTGCTTATTATCTGAGTCATATGAAAAATAAATAAATCTATCTATCTCTACAAACAATTGCAGCAGGAGCCTCCCGTTGTGATTTATGTCACTACCACCGCGTTGACCAATCGGACCCTTCCACATATCAATAACGTTTCCAACGTTTGCATTGAATCTCCCTAAAGGGTCCTAAATTCTTCAGCTTTAACTCTTCTCAGGCATTACTCGTCTCCTCCACGAACTCCCCATACGGTGCTCTTGAGGTTGGGCCCTATATCCGTATCCAACGTATCCAGCAAAGGGAGCCGTCTATCAATTTCAACCTCAACATGTACACTTTTCCGCCAAGGAATCCATTCATCAGCACAGCCTGCACGCTGCGTGCTTACGATTATTCCCATTTCAGCCTGGAAAGACACTGCTGTATCAAAGCATGAATAAATGAGCATACACCCATCGCCCAGCCCTACAGTGTTAGAACCACGACGCTTAGTCGATGATTTTGGATTTTGGCTTATTGTAAATCTGTTACTTGTAGTCTTCAAAATATCTCTCGATTTTCTTTAGAATCTGGGTTCTTAAACTGTGGGGGGGCATGAAAGGGTGGCAACGGGGGTACGAGTATGGCAGCGACATATTGTTGAAAAATATCAAATGCCATTGCATTATCATTCGTAAATTTATTATCATTTCACTATAAACGTCGTAAACAAAACAAAGCGGACAGTACAGTAAACAAAGTCCGATGCCTCTTAAACTTGCTTATTCATGTTTGGATTTTTGAGTAAAGAACGCTTCATGTTACGATGGTGTCTTGTCTTCTTGTTTTCATTTTTAGTGGCACACAATGCAAATTGTGTTTCAGGCAGGGCCGGATTAAGGGGGGCAACGGAGGCAGTTGCTCCGGGTCCCCACTGCAAGGGGACCCCCCGTGATGACATTTATTTGTTGCAAATAAAATACTCGTTTGAAAAATTTTTGTGATTCAGAAGCGATTCAGGAATACAACTCTGCTATTATATTCCTATTTTGCGTTAAGTATCAGGGGCCCCCAACATCAACTGATTTCTCTACAAGTTTGACTGTCTGTCAGTTTTAGTAATCGCTACCGAATAGCCTATGAGTATTTTCGGTTTGGTTCAATGCAAATAAATTTGATTTTGCTGGTAACTTTTTCCTGATCGTTCTTTTGGCATGGGTACGGCTCTCTGCTCGTGCATCACGCTTATTACACAAATGTCACGAAAACGTTACTACATGCGTGCTAAAGCTAGTGGTTTGTCTGCTGATTAGTATCAATCAATGTTGCCACTGGGGTCAATCTCGTTAACATCAGATTGTTGCCGTTTTCAACATCTGATAACATCAAATTTTTACGCTACAGTTTCATATAAGCTAAATGCTTCTATTAACAAACCTAGCAAAAGCGCGATTACTCTCGTTGTTTCCGAAACAGAGCAAACTATCGCCATTAACTGGAGAAGTCGTTTACGTAAAATGTTAGTCTCAACGCAGCGAAGAGAGGAACTTAAAAATCATGAATCTAACTTATTTTCCTCCTAAAATGAGAGGAAATGTGGCAAGAAAAAACGACAACCCAGTCAACATAAGATTTGTCGCCAAAACATCAGACATCAGAAATTTATCTGAGAACATCACACCTGATGTCAAGTGAAAATATGAGAAGTGGCAACACTATAATATCAATGATCCCGACCTTCTGGTGAAGTATGGAGGTAGCCGCAGCCGAACTGCACCTTTGTTTCATTATAAAGGTTAACGCAAGGTGAAACGCACTTTTCTTCCGATGGTTACTATTCTTGCGTTACATCATAAATATATGAAACTATTCAAGCCATTTACACCACGAGATATTGCGTGGTCCGTCAGAAAAGGTTTTAATCAGTCGATTGTAGAACGAAAGAGCAGCAAACAAGATTGCAGTGTTTGGCATGAGCGATGCCGCAATCTGTAATGCCATCAGGAGCTATTTGAGCGCAAAGCTTCTAAGAAGAAAAAGCGCAAAGGATCTAGCAGTGTTAGGTAAAACGCTGCGACTGAATCCCTTTTTCTAGCAAAACTTTCAAGCAGCAACGCAAAGCAGTGGCATTAACCAGAGCACTTGAATATGAAGGTGAAACTCAAGACATTAGCTTGGAAACAACTTTCGCATTCAGCTTGTCTGGCCATATTGACATGTCCTTTTTCCGTTGTTTTTGTTTGTAATCTCTGGTTTGTGCTTATCTTTCGGGTAAATGTTGTTTCTTGCCGAGTCACTCTCGAGCCCAGTGGTTCTCAAACTCTTTCCCGTTAAGTGCCCGCGAGTCATAAAACGATCAACCCCAAACCCCAGTAAGCCGACGCTAAACGAAGTAATAATATATTGACTAACAGTTAGTAGTGCCAACAACCCAAGACCAGGCAAAATCTACGCGGAGTTTTCAATCGGCACGCATTTTTCTCTAGTATAGGATATTAAAAAATAGCAATACATGAAAACTAAACTGCCATCAAAGTACCCCTGGAAATATTCCCGTGAACCCCTGGGAGTTTGCGAACCCCAGGTTGAGAACCGCTGTTCTAGCCTGTGAAATATTTTTTCTTAGTACAAATGCACTCTAGTATTATATCACAAATTATCTTCTCGCAGCTAACTGTATGTGCATTTGAGTAAGCACATTCTCGACTACGGGGAAACAACAAACGGGAACCTTGCGAATCAGCGAAAACATAACTTTTACAAACGATGGCGTAATGAATTACGTTATAGGGGCCCTCCAATAAAAATTGTCCCGGGCTCCCCTACCCTATCCGGCTCTGCTCTCAGGGCTATATCACGCGTGACGATTTTGAGATAGATTCTTCGCTTTCAGTTGTTGTAAACTTGATGAAAATAATAGGCCTACAGTAAATTTGTTGAACATTGTTCGGAGCCTTTAAAACAACTTCGCCGCCAAGTGTAATACGCTTGAAAACGTATAATGTTTTTTGAGCAGAGGGCCAGCCTGTTTACTGAAACGTACTTCACTTTGTTTTCTCGCCAAAGTGCCATGCACAACTCACTTGCACGTTGGTTTTAGTACAACGTTCAAGTGCCTTGCCATTGTTGTGTGACGTGCAGGGGTGTAGTGGGGCGGGAACGCGTGGGAACGGAGTTCCCATACCTTTTTCACGTTTTGCTTCAAAATGAGTTGGAAGCTGTTTTAAATGGCTAGTCTTTTGGATGCGTTCCCACATCTTTTTTGTTAGCACTACATTCCTGGTGGCATGGTACGAGACTCGGACAGCTTTCTTTGTCTTTATTTTCACTTAAGGCGACGATTTTTTGGCGTAATCCTTTTGCACGTGGCAAAGGTCTGGGCAGGTAGTTTTGCTATGCCTGTATTTCTCACATTCCTCAAGTCTAGAATTTGGTGGCTTACAATCAAGTAGTTGCCACGGGCATCACCACACCTGTGCACGCCCCTGTGTAGAGGAGCAAGGGAATCATCACACATGAGCTGTTTAATAACAGCGTTCAGCATTTAATTTCAAACCCGCTCCTTGAAGTATGACTGCCAACTTTACGAACGCAATACTTTGCGCATCGTATCAACGCTCTGAGTCATGTCGCCGTGTTCGATGGGTCTGTTGCGCTTTCATTGTTCGATAATGGCGTCAGATGGTTTTGAAGTTATTTGGAAACGACTTAGATTTCAGTTTGCATTTGCCGCAGTTTGTGTTCTGATGTATTGCTGGGGTTTGCTCTTGGTCTTGGTCTTGTGATAGAGGTACACTAAACACAAAATCCCGGCGATTGCTTCACTGCTATGTTCTGCATATCATACATACATGCGAACAGTTACAAAACATTTTTGAATACTTCCTTCAAAGTCATTGTTAGCTCAACATTATTTGGCCATGGAGAATTACTTTGTGCCCAACATAAATATTTCCACCCAAAACAAATCACAGCACCAGCCAGAACCGTCGCCAGAAAGTCGTCAACAGGGGGGTTTTACGTTTGTGCGTAATGTTTCATATTTTAATTTGGGAGGCTTGGAGCTTTGTTTGGGGGGCTAAGCCCACCAAAGCCCACCCCCCGTGGCAACGGGACTGGCACCAACGCAGAATAGGGAAAACTTAGTAATTGTTGAACATTTACGAACTATCATTTTCCCAAAAGGTCGAAAATGAAAAGCCGTTCGACACCGGTGGCATTTTCTAATTGTTTGGAGTCTTGTTCACGTAGCCAACTTCAATCAAACGCTCTTATTTGATATTCAGCACTCCGTGTGCTGTGAAACGAACATTTACCAGAAGAGTTACTGCTGTACAACAAAGTCAGTGAAGGTTTCGTGCTTGAATGATTTGAAGATTTCGTACTTCGTTTTGAACCTTTTTTCAGTAAAAAGTTTGTTTATTAATATGACTTTCTATAAACACAAATAACTACACAACTTGAGCGGCGTTATGAACCTAAGTCTTCACATTTCTCAAAAAACTTGTATTTGATCCACTCTCCACACAAATTAATTCCGGATTTGTAATTGCGCAAAAATCGTTTTCAAAACTGTTTTGAAATGTTTTTGATGATTTATAATGTCCGTAAAGGCTACAAAACATTCATTGAACATGCCTGTGTTGTTTATTTATAACAACCTGCTTGCACGGTTAACCTCACTCGTTCTTCACTTGGGGCGCGGTTCCGTTAACTTGTATCGTTGAATTAGCTTTAGCGTTTTCTCCTAAGCAGGCAGATAATGCATATCCTTTAAAAAGCCTAATCGAAAAAACGCCTGTATCTCTACGGCCCATAACAGATGGAGACGAGTTGTTTCAAATCAACAGAAAAACCATACTGCATCTCTTTGGAAATGACTCTGCATAAACATGTACTGTAGAACATGGACAAAAGCTAGAAAACCTTTTTGATAGCAGCCACTTCGAATTACTTTGTGTTTTTACGAATTGCGCATAAAATAAATAAAATAAAACATGTTATTAATGCATTCTAAAATCTGACTTAAATGGTATTTGGCATGTTATGAACCAAGTATGCAATATTGCACGCAACCACAGCAGACGTTTGATCTGGATGGTAAGTCAAAAGATTTGGCAAAATTCATCTTAAATGAAATCACAGGAGGAAGTACCATAGCAAGAGTCACTGTTTCTACAACTTGAGCAGTTAGAAATAATTGCAGTTAATTATAGTGGATTAGCCAGAGTGTAACATGCGTTGCAAATACGTAAATTTATGCGAACGCTAAGTAATTAATTCAGTCCATCAGGTTCTTTAGCGTCATTTTTGCTAGTCCAAGTGTTGGTACTGTATTTTCACGAAAAACGAGAATTACATGACAGGAAAAGGTTAAATGACCGGATGGTTATTTTCATGAAAACTATTCAGACACCATATTTTGACTATATAAGAATTTAAACAATAATACGGGAATACGGGTCACTTCATATATGAGTATTACGCATCTAATGCAATTGATATGTTAAAATATGACCAGCAGCAGTTGTGACAAATTATAGTGGCGCTGCCTAAACTTTTCAAACTTGTTGGTTTTACTTTTCCAAAAAGCTGCCACTTCTGTGCCATTTATTCAGAAAAAGAAGGTATGAGATTAAATTGTGGAAAAAGTAAAAGTGCAGTGGTGCAGCCAAATGACAAACGAACGTTATTTTGCTTTTCAAGATTACAGATTACTTTGCAAGATTAATTGCAAAAGGTTTTTGATGCAAGGCGTGACTTCCAACTCCTTTAACTGATTGCATAGACTGTTAAGAAACGCCAACAACAAAAATAATATTTTTGAAGGACTTAAATTAACCGATAAAATTTCCGTCGTTATGTTAAAATGATCTTGAGTCATTCACACAAGCATGGGCGTCGGAAGGGGGACAAGGAGCCTTGGCCCCCCTGGATGTTGAAAATTTCATCAAAAAAAGGTTGTTTACTTAGTTTCTAGTGGGAAAAAACAAATTTTGCTCCTTTTGGGCACCCCTAGAAAAAGTTTGAAAAAATTCCCTAGTTACCCCCCTGTAAAAAATTCTTCCGACGCCCACGCACACAAGTGAACAACTATCTTTAAGCTTAATTTCTTGCAAAATCATATATAATATGATTTGCTCTTTTCGACCGCAACAAATTGCATTTAGTATAAAAATATTGAAAGAGAAGCTATGTGACAATGAGATAGAGCTAGTGTTTAGTTATAATTGCTGTGGCGTCTAGCGAAGTTTCCAAGTGTTTCCCTTAATGAAACCCATACCTAGAATAAATCAGTTTACGTAAAACTCGGTGCGAGGACGTTTCCCGTAAGATGTGGTCGATATACGTTCACACGTCACAGCTTTCGCCTGGAGGCTGTTATCGTGAAACAGACATCCGAGACATCGCCCATGTTTTTGCTGGCATTACCTGGTAGGACGTAATGTCCGTCCGGTCGCAGTGCCGAGCACGGCCGGCGCAGAGGTGAAAAGCGTCAAACTTCGGCTGATTTGCCATCGACCACAAGCGAACTTGGCCGTCGCAGTGATCGCTTGTAAAAATGCAAGAAAAAGGAGACGAATGTAACGCTACGAAAAGACATTTTTCAATATTTTTGAAAACACTTGGATAACGACAGGACCTAATAAATTGATATTTTATAGAAAGTTAGATGAAAAGCTTATTGCTCATATACAATATCTGTGGTGCTAGCCCACTAGCAACAATTCTCTGTGTTTGTTATAGTTATGAAAAAGAAAAAGTTTGTGCGGCAGGAAAATACAGACAAGGTTTTCAAGCAGGATGCTTTGTTTGCATTTCTGTCCAGCAAAATTCTAAAAACATTGCAACTAACTTACAATTTTTCGTAGACACGCAAACAGAATTATTGTATTTTATATTTTTAAGAAGGAAAAGGTTAACGGTTTACTCAGTAGACGCATAGTATCATATCTTGTGCTACCCGGGTAACTCATAGGATATGAAGTGTCTGGTTTGGTTGCATTTTACGTTTGTGATTGTACAAATTGGATTACTCGCTTCCGTAAAAAGCCAGTCCCAAAGTAAGCAAAGTTCTTGTTTTTATAGAGGTACCTTTGTAAATATAAGAAATAGTGCGTTCTCTCAAACATTTGCCTTAAGATATTTTTGTAAAAATGGAGAAGTAAGCCAGCTGAGTAATTTAGACCCTTGTCGGTGGTGTAAAACTTCTACCTTATTACACGCCCCAGTCTTGTGCCTTTCATAATTATTTATTTGAAGACAAACCTCATGCTATGCTTTTGCTATAAATTTTTGTATACGTGTAATTTTGCTTGTTTCCCTTATTCCCAGGTTTAATTTTCTTTATAATCTTCGTAATTATCGATGATTTGGTATATTCGTTTGCGTTAAACTAATATTCCGCAAAACACCTACCTAATCATTTTTAATCAATAAAAAAATTACACAAACATGAGTAAGATAAACGGAAAGTAATGAAGCGGTTGCAAAATATTCTGAAGTAAAAAGCGATTGCAACAGATTTTCTACTTTTTCGTTGTACAAAATCTGATGGAGATTTTCCTAACATTGTTGTGAATAGGAAGCTACTGAACCTGCCTTTGACTTATCGAAGATAGCGTACGGGGAAAAAGCAATTATCTCAGGTGGTTTAGGCTTGCTTAGACGTAATTGAGCCTTGATGTGGAGGTCACTGAAAAAATCCGAAATGGGAAATTGGCACGTACACACGATTTTTCACCAGCAACATTTGAATTTTTCATCTTTAAATTTAGTGTGCTTTACACAAATTATGACGAAACGGAACGTAAACGTTAATTAAACTCAGTGGCCATCTGCAAGCCAAATATTGGTAGAATACCTTATACGCTGCTTTGTGATGTTGGTTAACCAGTGTTTTCGGAACCTCTCGAGAAAATTTTGAATTATTGGTTACGTCAACGCGCTCTTGTAAATTTTGTAGGGAAGATATTAAAATGGAGAGTCAAACGTCTGGTTCGAGCGTATGGCAACCAATTTGCATTAGCTGACAGCAGCTTATTGTGCAGATTGCGTTGATCGATTGCTCAAGATCTATTGCAACTTTTACCGAAAGCGAGGCTATTGCGTGCAGCCACAGCACAGACTGGAACTTCTATTTAATTGCAGAAAAACTTGCGGTTTCTGCACTCCCACAAGTAAGTGAATAATTAACACTAAAGCTAAGAGTTCTTTCTTGAACAAACATTTCAGCCACTATTCCACTTTATGGCATTTAGGGTGCTGAAAGTTAGATGTGTTTTTGCGCTTAGCACATTTGTCGGTTAAATATAGTTTTATAGAGTAAAATCGTCAGTGATAACCATTTGCATTTTTAATGCAAATTTCAGCTATCTACTAAAAGAGAAATTTTAAATAAGTACCTGTAAGCAACTTCTACATTTGTTAATTTGCATTCTCAGTGGCAAAAAGTTACAAACCAATAAACATAATGTTGCATGTAGCATGATAGTGCTGCTAAAAACGCAGTTAAGATGAAGCAGACCGGAGCACAGCATTGACCTAAGTGTTTCGGGATGGCAATTTTGGATTGACCGTGATTTTCTTGCGCTTGTGCAACTTATGAGAACGTAAGCAACTATAAAGTAACCATGATTCTGATAGTATGTTTTTGCTTGTACTTCATCTTTCCAGTTTCGCTGCAACAGAAATGAAGTTAAGAAACGAAATTCTTGATGATTCTATTTGAATAAAAGCTGGTGATGCCTACAATATACGCAAAATTGATACTCTGATAAGATCGTAGTGTCTGATTTTTGGTTGGCAAAGGATTCTTTTTGATAGACACGAAAAAGCTAAAACTTATATCTTATGTTATACAAAATTTTGTTCCTGGTCTCATGATCAATTGTGGTCGAATTTTTAATAAGATTTTACATTTATTACGACAAAACACAGGTGACGTGAAGTGCAGAGGCGGAACGGAGGGGGCAAGGGGGCACAATGTCCCGGGCACCGAATCATTGGCGGGCCGCGAAGATTCCCAACAATGTCTCAAGTACTTTCTTTAATACAGTAGATTTTTTCCCAAAAGAACTTAGGTTCGAACATGACAGCGCCAAACTTGTTTCGTGCTCCAGGCGCCATCAAACCTCGGCATGCCCCTGGAGAAGTGTCTTGGTCTTGGTGTTGAATCAATTATTGTCAACTGCAAAAGGTTAATGATTTTAAAACTATAAAAGCGGTCTATTGTACCTGTGAACTTACTGACTTTTGTGATTGCTTTATGAAACGCGAAAGATTTCTGATCTCGACTCAAACTCACAGATACGACTTTCCTCATCCAAGGAAATTATTGTCTTTGTCAATCTCACAGGCGCGTCATCAAATGTTTGCTGCTGTGGGTACCAAAACAGAAGAATACGAAGGGGTTAAACAAACTATCATCATTATCTGCAAATGGGTGTCACCAACATTAAATTGGAGAGCTGCCACCACTGGCCTTCCAAATTGGCGATGTGTCTTGAAGGACCTATGGATACAGTCAAAGGCGTCGCAACAACAATTTTAAGGATAATTTTGCTATAAATTTTGTGAACTAAAAAGATTATGCTATGAAGTTTGTTAAGAATTTTCTCACCACAACCATATTATTTTACGTGCACACAATGCATTTGCGTGGCCCAAAAAAACATCTGTCTGCAGTTAAAATCATTTAGAAAATACAACGAATTATATTTATACGTAGCAACACGCGATTTCCTAAATTTACAGACAAATTTTGCCCATACAACATTTTCTTTTAGTTGAATACTGAAGACAAGAAACCCCAGTAATGGTGAATAGAAAAAACATAGCTAGGTATTAAGTCTTAGTCTTCATCAAATGATAAATTTGCAATAATCGCCAACTATAGGCGTACCCAGGAGAACTAGGGGGCCATGCCCACAAATTTTTAGCATATTTGGCCATTTTGTGCTTTGAGAAGCGGTGTCCCAAACAAAAATACTGTTTCTTGCCAAACGTTAAACATTTGCCCTCCCCAAAACTTTTTTCCCCCTCAAAAATTTTAGCTAACTACGTCACTGTCGCCAACCACTCCTTGAAGCTTTTAAAAGCAGTGAAGTTTGTCATTGATGACAAACTTTACTAAAGCACTATTCGAGCACATACATGTGGTTTTTACCATCAACACAAAACATTCGAGTTTTCAATTGTTCGTCGTATTATAAGAAGAGTTGTCAAACAAAAAGATGCAAAACAAATTCAAATAAATATGGAGAGAAACATGATTTTTTGAAGAGACAATTTCAAGCGTTTTAAATGGACCTAAAACGTCTTAAATTTTCGTGTACAGCATTTTCATCTCCACAGATCCCACTTGGAGCGATTGGAACAACTGGAACAATTGCCCAGTGACCTGTGGTGAAGGATGGCAGACGCGTACACGAACGTGTCAAGGTGGAAATACATGTCCAGGACTGGCAACGGGAAGAAGAACATGCAGCTCTGGAAGTTGTGCAGGTTATATTTATTTGTTACTGGACTGCCATGATGATCAACAACCTCCGTTTCACTGTTTTCATTCAAAATGTAATATGCCACTGTCACGTCAGATAGTACTTGGCGAAACTTATATAGAGTAGTTGGTGATTAGTTTTCAACTGCGCGGAGCAAAGTGCACATTACATTTCTCAAAGCAACAATGTGCTTAATAATTTCATTCATCAATAACCTCAACATTATCCCCAACAATATCCTCATCGAAATAATAACATCAGTAACGCTTTCTCTCTCAATGACGTTTGACACGCACAACAGTCATATCGTCCAGAAAAGGCTGTAGTCTCCCTATACTTTCAAAATCAAAATTGCTACTTGAAAAATGTAAAACTAAACTTTGCAAGATTATCACTTTCTTATTAAGAATTTCTGAATATTCATTTGAACCTAATTTTTTCAGGCTAATTTAGCTTTGGGTTCCGCGAAAGTAATTTTTGCATGGGTGATTGTGGCAATTATAACTAGATTCAGTTTCTCTGGCGTAGACAAAGATTGACTGACAACCAATAGGTAGACCTTCCCTTCTGTTGATAGAAGGTTATTTAAACTCAAGAAAGCCTTGATAGTTAGAATTTTTTTTTTGCATTATTTGCCAATGCATTTTGGAAATTGATACTGGCAAAGAACCTTACGTTTCAGATATAAAATGAAGACCTCGCATTCACAACCACACAAAATAAGAAAAAGCACAACAATAATTGAACCCAAGAAACACAAAGCGACCGTCATTAGTCAAACAAGATTAATATGAAGTTAGAAAAATTTTGTATGTTGAATGTGAGGAGGATGGATGAGAAACTCCGGAACTCAACTAGGCAACATTCTTCCTGCGTCGGGGCAAGCTGCAGGACAGTATAGACATTTATTTTTAAAAAAACTTTCTCCAAATATAAGAACGAACCTTATCATATGGACCAAAAGGTCTATGTGAATGGTGTGTCATCACAAATTCTACAGGGCCTGTCCTGATTGACGCACCTGAGAACAGGGATTTGAAGTTATAGTGCGTGAGCTGCGCTATATGTTAACAGCGGGTCAGCTCTAGTAATCAATTGGTAATTGGTATTGCTTCGCCCGGCAAATATAATTGCACTGCGGCCCAACTTTGACCCGCGGGAGAGAGTTTGACACTTATGGAATAGATCAACAGAATACTTGCCATCTGCATTTCAAGATTTGGGCTTTTAATGAGACATACCTTGGTTTGTATTCCATTTAGCTTGTTTTCAAGGTTTTGTGTTAGATCCCTTAGCTTGTCCAGTTTTCCGTTCGTGTTTGTGATGGCTTGCCAGAGTCGGTTGAAGATTTCTTCATTTGAAGTTGTCTAGTTCCAATAAGATTCACGATTAGTATTACTTCGCATCGATTTATCTTCACTTCCCAACACGATTGATTACTTCGTTATACTCAACATAATGAAAATAACAACAATGCGGCCATAAGACCAGTGGCGTACGCAGAAAATTTTCATGGGGCTGTTTTCATTCAGTGGAACATGGTGGTCATTTGTGTTTGGTGTGTGCTGTTTGTGAAGTCACAATTTGACGTCATGTTCATGTTTCCAAACCAATGTTTTGGCAAGTTTTTTGACTAAATATGCATATTTTTCTACATCCATTCGTCTTATTTTATGTGTCATTGCACTGAATATAGACTATTAGCGCTCCAGGTTGGGATAGGTTAGGATATCGGAAAAAAATATACTCAACTCTACGACACAGCAGTTCATTACTGCAAAAATATCAGGCTGCGTGTTAAAACAGGGGAGTAAAACACACTCATCAACGCGCCAGAGCAATTTACGACTACAAAATGAGGCTGCGCTAATGTCTTGTCGAATACGACCAGTGGAGCATAGAAAGTGTGCGGTTGGACTGGCTGGCGCACAACCCGGTTTGAAAGATCGAATCTTGCTAACTACACAAGAACTGCGGATGCGCATGAAGTACGCAAGAAAACTTTCGATTTTTTGTTATTTATAGAAGTCCAGCAAACTTTTAGTTTTCGTTTTTTCCCTGTTGAGACATTATCAAATGCCTGAATGCTTCTGTGTCAACAGCTGCTGTTTTTGAGCTCATGCAACAGTTCTATCATGCTACAGAAATTGGTAATGTAGCCAATGGGGCCAGCGCTTGCGCTGATCAGCCTTAGAAGACAAAATGAAGACAACTGCTTCGAATAAAGTAAACTATCGCGGAACACAATCTTAAACATGCATGATGGACAAAAGGTCTGCAGAAAGCAGTGAGATGGTTTCTGGATGAGACGATAACCCACATTCCCACCAAAACCTAGTTGTTACTTTTTGGCCCATAAATGTTCCTTGAAGTTTGCATGCAAATTCATTCCTTGTTATTTGCATTAAGTCGACAAATTAACAAGCAAAAGGTATGCGAAAGCAATTAATCTCCTGTGCGCAGGTGATAAGGTTTTTGCAAAATATCAAGCTCAAGGGGAGGTTTGACCGCAACCCCACCTTGCTTACGCTCTTGCATAAGACAGTTATGATATGAGCACGGAGGTGCTTGTCTTTTATAAAATAAAACAGAGAATATACTTCCCTTTTCGGTGAGATTTAGAAAATGATTTATTTTTTAACTAAAAAGCTGTTTCTTTATCAGATGTTTTCTTGCGCTCTTCTTGAATATTTTTGGGAATGAACTAAAAATTTTTAACGGTAAAACATGTGGCATTTCTTGCAATATTCTCAACTTTCCAGATCCCACTTGGAGCGATTGGAATAGCTGGAACAATTGCCCAGTGACCTGTGGTGAAGGATGGCAGACGCGTACACGAACGTGTCAAGGTGGAAATACATGTCCAGGACTGGCAACGGGAAGAAGAACATGCAGCTCTGGAAGTTGTGCAGGTTATATTTATTTGTTACTGGACTGCCATGATGATCAACAACCTCCGTTTCACTGTTTTCATTCAAAATGTAATATGCCACTGTCACGTCAGATAGTACTTGGCGAAACTTATATAGAGTAGTTGGTGATTAGTTTTCAACTGCGCGGAGCAAAGTGCACATTACATTTCTCAAAGCAACAATGTGCTTAATAATTTCATTCATCAATAACCTCAACATTATCCCCAACAATATCCTCATCGAAATAATAACATCAGTAACGCTTTCTCTCTCAATGACGTTTGACACGCACAACAGTCATATCGTCCAGAAAAGGCTGTAGTCTCCCTATACTTTCAAAATCAAAATTGCTACTTGAAAAATGTAAAACTAAACTTTGCAAGATTATCACTTTCTTATTAAGAATTTCTGAATATTCATTTGAACCTAATTTTTTCAGGCTAATTTAGCTTTGGGCTCCGCGAAAGTAATTTTTCACGGTTTATTGTGGTAATCATAACTAAATTCAGTTTCTCTGGCGTAGACAAAGATTGACTGACAACCAATAGGTAGACCTTCCCTTTTGTTGATAGCAGGTTATTTAAACGTTTGAAGCGGTGTTGGACTTGCATTAATTCCTAGAATACATATAAAGATATTTGATGCAAAAATAGATCATTTTATATCTGAAACGTAAGGTTCTTTGCCAGTGTCAATTTCCAAAATGTATTGGCAAATAATGCAAAAAAGAAATTCTAACTATCAAGGCTTTAATGAGTTTAAAAATTTATCACCTCGTTTTTATATTCTGGGAATCGGTGAATTCTTGTGAAGGCCTCGCATTCGCAATCACACAAAATAAGAAAAAGCACAACAATAATTGAAAGCAACAAACACAAAGCGACCGTCACTGGTCAAGCAAATTTGATATGAAGTTAGAAAAAATGTTGTATGTTGAATGTGAGGAGGCTGGATGAGAAACTCCGGAGCTCAACTAGGCAACATTCTTCCTGTGTCGGGGCAAGCTGCAGGACAGTATTGACATTTATTGAAATAAAACGTCTTGCAAATATAACAGCGAACTTTTTCATATGGACCAAAAGGTCGATGTGGACGGTGTGACGTCACAAATTCTACAGGTCCTGTCCTGATTGATGCACCTGAGAACAGGGATTTGAAGTTATAGTGCGTGAGCTGCGCTATATGCAGGTCTACCAGACCGTCCTTATTTCTAAGATTTGTCCTTATATTGAAGTACTACGTCTCAGAAAGTACCACTGTCCTTATTTCTAAGAAATGTCCTTAGTTGTGACTTGCGTCCTTAATTTTTCCTATTTTCTGTAGGGCAACAATTTTAAATGAGTAATACCAACATACAGACTACCGTATTTCAATCTCATCGTAAGCATTTTGTATTCAAAGATTTCTGACGTAATGAAATTAAAAGTAGTATAATCTTGCAACACGGAGGCCTATCGGACTATCAAGCACTGTTAGCACCGAAAGCTGTCTAGGCTGGTTAGGATTCTTGGGAAAGCTGGTTTTGCCGTGAAGGTTAAGCATTTAATTGATTCAAGAAATAGGCAAGCGAAAAAAACGTTTTCCGTGACGATTACAAGAAGGAAGTCGAGAATAAGACATTGCTGAAGAAAATAGTTGCCGGAGGTATATACGCAAATATGTGGCCTGATGTTAGTCATGAAAACAGAAACAATTGTTTTATTTCAGGCAATAAAATCAAGCTTTATTTGTCGTTCTAGAATCTAGATTCATGGCAGCCCTGGTTATATGTTAACAGCGGGCCAGCTCTAGTAATCATTAGGTAATTGGTATTGCTTCGCCGGGCAATTATAATTGCACTGCGGCCCAACTTTGGTCCGCGGGTGAGAGATTGACACCTATGGAATTGATCAACAGAATACTTGACATCTGCTATTTCAAAATTTGGGCTTTTAATGAGACATATCTTGGTTTGTATTCCATTTAGCTTGTTTTCAAGGTTTTGTGTTAGATCCCTTAGCTTGTCCAGTTTTCCATTTATGTTTCTGATGGCTTGCCAGAGTCGGTTGAAGATTTCTTCATTTGAAGTTGTCTTGTACCAAACAGAATCAAGATCAGTGTTCCTTCGCATCGACTTATCTTCACTTCCGAACACGATTAATTACTTCGTTATACTCAACATAACATGAATATCACAATAATGCGGACATAAGGCAGTTATGATATGAGCACGGAGGTGCTTGTCTTTTATAAAATAAAACAGAGAATATGCTTTTCAGTGAGGTTTAGAAAACAAAGCATTTTTTAACTTTAAAGCTGTTTCTTTATCAGATGTTTTCCTGCGCTCTACTTAAATATGTCTGGGAATGAACTAAAAATTTTTCACGGTAAAACATGTGGCATTTCTTGCAATATTCTCAACTTTCCAGATCCCACTTGGAGCGATTGGAATAACTGGAACAATTGCCCAGTGACCTGTGGTGAAGGATGGCAGACGCGTACACGAACGTGTCAAGGTGGAAATACATGTCAAGGACTAGCAACGGAAAGAAAAAGATGCAACACTAAAACTTGCTCAGGTGTGATTCATATCCTAGTTCATTATCATGAGCATAACTTACTTCATTCTTTCTTTTTTGTGTCCAACTACAGTACTGTGTAAGTTAATTAAATGACTTTGATTTTCCTTCAGGAATTATTTTGTGCATAGTCTTTGAGTATGGTTAGCTTCTAGAAACTTGAGTTTTGTTGTGTAAAAATAATTATCAATATTTTAGAATGTATGACGCCATTGAGTAGGTTATTACGTCATAATCAGTTATGATGTCATAAATAGTTTATGATTTCATAATTAGTTATTTTGCTTGGATTATTGGATTAAGCCTATTTTGGTTTACTTGGATTATTGGATTTGCTTGGATTATTGGATTTGCTTGGATCATTGGATTAAGTTAGCATCTGTCGAGCTTTTTTTAGTGGTACACGTAGAGTTTTGCCACTAAATCAGGGGTCTCCAAACTTTTTTGTTCGAGGGCCACATAAGCTGTTACTCAACAGTCCGAGGGCCGGACATCTTACAAAATGTGATTGTTTCAGGAAATGTTTCTGCCAAATCAACAAATTTTCCTTTG
>Ga0210059_1004152_pt1 | contig 23338 bp, 13 predicted proteins | sample Ectturendosymbi2_FD_188042 | JGI IMG/M metagenome (GOLD analysis project Ga0210059, IMG submission 188042) | Ecteinascidia turbinata endosymbiont from Florida, USA - Sample 2 (SPAdes) (version 2) | ecosystem: Host-associated > Tunicates > Ascidians > Unclassified | place: Key West, Florida...
AGCAGATTCAATTATGTGGTTCAACTTGTTCCTGTATTTTTTATATTTGTTCCATTTATTGCTATCAGTTTTATCCAGGTTTTGAATTTTAGAAAATAGTTTGTTTTTTGTTTTGATTGATTTTAATTTTAGTGAGCTATTAGTGAGCTAAGCAACATGATTATGTCAAAAGTCGTAACAAACCCGCTACTATTTCAGAATTGCAACTGAACTTGCAAAAAACATATCAAAATCTGTTATAACTTTAATAAAATATTGATAACGAGAAAAAAACTCTGCTGCAAGAAAATTTTGACCTAATGATAAATTTTGAATTTTTTTGACCTAATAACTTTGGAGTGACTCATGGTATCAGTGTGAAATTTGGTCTGTGGACATTGCATAAACTTTTGAAAAGGCAGAAAGTTTTTGACTTTATTGACTTTTGGTTGCCATAGTCGTAATACAAGATATGCAACAAACTTAAATTATTCTATACAGCGAGTTTCAACCAACGCTGGTAAAAGAACAATTTCTCATTGAGTTCCTAATTTTTGACCTAATGTAGAAGAACACTTCAAAGATAAATCCCATAATATCGTCAACAAACAATGCCTATCACTTTTGTTGTTGCAATATAAATGAATGGCCAGAAATTTACTACTACTATGGTAACATCCTGTTGCAATTTAAATAAAAATATATTCACTTCATCTGTCATATTGTTTATCCATGTATTTCTGATTACTTGTGTGGTTTGTAGCATGGTGCTTGGCATACTGTATGAAGGCAACTGAACTATATCTATCAATTTTATGGTCCTTATCTCAGGTCTGTTTCACTGTTGTATGTGACTTGGTTTTTACTTTAATATTTCATTGTGTTGGGGCACTTTGAGTCAATAACTGCAAGGTATTTTGGTGCCGTGGGTGCAAGGTTTCATTGTGTTTTTTGTTTTTCCATAATTAATGAAGAAAATAAGTGAAGTTCATTAAATGGCTTATTGGCAAGTTGTTCCTGTGTCCGTCACCGGTAGTGTCTTCTTGTGTGTGTTGGAATGTGTGTGCTTGTCTCAAATGTGCTGAAGTTTTGCATGTGGTTCTATTTTGTTTTCTTTGTGTGCTAGTCAGTGCGTTGCGGTTGAAGTATATACACTAAAAATACACATTAACATGCCTAATTAGTAAGCAAATAATTGTAATTTATAGGCACTTTGAAGGTTGCACACATAAAGCTAAAGAAAGTTTGCTACATCACACACCTGTGCATTGTCTCTGACAATTCCATGCAAAACAACCTACTTTTCATACAAACACTCATTGTTGGTGTTCTGAAAGTTTTGAAATATGCTAATACCCACAAATAGGCTGCTGAGAACACAAAAGCAATCTATACACTTGCGGGTGTAACAAAGGGGACACAATGCCCAGGGTGCCGAAAAGTCCCAACAGTGTTGTGAGTACTTTTTTTAATACAGCACATTTGCTTCCAAAAGACCTTAGGTTGGAACATGGGGATGTTATTGCCATCTAACCATTGTGCACCCCTGTATACACTTGCTGGAAGGATGTTGGTGGTACTGCTTTAGGTTGTATCTTGTGAAAAAAAATACTTTTTTAAACTCAAGAATACTCAATCCAATGAAAATAAAATAACGAAATAAAATAAAAACGCAGTCTATCTGAGTTTGAAAACGTAGGTGTGGGCATGATTTGTACTGTACATAGCTTTTACACCGTGTTAAAATAAGTAAGATCCTTTATCTAAAAAGTGAGCTAATGATCAGAACTCAGTAGCTTCCATACTCTTCCCAAAGTCATATCACATGTTACGCCAACATGATAGTGATATGACTTTGGTAAGATCATATGCATGTGTACATTTTATTACTTGTCTTATGGAAATGTATGTTGTTGTGTTTCAGTGAAAGAAAGCATATCTTTCGTGACGATGTGATCATGATCAGTGAAATATTGAAAGTTGTATTTAATCTTAATATGGATCTTAGACAGTCGAAGCTGAACAGTGAAGTGAGTTTTCCTCTCATTATTTCGATGCCAAGTTGCTGGCCCAACTTGGATTTAGCTTCTTGCCAACTTCCAAGCCCAGTCAGTGCTAATTTTTATGACGATGGTGTGATGAGTCATAATGCTGTTAATTGCAGTACTACTGAACTCAGTATGATTCGTGTGATGACCAGTATAGATCAATATTGACATACTGAAATGTACTTATTACAGGAAGAGCTTAATGATTTGCACAGATTGATGGAATATTGCCGTGTTCTATTGCTGTCATCCTGCGAAGACCCCTCCCTAACGGAGAGTTTACATTGGTTAGTGCCAGGATGAATCTTTTTACTTCAATCTGTGTTCTAAGTCTTTCACCATTTGTTTTTGCTGGAACTACTGTACTTCCACATGCTTTGTTTTACGAGGTGCAGGTTTTTTTAAGGTTTGACTTTGGTCACCATTAGACATTTTGAGGGACCTCAAGTACTTATCTGAATATTGAGATGGTCATAAATCGAGGTGTACCTTTGTTTTAGTGGTGGGTGGTTATGCAGCGAGGTTCTATACTGAATTTTGGGAGACCGTTGGAAAAACTTGAGAGACCATTTCGGTCTCTTACAAGAATTTATAATATTTTATAAGGAACTATGTAAATGGGAGTGTCGAGTGCTCGCGTATCAGAAAGCAACGTTATAAAATGGACCAACGCAATTAGAAAACAAAGTGCGTTGATTGTTACATACACATCATTATGTCAAAACTCAAAACTTCAATCATAGGTGTAGCCAAGGGGCCATGCCCCCCAAAAAATTTTTAGTATATCTAGTCATTTTGTGCTTTGAGAGGTGATGTCCCAAACAAAATACTGTTATTCGCCTAAATCAAACATTTTGCCCCCCAAAATTTTCGGCTGGCTACGCCACTGCTTTCAATTCGAAATTTTTTCAGCTTCAGAGTAGGTGATAAAGTTGGTTTCTTTCATGTTACTGCTGGGTAGGACGGAAAACTGTGCCAGTATTTTCCTTGTGTAGTATTGACTTCATCGTGTAACCCAGTGGTCTTCAACCTTTTTTGTTCAATCGCCCCCCTACGGGAACTTTGCTTGAAAATCGCACCCCTTTATAATTTTAGTGTTGGCAAAAACATTATTTTAATTTGAAAATATTTCAATGCTAATGAAATAAAGGGGCACTTTAGTTAGCACAAAAAAACGAACAAACAAAACGATGGCAATTGCATTTGTAGAAACAGCTTTATTTATTTCCAAAAACAGTTGGTTCCAACCAGGGCTGTTGAGCCGGAGCCTGAAATTTGAGTTCCCATGCAACGGACATATTTTCTATAGCAAGCCAATTATACAAATAATACAATGGTTTTCAGTTTTTAAGTTTTTAATGGACAAAATCATTCTGAAGGCAGAGCGAAAAAATTTTGATGCCTGAGCTGGATCCGGAGCCCGAAATTTGAGTTTCGGCTCCACAGTCCTGGTTCCAACTTCTGCGAACCTTGTCCCTGGCTTTTATCTGCAAGTTTTTCAAAGCAGATTGCAAATTGGTCAGCTTAAGTCGTATGGCGTTTCCACCGGTCTTATTCATATCAAAACGATTGCGGTATTTATTACGCATGTGCAGTACTTGGTTGAAACTTGCTCAGGAACATATTTCGTCGGAAACTTCAGTAGCAACATTAGGTTAACTTTCCCCAAAACTTCTGGAAAACGCTCACTGCACTTGATCCAAACGTCTGACCATCCATAATAATAAAATATGGCACAAACTTCATCATCGTTTTGGTAGTAGGTGAAAAGTTCCTGTATGTGGAATCGCATTCGCTTATGTTAGCTAACTGGCAAAACACTTCACCCAGTCAGTTTCTACGCAATCCAACTTTTGGCGTTGTTTTCACAACAGAAAAACTTTTTGGCAAGCCTCAAACTACAGGTGGCAGTCTGGCGGGAAAGATTTTTTGGGATTTTTAGTTTAGCCAACATGAGGGTGGTTGGACTTACGTGCTAGTATAAGCAGGGATGTAGTGCTAACAAAAAAGGTGTGGGAACGCATCTAAAAAATAGCCATTTCGAAACAACTTAAACTCATTTCAGAGCAAAACGTGAAAAAGGTGTGGGAGAGCCGTTCCCGCACGTTCCCACCCCACTACACCCCTGAGTATAAGTTATCCTTTTCCTAGCGTACTGTACTGACATACTGTGTCATTAGCCAGATAAACACAGTACAGCTATATCTACAAGCACAGTGAAACACTCGAACTGACTGAAAAATATGATAAGCCCGTTTTATAACTTACGGCTAACTGTATTAATTTTGCTAGCCAATAATTGCTGCTTAAATCGTCTCATAACAGTCATTTTTCACGTATTTTTTAATAGAAGACACTTGGTTCCACTGTTTTACTCAAGTAACGAACCAAAGTTTATAAAAGACATGATAACGGTTTACGACTGTTGTGCCTATAAAGCAATATTTTGGCAATGCTCTACCGAAAACTATATGAAATCTTGTTTCAAGGCAACTTTCCTAATGATAACACATACAATTGTGGGGATTTGTGTCAGTTCACGGCGAAAAATAGTTAGGCTAGACTTAATTACGACTTTTGTCTAATATTCTTAATCACAGCGAAAGTCGATGTGATGATTCAGTGGTAGCAATGTTATGATTGTCGGACCATTTTTAGTATCATCAAAGAAACTGACGTTTTACGTCTTTAAAAAATGGAGTTCGGTCGATTGGGTATTTTCTATCAGTGTCAGTTGCTTTCAACCAACATAAATATAATAAAACGAATCAATCCATACTACGGTATACGAGAAAAGTCCGAAATTCCGCGCGTGTTGACATGCCAGAGGCTTGTAAATGTTATTGATTGATGTCGCTTGTTTGATGCTGCTCATGCAATGACTGGGTCAGCTATGTCCAACCCGCGTCAAAGGTTTGGTGCGGCCCATTAGGTTTTCGCTGTAGTAAAAGTATCCTACACACTGACAACCTGTCCTTATTTCGATAATCTTGAATTTCACATTTTTGATGCAGGTGGTCCTCAGTGCCACTTTGTCGCGTCTGTTGCCATTGCAGTTAGGATTCGAACGCTTCAGTGCATTAGCTTAAACTAAATTTACAGTTGTTTGCTAAGATCAAAGGAAGTCATTCAGTGTGCAGCCTTCATTAATATGTCATTCAGTGTGCAGCCCTGGTGAAGATGGCTCAGTAAGTCAGGGTTGGACATAGCTGGACTAGGTCAACAAAGTACCAAAATACTTATTGCAACAGTTTCACCATTATTTTATTTTAAACATTCGGCTTTTAACTGTATACCTGAAAAGTCGACAGAACCACAATGCTTGGCTCCAAACCAAACACACTCTCCGTGGTCTTGGATAGTTAGTGCATTAATGCGTACATAGGACAACGCTACTGTAGTTTGATTGTTACATCATCAGTCTTATATCTTGTGTTTTGTAACCTTTTTTACGAAACATGAAGTCGCAAGTGCATCATGATGAATTGGTTCCAAAGTGGCAAATATAGTTTTTTTTAGTATATTCTAACCTACAGAATCGCCCCCTGGGAACTGAAATCGTCCCCCAAATCTGGTAAATCACAAAATCGCCCCTTTGACGCATAAAATCGCCCCCAGGGGGGCGATTTCGCCCACGTTGAACATCACTGGTGTAACCTGTGGGCTTACCTTAAAACTCATTACATTTTTCATCAGTACATTACTTTTTTCTAAGGTCTATGTTGCCAATCAACGATGCTGTTGCATACTCCTATACTCTTGTTATTTTTCAGCAACACTGGTAACGCTATATACAGCGTGCCTCCTCAGTGCTTAAATATGAATAAACTCCTCTATCCCCGAGGAACGGAGTCGAACACCAGTACAAGCAAAAAGTCTCAAAAAATTGATTTGTCTCCTGTAATGGTGTTCATCAGAATTCTTCAGTGCAGAGTCATGAACGTGAGTGTCGGGGCTGTGTGCACAACTTGGGGGTGCGTGGGCTGTTCGCGATTTTACCAATAAGTTTCACAATTGCCGCATACCGCTATGGGTGTCATTCATCTACGATGTTTGTGTTAGGATTATATTTTCTTCGTTTTTTAATATTTCGCACTTAATTTCGACGTGTATGCCCAGGTACATTGACGAAAGTAAGGTTTAGTCCACGCAACATACAAATGCTTAACTTCTTAAAATAAAAATAACGGTCAGAATAAGTGAAAGAAAGAGTCGTGTCGCAAATATTTTGATAATCACTTCTACCAAAGTCAGTGTGGTGAATTTAGCTGCAAACTTTTGAAGCCACTTACGGACAATAGCCAGTCTACCCAAGTAAAAATTACGGCAGCGACATAGGGGAGCGAAACATTGGCAGCCACGTGGCACATCGGGATACGTGGCGATGGCGTCTGACGTCAAGGATAATCAACAAAACTTAGCGGCTGGTCAAAGTGGGTTCAGTTCAGTTTATTTTTGCACCCCGACCACGCAGAGAATACGTGGTCAGGAATGCAAGGGCGGTAAGCGACGGCCGCAGCTGTCATCGGGTTATTGCCCCCACAATTTCATACAAAACAAAAAAATACAAATGATACACCATAGTGACAAAATGCAAATAAAGACAAAGACGTTGCAGTGAAGCAGCAATACCACACAATGAACAAATCAAACAATACACTCTGAATTTGACCAACTAAATATCCACTTTACAATAGCATCCATCAGCCTACATATCAGCCACCTCCACAACAGGGCCACCCGCTCAAAAAACAACGTGGTAGCTCTCAGAAAGTCATATCGCAGGTCAAGGCCACCCGCGCAAAATGGCAACAGCAGCTCACAGCCAACCACGTTACCACACAACAAACTTTGACGTAGCAAAGACCGCTAAAGGTCCATTCCACCTGTGTTTATAAAACACTGTTACCACTCATGCAAATCTTGACAATATAGCAGTTGCGCCCAGCTTACCCAATACCCATATCGGTGATCCACAGTCAATAAACAAACAAATAAGTAAACACGGAATACATGTCAACAAGCTTCAGTGTACCTAAAATCAACCCAGACGTAACGTCACAGTTAATGTAAACAAAATGTAAATAGATCTGTTAATAATCATTCAGTCAATAATGAATGATTAAGATCAGTTAACAATCATTGACCACTTCAAAACGCCAATAATATTATCTTCGTTTTCGTCCACGTTTTAAGCAAGTGTCTGTTTGGCTGGTAACAAAACTTAAGTATAATTTTCTAGCAGGTAATCATAGCAAAGTTTTTGAAATTGGAGAAATGTTTTGTTTTTAGTAGTTATGGCTATGGAGTTCCATATTATTGGACCTAAGTGCGTGAGGCTGTTTTCATCTTGTTTTCAGTGTCTCAAGGGAATGATGTAATTATCTTTTGCTAATCTGCCTCGTGTTATTAATTTCTAACAAGGGCTGCGGAGCCGTCGTAAAAATGACACAGCTCCGTGTCAGTTCCATCGACTTCTCGCACTCTAGCCGCAAGGCGTGGAGAACCATCAACAAACTTACTGGCAGGTCTGGACGCTCCTTTCGCCGGTGCCCCGTCTCGCCAAACTCCATCGTCACGCAACTCGTGAAGAACGGGACACACAAGACCGGCGGCCGCGAGTGCACCAGGTTCGTCAACAAGCAGCTGTCCGCCCTATGGACGATTCCAACACCCGAGGGTCACAGTATCTATGAACCCTTTAGGCTGGAGGAATTTGCTGCTGCCCTCAGACGCCTGAAACCAGGAAAGTCCCCGGTATTGGATTCCATCTTCCCGGAGTTCATACTCCACGCCTTTGCGACTTCCTCACTTCGTGCATGCTCCAACTAAAAATTGCAAATATCTGCAGAAGAGCACTAATAGTTGCGACCCATAAGCCAGAAAAGCCACTGGGAGACCCAAAGAGCTACTACCGTCCCATATCTCTGCTGTGTGTCCCCTTTAAAATCCTCGAGAGACTCATCTACGCTCGTGTCGATCCAGTTATCGACCCATTGCTCCCGGCGGGCTTTCGACACGGGAGGTCGACCGTAGACCAGGTCACCCTGCTGATACAGGACATCGAGGATAGTTTTTCGGCTAAAAAGAAGGCCGCAAGTGTGTTTGTCGACCTCACAGCAGCCTACGACACTGTATGGCACCGCGGCCTCACCTGCAAGCTGCTGCAATCGCTGCCTGATAAGACACATGGCCTGCATGATCATGGAGATGGTTGGCAATCGCAGCTTCACACTTACCACTGGAAACGATAAAAGAAGCAGACTACGACGCCTCAAGAATGGCGTCCCACAAGGATTTGTCCTGGCGCACCTCAACACTCACCACCCACATCTCTAACCTGCCAACTACCGTCTCCAGAATGTATGCATGTGCTGACGATCTACCAATCATGCATACTGATGCAGACTGGCAGGCAATGGAAGGGGTGTCGAACAAGGATATTGCAACTGTAGGTGAATACCTCCAGACTTGGAAGCTAAAGCTCAGCACTACAAAAACGGTGTCGGCAGCCTTCCATCTAACAAGGAAGCTAAACGTGAGCTTAAAGTCAAATACAACAACGAAACCCTGCCCTTCTGCTCTGAGCCGAAATACCTCGGAGTAACGTTGGACAGGTCGCTCACATATCGCTGACATCTTTACTACGTTTACATGGTCAGTTACCACATACGGATAACGAGTGGTGTGGTTCTGATCGTGATTTGCTGAGTCAGCGCCCTGAACAAGCCAATGCGTTGGCCACCTCGACAGGAAAACGTCTCGTTATGAAGTGTACGTGGTCTCGTTCGCGCGGTACCAGGCTAGCATCTAGCACGGCTAGCATCCAGTGCCTGTCTCCAGATAAGATATGACTGCACCGTTATTCTGTTAATGTGTTGAGTTCAGTTCTACAAGTGTAATACCAACATAATTACCATGCAGTCGACAAGGCACGTCAGCAAGGATGGGTTGTTTTACAATCGATAGCAGTTTAGGCTTTGGGTTGGCAGGGTTAGGATATCTTATCTTGAAGGCAAGAATCTTAACCAAATGTTCAGAAATAACCCCTGCTAAAACGGTTTGCTTTTGCATTTTACCTGTCATTAAAGAAAATTGAGTGCCATTCTCTGCCATCAGTGGTGATAGAAGTACAATAGCAGATATTAGCCTACAGTAACAAAATATACTGTTTGAAATGTAGGCTATCTGCCAGTTTTAGATGTCTAGAAATGAAACATTACTGAGAAGATGCTTATTCATAATAAAGGCTGAAAGCTGTGCACAACATATGATAAGAGACTCTGTTTAAATACAAATATATATTTTAAATAGACTACTGATCGGCTGGGTGTGGCTTGGCAGTGTTAGGAATAGTTGTTTTGAAAGTAAGAACCCTTGTGTGTTAAATCAGGCTTGCAAAATAGAGCAGCTTTCTGGCATCAGTGGTGATAGTAGTAAAATATAAATAATTATTTCATTAGATCCTTAAAAAAATGTCATAGGATATATTTAATATAACAAATACTGAATGTTTTTTATTCATCATGTGACATTAGGCTGTATGTTTGAGTATCACTCAGTGTAAATTAAAGATATTTTGACTGATGTGTCACCAAAAGTTCTATCTAGGCACTTGCAGACACATCCAATAAAGCAGTTATCTCAACTGTTTTTCAGCATTGTGCTTATGAAACCTGTGTTAAAATTTGTCTGCCTGTAACTTTGCACATGCGACATCAACTCATAATGTAAGCGTCAGTGTACGTCTGCTATGGATGGATTTTACAGTGTGCAGCATGATCCATAATTCACAGCACCAAGTTTCAAATTGAGACACCCATTTGTACCCGCCGCACAACATCTCATCAGTTTATCTGACAACAACAACATACGTGCTGCGCAGTGGGGGGATCACTAATGAAATGCGGAGTGGGCGGACAACCCCACAAGACTCCGCATTCTCATCCCCCACACCGGCACCCACACCCCCGAAATGACCCTCCCCAGACGAGCCTGGGTCCGGCTTAAGTGCCTACGCACCGGTGTCGGACGTTTCCGCTCCTGCTTGTACAGATTTGGTATGGCCTCCTCTGTGGCCTGTGAGCGTGTCGCAGAAGAACAAACCGTCGACACGTTGTCATCCAATGTCCAATCCATCAACCTCTTCATGGACTGCATGGCCTGACGGTTCTGGATGATGAGACAATCGAATGGCTGCTCAACATCTACCCCGAGATCTAATGCGGCCAAGCAGTGGTTTGAACAACTGGCTCAAAGGAAGAGGAAGAAGCTCCGGGTCCGGAGTTCTTTTTTTTCATGAACATGGCTCCAGCTCCGGAGCTCGTGGTTTTCATGAGGGTTGCTCCGGCTCTGGAGCTCTCTTTTTTCATGGCTCAGGCTCCAGCTCCGGCTTCGGGTCATTTTCACACATTAATATTTTAATTGTCTTGGTGTGCCTACGTTGATGAAAAATGAATCAAATCATGTACACAACTAAGAGAATATACCAAACCTTTTTAAGTGATTTGATCTGGTAGTTTTTTACAAGCAGCGCTCCCACCATGAGGAAATCAGTAAAAAACGACAATCACAGGTTCAGACGATTCAGAGAATAGTTACTAGCAGAAACGTGACTCACGATAACGGTAATACAAACAATTTCTGAAATGGCAGTGGCTAGTTTTGCCGTCAATGCCTGAGGACCTTTGGTTGTTTCTTACGACAAGAATTAAGAAAATGCTGTTGGGAAAACGAAATTTGTGTACGAGCATCTAGAACATAGAGAAATCCCAATTGACCAAGTGTTTTGTACAGTCCCGTAACCAGGGGGGCGCAGAAAAAAATTGTTGCTTCCCTGGAAAAATGTATTGGACGTAGTTTAAAAAATCTGGGTCCTTCTCAGAAACTCTCCACCCCTTCTACTGTCCCAAGCTGGTTGCGGGCGTTGTTTTGCACTCTTTGCATGCTTTGCCTGCTGCAGTCTTGGTGATTCCAGCTAAGAGCTAACAGTGCTGCCCGGGCAAACCATGCAAAAAGCGCAAAACACATAGTCGCTTACCTCTCTTGTGTGTTCTTTCAAACATGCACCCATTTGCATTAATACAAATGCGAAGATGTGTTTAAAAGCCCTTTTGTTCAAAAAAATAGTATGACTTCTAGCAAGAAATTCGCATTTGCCTTTTTTAACATAGCTGAAAACTTTTGATTTCTAATCTTTGCACTCATAATAACCAGTGATAAATCGCAAAGTAAAGCATAATTTAACCTGCAAAGCTTAGGAGAAAATAAGACTGGTTACCGTGCTGAAAACATATTTTTCCAGAGATGAAAACTTCAAGAAAAGTCCACATTTGTTTACATTGAGTTTTATACCTTCCTAATGTACTGCTATACAAAGCAATGCTAGTTCGCTACCAATATTTATAACTTCCATGTTATGCTACTGCTTGTAAACGTAATGTTTCCCAGTGAACTTGGCCAGTAATGTAATAAACCTTACTGGTAAGCCTAATGGTTTCTAATAAAAATTCCCTTCGTGCCATGCATTTCACGCTTAAATCTGTAATGGTATCATATCTTAAACATACTCCCTGCTAACAGCATGATTACACAGCTACAAAAGCTATAGATATTTTATTATATACCTACTCATTATATCTCCGTTCTTTTTAGATCGCTACAATACTGCAGACCCGGTTTGATCATTCTGCCTAAAAAGTGAGATATTGTGGTAGTTACCGTTTTTCTTACTTCTACGGCAGTGGTTCAGGGTTTTCAACCATTTCGCTGAAGCGAGCCAAATCCAGACCTACGATTTTGTTAGAGTCCTACAAAATATTTTTACCACAAGTCGATTGACACGTTTCGTTTTATTGCACTAACGAAGTCTGTTACACAAAATGTTAGAGGTGTTACTGAAAGACACTGTCTATCGAAAGGAATCCTTTCCCAGCAAAGAATCAGACACTAAGCTCTTACAGAGTATATGTTTCGCCTACTAGGTAGCCATCATCAGCTCTTGTTTCAATAGAAACTGTTACTGAAAAATTGCTAAAAGCCGCACAAGGATGCTTGGGAGCAGCATGCAGCTCTTAGAACGGCGTTTGAGAACCATTGTTCAACAAGTAACACCACGCCTGTCAGCTACGATTTCACAGCCTCAGCGATTAAACCAAAGAAACATCAAAGGCATGCAGATCCACTGTTGCAGTCTGGTGTCGTAACTCGCAACAAACGCGTCCATTGCAGGCCGAAGCGTGAAATGCACGGCACGCCATTGTAGAGTAGGATTTTTATCAGAAACCATTAGGCTTACTAGCAAGGTTTACTAGATTACTGGCAAGTTCTGTAGGAACCATTACGTTTACTAGAGGCAGCATGACATGAAAGTTATAATTAATTGGTAGCGAACTACCATTGCTCTGCATGGCGGTACATTTTCAGAACGGCAGAAAAATGCAATATAAACAAATGTGGACTTTTTTGTGTTTTTCATCTGTGGAAACAACTTTTATGTTTTCATCACGGTAACCAGTCTTATTTTCTTCTGAGCTTTACAGGTTAAAATGTGCTCAACTTTGCCATTCATCACTGCTTATTATGAGTAGGGCAAGTTTTTGTTGCAGTAAAAAAGTGAGAAAGTTGCATTTATTTTCAACGAAAGTTGCATTTATGCGCAGGAAGTTGCATTTATGCGCACATTTGACTGCGAAAGACTTGACACAACCTATTTTCGTTTGCATGGACTTGGCCAAAAACCAAGATTTTCCGCTCTTCCACCTCTAATTGAGTTCGGGCACTGTCGTACTTGGCTGGGGTTGTGAAACTTCTAGCTTGCAAACCAATGAGACGCAGCTAATCCGTCATATAGCCCTTTTTCATGCAATCAAAGAGAATAGAACTAAACTGAAATAGTTTTGTATTTTTTTTAATTACACTTTTACATTTTGCGCAACACTTGAAAAAAATTGCAGTAAAAAGTTGCACGCAAAAATCGAAAATGTTGCAAAAAGTTGCAATATAACAACCCTAGAAACAGCTCAAAACATTGAACTGCATGTATTTTGAGTATTTAGGAAGCTTTTGGAAGCTGTAAAAAAAAGTTGCAAAAGTTGCAAAAACTTGCCCTGATTATGAGTGCAAAAGACAAGAAATCAGAAGTTTTCAGCGGTTTCAAAAAAGTCCCAAGGTGAATTTCTTGCTAGAAGTCATACTATTTCCTCGAATAAACGGCTTTCGAACACATCTTGGCATTTGTGTCAATACAAATGCGTGCACGTTAGAAAGAACACATAGGTAAGCGACTATGTGTTTTAGCCTCTTTGCATGGTTTGCCTGGGCAGAGATGCTAGCTGGAATCGCCAAGACTGCAACAGGCGAAGCATGCAACTAGTGCAAAACGCTTGGTCGATTGGGACTGGACTGTGTCTAAATGCTCGGACACAAATGTAGTTTTCCAAACAGTCGTTTTCTTGATTCCGGTCGTAAGAAATAACAAAAGGTCACCAGACATTAACAGCAGAACCAGAGACTGTCTTTCCAGAATTTGTTAATACTGTATTACCGTTAACTAGAGTGACGTTTCTGCTAGTAACTGTTCACTGAATCGTCTGAACCTGTTATTGTTGTTTTTTCGCTGATTTTTTCGTGGTAAGAGCGCTCATTGTAAAAAACTACTAGATTAACCTAGTTATATAAGTTTGGTATATTGTTTAATTGTGTGCACTTGATATATTTCATTTTTTCAGTCAACTTGAGTCACACCAAGAATGATTAAAAATATTAATGTGTGAAAACGAACAGAAGTCGGAGCCATGTTCATGAGAAGAAAAGCTCCGGAGCCAGAGCCGTATCATTTTTACGACGGGTCCGCAGCCTTGGTAAAAACTAAATCGACTGCTCTGCAAATGCCTGCAGACTGATGAAGTTTGTGAGGCGCGATGTTCCTCTGTCATAAATTGCTCTGTATTTGACCGATGTAGGAGGCATTGCAAGTGTATGTGAACCTGCAGTAAACAGCGTTGTAACGGTTTATTTGAATAAGAGCTGATGACGCCTGCTCAGTGCAGGCGAAATTTATACTCTGATGAGACCGTCGTGTCTGATTTTTAAGACTATGAAAGGATTCCTTTCGACAGATAGTGACGTTGTATCGGTCTCGTAAGGCTTTCCAGCTTAGTATGTTAGGGTGTTTTGAAAACAAACAAGTTTCACGTTCACTACAGAGTTGCGTTTTATAAAGCCGCCGATTTCCTGCCGTATGTTGTTAGATATGGACCCCAAATAAGGTAAACACTAAACACAGTGAAATGAATTTGGGTGAAAGAGAGGGCCCAGCCGGTGAAACAAGTTTATACGTGATACCTTACTCTCTGTTCATCATTTCCTGAATGCAACGATCGAAACCGATGCGATGCGCGACAACATTCGCTTAAAATTCATAAGTCCGCGTGCACCATTTCGACGTCAAAGTAATTGCTGATGTGGATCTGCTGTGTTTTTGTAGTTAATCTGTAATGTTCAGTTTGGTTTGATGTGCACACTTTTGTACTCCTTGCGGAGGGTCACGAGTGGTCGGCACCCAGTTCCGCTTGCTTGCGCGGGAGCGTCTACTTCCGCAGTGAACTTAACATAGTTGGCGAGTCAATGGAAGCACCGCGCTTTATACTTATTTATAATGATTTTTGCTTGTGCGGAGGACAATAAACTCTGTAATAAAGGTATTATTACTTAAACCCTGGTGGACAATATCAATTTAGTTGGATCCGAGTTAACAACGGAAAAATTTTATAATAAAACCCATTTTCTCTGTATTTGCTGCAGAGATGTTCAGCAGTTTAAGAGAGTTCACATATGTTGCAATTTCCATTTGCGTGAAGTCCAAGAGTGTACAGATTAGAGTTTAGTCTGGTATTTCTTTTCCTTCAAGTGAAAAAGTTTGAGTCAGATCATGAGATATGCAGTTTATTGTGGGAATGCGGTCGAAGAACATTTTGGAATGCGAACCATTTGGATCAGCTTGGGCATTGCGCATTTCACTCCTCCAGGCAACGTTCACTGATAATATCCGGTGGATTTTAGACAAACACAATTTGTGTTAAACCGAAAGTTGATTTATAACGTGAGGTTGCGACGCAGAATATCACGGTTAATTGCTTCCGTAGTTTTCGTATCGTCCAATTATGCAAAGGCGCTTGTTATTACCGAATAATTTGCGCTGGCTACGTCGAATGTGATGTTTGTTTGCACCCTGCTAACTCCTTCAACAAAATTAAACATGGTAATCGAAAGAAGTTGCTTTCTCCTGTCTTCTTTGTCTTTGCACAGGACCCACCAACTACACAGTCATCTCTACCGCTTGAATTAGCACCTCAATGGTCTTTGTCAGGAGTGTGGTGCGCTTGAAATTAGGAAACAGTTCCCTATAGTAAACTCTCCGTTATTTAGTCGTCGAAGGTCGACATTTCAGACTTAGGTAGGGACTCTGGTAGTCCAGTTCTAAATCCTTGTACTGTTATTAAACAGCTCAGCTCATTCTGAATTTTGTTGACGACTGTCCCATTAAATTGTAGGAAGTAAATGTGCAAGACAGTCCTTGCTCTACAAGACTTCAAAGTGATGAGAGCGAACCAAGAAGCAACGACAAAATTAATAACTAGCTTCTTGTTTGTTCAGGTATAGGTGCTTATTTTCTGTACATGAATAAAGCCTGAAGCTTGCACTGGGGCAGGGCTGATCTTTATCATTATTTGATTGGTAGTCTACGTCAAATCTAATTGCTACTTTGAATCTGCTGTTTTTTCGCAGTATGTTCTGCAACATTGGTAATTTATAATTTTTTCTCGTTTTATGCGAAGGACAATATTACCACCGAAATACTTCAACCATTACTGGCTCTGCTCAGCCAGCTGTGTCGCTCGTCCCGAGACGTCAGACGGAACTTAAAGGAGGTACAATGAAAGAACCGTATCTGTTCGTGTTCGGTTCTCGTTAGCTTCGGCTCTTAACACTACGGAAACCAGGGCCTACGAGAGGGGTACAAGAGGTACATCGTACCGGGTCCGGGAGGATGAAAGTACGCATGCTAAGTTTCTCTGTAATCAAGCCAAAAATTACCAGTAAAAGCCAGTTGACAATTAATCTATTTCTAAATTTTACCAAGTTAACTGTTTTATATATTCTCTGGTTACTATACAAACAAACTATACAAGTTTCGACGAGGGCCCCGGTATCGGTCTTTGTATCCCCTGGTAAAATTTCTCTCAGAGGCACTGGAAGAAACTAATTACCTATTGCCAAGTTATGAAAGCTAAGCATTGCAGTCGGCTGATTCCTTGAAAGCTTACAACAAACCTAGAACTTTTAACTGGAGATAGTTATTTTTTTGAAAAAACATCGGTTACCTAAATCGTGTGCTATGACCTGCCCTAATAACTTAGGGAACGTTTCTAACTTCATTGTATTACAATTTTTGTGTGTCTGTTCCGAAAGCTAAGATCATGTCAAAACCGCAATGCCGTGTTGCTGTTTTTTTTGCTAAACGCATTTTTTTTCCTCGCGAAGGCCTTGCATCACAGATAGTGTTCGGTTATTGGGATGAGCACAGTCGAACAGTGTTAAAAAATATTGCTCGGTTGATTAACGCCGCCAAAAGAAGGAAATGATCTGGTCGAAAAGTTTGAACAGTGACCGTTTTCTCTTTGCTGCGTTTAATGAAAATTCATTTGAATGTCAACACAACGTGTTTCGTCAAGCGAGCCAGAGTCTTCAGGTGTGATGCAGCAATTTTGTGGTTCTTTGTTAATTTCGATGATAATGCAGTTATTTCGGAATTGCAGTACAATGCAGATTGGGTTTATTTTTCCTGAAGAATGCTAATGAAAGGGTGACTTCACCTTATCTTTGCTATATTCACCAGAGACATGTTACGACTTTTTTGTCTGTTGTGTTGCAGAAAATATTACCACCCAGGAAAGATTTTAAAAATCGGCCAGAAGAGGGTTTGCGCTTTCGAAACAAGCTAATCAAGCTTTTCACGCACCACAATATCAGCGTCAAGGAAGCAGTCGCAGACTTTCTGTTCGTTTTGTGCAAAGAAAGTGGTAAATTTTGTTGTCTTGTTGATGTTTTGTCAGAATAATCGAACAGATCACTCTTTATTTTGTAGGGTGTGTGTTTTATACAAAAAAGCATCCCAGTAATTCAGGTGGGTTTTCTTTCAAACAAACGCCCAGGCGAGAGTATGCGGAGAAATGCTCGAACTTGCTGCTAATTGATTTAATTTACCGTAGTAATGCGTTTATTTCCGAAACTATTGCTTGCTCTTATGACAAGTCCGGTGTAATGGATGTATCCTTGTTTGTCAATGCGCAATGATGCAGTTATTTTGCTGGTTTGTAACGAAGAAGTAGCAAATGGCAAAAAAAGTAAAAGTTTTTTGACATTATTTATATAGTTCATAACATGGCGACACCTCCATGAATCCGTCTACGAGTAAATCAAGGCAAATTTCCTGACTGAAAACAGAAACCGATTGGTACGATTTGTTCAGTTGATAGGTTCGTCAAGTACACGGGATATGGCAATGCCGCTGGATTGCTTGCTTCTCGCGGTTTGTTGGCTGGCGGGAGCGGGGGCGCTGTCTACTCTGACACAGACACCGACAGCGACACGGAAGAATACAAGGCAGTTTGCGACAAGTTAGTCTTCGCATCTCTTGCTTCAAGATGTATAATTTGTTTGTGTAAAATTAATCACGTGTAAATGTGCTGATACTCGGTATATAGCCAAACTGCTTCTTTGTTTTCGGCTGTCGAAGATGTAACAAAACTCGCCGTCGTAGCTAAAATCATTAACTGCGTAAAAGTTTATATGTTTGTTTCGCAGAAAATTTAGCAACGCTTGCGGTCGTTGCCTTTTATGTATGTGTTGGAGAACCCCCTCTAATGACGATGAACCGCTTTGAGAAAGTTCTATGCGAGTCAGTGCAAGGGTTACGGTCATTGAGTGGCCCCGCCGCCTGTATACTGGACTTCTCATCTCCAGAGAACCCCAAGGAAAGCATGGCTTACATGTTATGACTAGGCTCAGCTGTAAGGTCTGTCAGAGTAGATAAGTATTTCCCACCCGTCTATAGATCCCCCAGACCCTACACCAGTGGTTACCGGACCCGAGTGGGTCCGAAACAAGATTTTCGGGGTCCGAAATGCGATTTTTGAGGATGAGTGTTTGTATGTTCTTGTTAGTGCTTTTAGAACTGAGCCCGAGATGTTTGAAAGCTTGCACGTGCTGTTACTCAAAGAACATTATACAGCCGAATAATTCCAGCTAACGTTACTAATTTAACAATTGAAATTGCTATTTCTGCTTCACGCTGCAGATGGCCGGTGATGCGATTATAAACGAATTGTGACGTTTGAATGTTGGTGGCGCAATTGTTGTTTGATGCCACAGAGCACGAATTTTCTGTTGTTCAACCACGCAAAGTTACCACAAATTGAGTACAAAGCCCTGTCTATTCTAGTGCCCTTTGCGTTAACATATTTGTGTGAATCTGGATTTTCCTCTATACTTCGAAAAACACTATTGGAACCGTTTGAACCCCTGGGATGATTAGCGCGTGGTTCTGAGTAAATACGTGCCAAGGTATGAGCGGATAATTTCAGACAAGCAGCAACGAAAAAGTCTCTAGGTTTGTTTCTAATAACCAGTCAGGTATGAAAGTTAAACATTTCGACTTAGTGTTTTCTTTATGCTGTCAGTAAGGTTGCCAGACGTCCTTGAGCGCCAAGGACTTTCCTTGAATTTGCTATCTAAACCGATTATGATGCACCGGCTGAACCCTCTCCTTCACCCAAATATATTTCATTACAACTACCGTATTTGGGTTCCGTATCTAATAACATACGACAGGAACTCAGCAGCTTTATAAGACCCAAGGCTGTAGTGAACGTGAAGCTACGTTGTTTTCAAAGTACTCGAAAGCTTCAAAGCTGGTTCTCTATTAAAGACCGGCAAGCTTTACTAAACCGGTTTAACGTTGTGTACAAGCTTACGTGCTCATGCGGTGCCTCCTACATCGGGCAAACGCAATTTAATAAATCGTATAGAAGAGCATCAAACGTCACTAAGCTCTTCAGTATGCAGACACTTGCAAGTCAACCCAGATCATCGGGTTGACTTTCACAACCTTCAGGTCATTGGCAATGACAACAATTGGCGACGGCTGCAGGTTCTTGAATCTTTGTTGATTCAAGAACACAAACCAGAGCTGAATGCAAACGTCCCGTCGATGCCTCTATGCATTTTTAACTTGTAACAGAGCTTCATGCTTCACCCATGACGTCACGCGCCATCATCATCATTAATTTTGGTTAGACACGTAGGGTAGCCTACTGTAAGTATAGCATCAATTTTAGATTCTAGTGTGTTTTGCTTGCGTCGATTTACCATTTCATTATTTTTGTTGCCCTCAGGTGTTGCAATCTTTTAGGGGTCAGACACCTCCTTGACCACGATCCTGGTAGACTCGCGGTATCCCGTCTGGTGAAACCTGTTCTTCACTATGTTGTGAGGTAGAAATTGGTGTAACGATGCAGTGACATTCAGTGACGGATTTACGCATAGCCCATGGCCTAGGGCCCCGCGCGTTTGGGGCCCCGCTCAATTCATTCCTATCATGACTCATGGCTAATTTAAAATTTGGGAAACTGCGCAGAGGCATAACTTCACAATTTACTTTGATACGAAAATGTAACTGCAGACTCTGATCATACTGCAGTACAGTAACAATGCACGATGATGTTGCTTGCATGGGCGTCCGCAGGAATTTTTCGAGGGGGGGGCCAAAGTCGACATTTTGCTTATCTTTCTCAGGTTGTTGGCAATGCAAAGCAAATGGACGTACACAAAAAAGAATAGGTTAAATGTTACAGCAACAGTTGCATACAGTGTTTTCCATATAAGAAAACGTTACAGTGAGCAAATGTTTGTTTTAGTGAGCATGGTTTTTTCAACTGCGCTAGCAGAGTTCTACAGTAAATGAATTGCAAACTTTGTGAATTTTTAGAATAAGTGTAAAATCTTATGAAATTACGAACAAACTATACATTTAGTCAAATAGCTTCTCCTTGTGTTCATGAGTAGTAGGGAACTGGTGATTGAGGGGTTTCGCTCTTTTCTTTGTCTGTTTATTATATTCACCACTCAAAAATGCCCATTTTATCAGTCAAGCGTATCATTCAAATGTCCCTGCAGTCGATAACGTCACAAGCACTCTTTCAGGCCTTTGGCCCCTGTTCCCCAGAGCCTCTCTGTCTGTCCTTGGGTGTTTCTATTTTGCTCACACATCATGGACCCTCGCTGTCACTGTGAAATGACCGCGGGCAAAAGTTTCTATTTTCTTGTCGCAAATTTCTCGTTTGTCATCATCAGCAGAAAGGGCGATTTTGTTGCCTTGCTCTGTGAAGACTTCGTGATGAAGACTCCGAATCACATTCATTGGTCTCAGCTGTTGTCTTCCTGAAAATAAACAAATTTTATAATCGTTTAATGTTATTTCTTTATTTACAACATATTTTTTCACACCTTTACATTTTTTGAATTCATCACCGTCCATATGAAAGGCATATAATTTGGCGCGCAGTCCGACACATTCAGATATGGTCTTCCCACCAGCCTCGTCCTTAAACATCCCAGGGACTTTTTGTTAAGTCTCGGAAGTTTTGAATTTTCAAAGTTGGAGGTATCAAACTTTTCTTTGATGTCTTCTCGGATATCTTCGAAGAAGTCTTCTGTATGTATTTCATACATCAAAGAATCCGTTTCAGTCATGAGAAATTTCGCTTTTGGTCCATACTTCTTCTTGATGTATTTATAATGAAAATCATACATCAGAGTTTTTGAGATATCGAGGATTGACATCCCAAGATAAACTGGCTTGTTGAAAACAAGTTCCGTTTTTTTCATGTGCACTGCAACGAGATCTTCAGTGAAGATTGTCGTTCGTTCATAATTCGGTTTCGAAACAAGCTTTTCAGCTGATTTATCATCCGTTCGGAGTCGGATATCCACCCTGTTTCAACAATACCACAACACCTTCAACTGTTCAAGGCAGTCGAATTCGACTGTTCCAAATCAGACTGCCCCATACCACACAATTCTCTAAACCAGAACCAGGCAGTCGAATTCGACTGTTCCAAATCAGACTACTCCATACCCAGTGGTGTGTTTAAGGGGAGGCGAGCGAGGCACTTGCCTCGGGCCCCCCCTTTTTGGGGGCCCCCCCTTTACGTGTTACGCGTGTAAATTTTCCTTATTTTTGATGAAAAACTTATTATTCACTCATATAATGTACTACAAAGCAAATCATAAGTAAGTACTCTGCTTTCAAAGGGGCCCCTTGCAGAAACTGCAATGTGCAGGTACTTTACTTTCAAGAAGGCCCCAACAGGAACTGCAGTTTAAAGGTAATTTGCTTTCAAAGGGGCCGCTGAAAGAAACTGTAATGTGTAAGTACTCTGCTTTCAAAGGGCCCCTACAGAAACTGTGATGTGCAGGTACTTTGCTTTCAAAGGGGCCCCCAACAGCAACTGCAATTTCAAGGTATCTGCTTTTACAGGGGCCCCCAACAGCCACTGAAATGTGTAAGGACTCTGCTCTTAAACTTCATTGAAGGGGGCTCAAAGAAACTGCAATGTGTAAGTACTCTGCTTGCAAAGGGGCCCCCAACAGCAACGGTAATGTGTAACCAGCTTGCTTCCAAAGGGGCCCCCAACAGCAATTATAATGTAAAATTCCATGCTTTCAAAGAGGCCCCAACAGCCACTGAAATGTGTAAGTACCTTGCGTTTAGAGTGGCCATCAACAGCAACTGTAATGTGTAAGTAATATGCTTTCAAAGGGGACCCAAACAGCAACTGTAATGTACAAGTACTATGCTGTCGAAGGGGCCTCCAACAGCAACTGTAATGTGTAAGTACCGTCCTTTCAAAGCGACCCCACAACCATCTCCAATGAGCAAATCAAGAAAAGCTTCAAACCAACTTCTATACCTAAAAAAATTATGTTTTACAATTTCTTCCAAAAGTTCTGAAAAGACCCTATCAAATAAGAGCAAATAGGCCAACTTATACCAAATGATAACTTTTTATACCAAATTATAATTTTTTATACCAAATAATGATTTTTAGAGATTGACGTATTAGGAAAAGTGATAATTTTATGAAAATTGTACCTCAGTCAGGGATTTTTTAAGGTGTTTTAGGGACCCGATTCCGGTCCCTAGTATTGAAAATCGGGTGCCTAGAATCAGAGAAATCGGGTCCCTACCGGGTACCTAACATTTTCCTTAAAAAAACGACCTTAGTGAACATTTCCATCAGAAAATCAGACAACATGCAATTGTTATAGCACGGACCACACTACATCTTTTAATTTATAGGACATTTTCTCCTTAGTTTACGAAGTAATTTTGTATTATTGCTGTTGCGCTGCAAAGACTGTTAATAAGCAAGGCTACATTCATGCTTCTTATCACGTAGCAGAAATGGCAATTTCTCAGTATTATGAATATTCATTTTTTCTACAGATATTTCAGGTATTTCAGGTGGTTTGATTTAGCCTATGCTTGAAGTCACAGGTTATTTGAAGCTTGAGTAGTAAATGGTTGGTTTAAGGTAGACTTGGTAGGTGATGTTTAAGCTCTTTTGTCAGCTCTTAGCCAGTATAACTTGAACCGTTTTTTCTTAGCACAGATTTAATCAATTGTGCAGACTACTTGCTGCAGTAGAAATGTTTTTGATAAGGTACATGATGAATTATTTCCTACTTTTGCACATTTTTTAAACAACTAGTGTCAATGCAAGATGAGGGCAACCTTGACTCATCCAGCCTTAAAGCTTTCCAAAACAAGTCTCTAATTGGATGCATTTGTATGCTATGTTCTTTCAGTTAAAAGGATGAAATTTAAAACAAATTTAGTGTTTTAAATATTCTTGGTTGTTTTTTTATAGTTTTATGGATTCCCACAAAGACATGAATATGAACAAATTCAAGATACCAACTACTAAGCATTTTTTCAAAGGGGAAGGTGTGAAACTTTCAAAGGGGTAAACTTTGTAGTTTATTGATGGTGAATGCAGTGAAATGGGGCGCGAAACTAAAGAAGTGGGAGCGATGCCAACTTGCTATTGCCTAACTTTTATGTGTTGCAAGCCTTGTCTTCCCAACTTTCAGTGTTTTCAAAGTTGTGTATCATGAACACCCTTTTGCATTTTCTCCTTCTGCTATTTCAGTTATGCCGTAGTCTCAGGAACATACCCTTGGGTGTA
>Ga0210059_1004154_pt1 | contig 23333 bp, 18 predicted proteins | sample Ectturendosymbi2_FD_188042 | JGI IMG/M metagenome (GOLD analysis project Ga0210059, IMG submission 188042) | Ecteinascidia turbinata endosymbiont from Florida, USA - Sample 2 (SPAdes) (version 2) | ecosystem: Host-associated > Tunicates > Ascidians > Unclassified | place: Key West, Florida...
TTTAGAATCCTTCAACTCAGAAGAATCACTACTTTTGAAACGAAAACGTTTCACAAATTTAACCCCTTGACTTGCAAGGCATGCCACGAGATCGTCTGTGGAGATATCTAGAGGTACAGTATGGATAACGCCCCGTGCGCATAATGGTCGCATCGAACTAGCCGCTGTCTCGACCGAGACGGCACCATCTGACAGCTTCGTGCATTGTAGAAGCGTAGTCATCTGCTGCACACTGCAACATTTCACAATCAGATTGCCATTTCTCAACGGAGAGCAACTCTTCTACGAGCCTATGCACCTTTCAAGGCAGTTATGAATAAACACAGGGCTATAAGCTTTTAACTCCCTGCCTGTCGTGCTTTCTAAAACAACCGGGAGCAAATCCACGGCTTTGTTCTGTTTGCTGCAAATTTCACCGGAGCCAGCAGTTGAATCGGTTTTCGATTTTCGCTTTCTCATGGCTCGTAAAGATTGAGCATCCCTATAATACTCCGACGTGTCTAGGTTATCGTCGTCCATCACTGGGCGCGAAGCGCACCCGCCTTCGATATTTCGAGCACGTTCGTGAAAAATATTGGAATATCTCCACCCTAATAAGAAAACAACCCACGCCAAAGAACAAGCGGAAAATGGAAAAACTAACGCCGAGACGAATTCACACGGCAATAAGCTCTCTACGCGGACAAAAGCTTTTCACGAACTCTTTCACCAGCGACAACAACCAACTCTCTCGACAACCTCTCGCATTGAATAGAATCGTCATCACGGAAGAAAAAAGGGAACAATGACATGAAACAAATAATTGCAACTGACATGAAACAAATAATTGCAACGACAAACACCGAAATCACGCTGATTAAGGAATTTCGTCGGCAGGAAAGCAGCGAACGAATAATGACCGTAACAAGCAGACCCAATTAATTGAATTGCAATTATAGAACAATATAGCTTACCCATACAACTGAAAAGTTTTTCATGAGTGCCCAAACTTCCTGCAGCTTTTTGTTTTTATTTCATAATGTGACGATTTTTACTTTCCGTAACAATATTCGTCACGTGCTATTTGTTGATTACTACGTCACTTGCCGTTTGCATAACTCCTTCGTTCTTAATTTTCCACTTGACAGATTCCATGTACAATGACTGTATTTCACTCCAAACGTCAGGTGCCAAGTTTATTCCACTATTGGAGATGTGGTCAAGCGCTTTGTACAGACAAATAATTCCGTGTTTTTCTCTTCTATCAGATAGCACTAGTCGAGCACAAGCTGGTGAAAGGGTTCTTTTAAGAACTCCCTGAAACGACATTTGAACGGCACTGGTATGAACCTCTTTACGATATTTATCCATGTAATTTTTCGAGAGCAAGCGCTGCAGTACAATGACAGAAAACTATTCATAGTTTTGATTTACGAACAAACACGCTTTACTTGTTTAAATTGCAAACCGCAATGAACAGGATAAATATAGGCAGAAGAATCGAAGAAGTCTTATATGACTGTTTATGACTTTAAAATGTCAAAATACAGTTACCAAAAACCGTTTTTGTGCTTTTAGCAAATCTCCACTATTTTCTGAACATAAACCTATAGTCTTTTATTTCATATTCTTTTTTTTTATGTAGACAGTGTGATCTACTTCCGCAAGTACTGTAGTACGCACTTCACAGCACACTGCAGATACAAAGCAAAAGGCCCATCACTATGTGAACACACTTTTTCTTGGTAGTTTCCCTCATGATTACATTACTTGTCTGGCATTTTTTCTGATCGCCAATTGGTGGGGATTTATTTCAAATTTTGTTACATCTTTGTTTGTATGGAGTGTTTTTTTTCTGCGATAGTAATAGAAGAGGTTTTGAACAGCCATTTTCCAAAGAAGTGGGAGGAGCGAAAAGAGTGGGCGCATTGGGTGGTGTTACCTCAAACACCTGTCACCCATACGCTGACCCAAATTTTGGAAATTTGTTTATAAATCTTTTTTGGGAAAAAATATTTCGAGTATGCAAGTTTCTGCGAAATTTTTTGTTTATGAAAAAATGTTTTCAGTTTTATGCAATAGATATTTCTTTAGAATTGAAGGCTCTAGGTTTGCTGTTGGATTTCGATGAATCTTCCTGCCCTAGGTATAGGAGCAGGCAAAATGTTAGGGTTGCAAAGGATTTTTGCCCGAATTTCCAAAATTTTTGTGTGGCGAACTCTTACAAAAAAATCATGGCGACTTTTTCTTGGAGGCCACGCTTTTGTAAAATTCAGACTTTTTTGGGCAATGTCTATTTTGACCATTAAAGGAAAAAGCACTGCTGGAGCTATCTTGTCATTAGGTAAGTCCTATTGGTTGAATTGGTCATGTGACACGTGAAAAACGCTCCTATCAAAGGTATCATTTCTACTAGCAAAGCCAAAGCAGCAATGGGTGAGAGCCGAACCGACAACCTAAACACTCGGCTATACAAACCGTGGTGCTAGTGTCACGAACCCAGCTTCGTTGTGGACAATGCTGGATACAGTTCGAATGGCAAACTAGTCTCAGCGTAGCTTTTGCCGCTGACCACAAAATAGACACCACCACGTTTTTAATCAGTCAGCCTCATTGATCACACAAATAGAACAGAGGTGGCAACGCATCTGTGCACAAATGCTCAAGGATTTGGCAAATTTTGAGAGATTTTGCCCGGATTTTCGACAAATCAAACCTTTTGGGGGTGAGACTGCGCTTCCTGGACCCCCAGCTCTTGCACTACTGCTGCCTGCCCTGCTCTTGCTATCAGCACTTTGCGACGATTCGGAAATGCACATATCCACATTTCTGTAATAAGTCTCCACAAGGGCGATGTAGTCAAATCAACTCGCAAATTGTTTTACTAGGAAATTGATTTCGCCCAACACACATATATGCAGTCCAGTAAATTTCCGTAAGACCAGCAGCATGACGATAGCGTGTGTTTAAAACTACAGTTAGGGTGGTTTCTGGGAATCTTGTTTTAGTGTATCATTCACCCTTAATTGAACAATTGCTTTCAATTTACAGGACTAAGAATGCAAAAATTACGCGAAATCGGTTTCTTTGCAAAACAATTTACGAATTATGTCGACTGCGTGACGATTGTGGAGAGTTGACATTTATTCATACTATTTTCTGTGACGATTTAAACTGCGTTTTGTCAAGGGTGTGCCTGAAATGGTCTCAATCGGGATTTCTGTGTCAGGTTGCAGTTAATCCGATAAAACTTCATTTTTGTTTGATTACTGTAAGCTCTGTTTGAATAAGGTTGTAGGACTGAAGATGCGCATAATGTTGCGTGAAATCGATTTCCAGTCAAAAATTTGCTGTTGGTTACAAACCTTTCACCTTCGTGGGGACTAGTCATTTGTAAGCCCTGATGTATTGCTGTTCAAAGCATAAATGCTCAAGATCAAAATATCCTTTCTTGTATTCCAGGCATACATTTTGCGTCATGATGTTCCCTTGCTCTTTGGACATTCACGTTCGAGGTTTCTACTAAAAGTCATTCGGTGGAAATGCAGCCAAATATCACATTTTATGGATGCTGCTGGCTAGTCTTTTCAAATCAATTTCAACAAAAATGCAACAAGCACAAGGTAGCACGTGATGTTGCTTTTGTGTTATAAGAACAAGAGAAAATGTTGGTCTCACCTGCAGCAATCCATGAGGACAGATTTCCACAGTAATGGCGTTTTCCGGAACTTTCTTCAATGCGTTGTAAAACATGACTGGTCCGCACATGTTGCTGGCTAGATATTCAGCGGAACATCTGGCAAATAACCGGTCGTATTTGTCTGTTCCCTTTTCAAGACGATCAGAGTTATTTGAAGATATCCACCTCTTTGATCTCAACTTAGGTTCAGGTATGATCTGAAAATATCGATTTTTTAACACCTTTGCAAAAGTTTTTTTCATCCTATTTCATATATTTTGTCGTTTGCTGAGATCCAGTTCAGTTTCATTTATACTAGTTTTGTTTACTTCTTTCGGATGTGTCGCGAGTGATCTGCGGCTCCCATCTCCGCTTGCTTGCGCCGTGGGCCCTGCGGCTATTTTCGCAGTGAACGCTGCACGCGCGGCGAGTCAAAGGCAGCACCGCACGTGAACCGTTTGCTTGCAGCCACACATAACGCCCAGCACGAGACTGGACAGGCCACAAGTATCGTTTTTCAAGTCTGCGATATGACCCAACCGGGAATCGAACGCAACCAGTTTAAAATCGCTTTTCAGTAGACTTTAATCTATTACATGATACAGGTTGTCGTTACTGCAAAATTGAAAGGACTTTACATTCCTTCGTAACTGTTTTAAGAAGCTAAATTGCACTGTAATGATTTGAAAACCTGGATAATTGCTTCGTACAGTATTGACGTTTCACATATTGCAATATTGCTGAAGCAGCTGGTAGGATTAAAATAACAGGCTTGTCCATGGGACACTTCTTTCTGTCCCACCCCATGGCAGCTTGGGACTGTCCCACATCATGGGTTTGCCACGAAACTACTAATACGAAGTACTTACACCGTTTCCATGTCTAAGTTCTAGTCTAGTATCTGCAAAGCCGTGGCTGAGGTACTGAATCGCCCCAATAAGGAGCAAATGAAAATTGGGTGATGTTTTTTAGTTGGTACCTATAGAAAAGGCCCAACAATTTCCATTTTGGGGTCTTGCATCCATATGCCATGGTACTGAACCTGTGTGTACAATACGTCCTGTGCTGACAGCATGTAATAATGGTATCCAAGTTCAGAAAATTCTTGCAATACATTTTTGATCAGTCGTTAAATGCGGTTGGCCAAATCAATACAACAAACTTTTTAAATATTTGTGCTATTTCGTTACGTTAAATGCGACTCTTCCATCTTTTTTGAAAATTACGTTCTTTTAATGATTATCGTTTCAAGCTGCTGGTGTAGTTAGTAAAAAAACGGTATATACTTCGACACTCACCTCAACCACGTTTTTTAGGAATATTGGGCAAGCTTCCAGCATGAAGTGGGTGTGCAAAGGAAGATTTCCACACTCAACTTCCATGGCGTAAATTTGTTTTTTCTGCAGCGACTGTGTAAAATGCAAGACTTCCTGCTCAGTTCCTGAAATTGTCACTTTTGTGGCGCCGTAGTGGCCACTAGGATAAACACCCGGTGGGCATTGTTCTAAACAGCTTCTCCATGTGAGGCCTTAATCAAAGTACAGAAGAAGTGTTCACGTTTCATGTACGAGATGCAAAATGCAGACACAACAGTTTCATATGGTCACAAAGAGGATAGAGGTCCACTTAAAGGCAACCTTAAACTGAAAATTTCAAAACTGTTAAAGTTAAAACACAGAGGCGAAACAACTAAAACAGTGAAGACATGAAATAAACAGCATAAAGCAAGACGCGAATTTTTTTGCAAAAACAGCCGGAATGAAGATGTAAACTTTTACATGTAGCAGAGCAACAACATTTTGTACAAAATCCAAGTTCTACGCAATTTTTTGTTTTGCGATGGTTGGCAAAAGATAGATAAATAGATAGATATATTTGGCGGTACTGAATTAAATGCGCTAGATGTACACTCTAAAACAGAAAAAAAACGATTGTTTTCGTTTTTAACAACAATTGTGTTTTTTGAATTCTGGTATTCCCAGCCTCCCTCATTCCTTCTATAGCAAAGTGTACAAAATCATTCATAAATGACGTAAAAGAAAAAATCTACAGCTTTTGAAAACCTGGTGCAAAAAGAAAGATGTTTTCAAAAGCCAGGTGTGAATTATGCTAGGTTTACTCCAGTAGTATGCAATAGCAAACAGAGTACCTATTGTCCGAAGGAACGAGGGAGCCGGGGAATGACAGAGTTCAAAAAACACAATTGTTGTGTTGAAATCGAAAAGAAGCTCTGCTGCATATGCAGGTGTTCTTTCCATTTCATCGAGGGCCCATGATCGTCTACTGGGTAAACACGTATCCATATTCTTGCTCCGAGACCCATCCACTATTCTTTTTATGAAATGTTTCTAGTAATAAAATGTTTTTTGTACTTTTCGTGGATGTTTTTCATAGTTTGAAGTTGTGGTAATCCTTTCATATTTTGCTAACATATTTCATATTGACAAGTGCTTGTAACATTTTTATACAGGCAATTCTTTGTTCCATATATGATTTTGGCAATGTTTTTCATTTGTTCAAGTCTTTAGCTATATTATTTCATATTTTCATGCTTTAGTAAAGTATTTAATGGTTTTGATATTATTGCTTCTTAATTTTTCGTTGATTGAACGGTTTTTGATATTAATACAAACCCATAACTGCGTAAATGTTTTGAAGTACACGCCCAGGCCGGTCACAATCGGGTATTCGCGTCAGGTTGCAGCTAATCCAATTGAAGCCTTCAATTATCCGATTAAGTTCGCGTTGTCGGGTGGGTACGATATATAACATCAGATATTTGTCTCGTCGTGTTACGGCGTAAATATCATTTCATCGATTTGAACAGCTGGTTTCAAAAGCGGAAGCCCTTATCAGATGACTAACTGTATTAATAGTATATAGTAACGTTACCATGGCTTTCTATTTAACGTAGCAAACAGCCATATAATTTTCTAGATCTGTCGAGGTTAACATAAGCACACAAAAAGTATCCACGAAATCAATAATCTTAAAACAATCAATGTTTTACAGAGAACTGACTGTGAATTCGACGGAAGCATCGCTAAGTTTTTTGAAAACTATTAAAGTGACTTAAAAAAAATTTGTTTCGCCAACAAGCTCACCACCCACCAACAGACGCCATTGCACCACGAGGCAAGTCAGCTTCGCCGATACATCTTCCTCTCCAGTAAGTTACTTGCATAGCCTGCTCCAATGACAAGCATCCGTCCGCGTAACCGCAAGCAATATCTCCAGCGGATTGTCCTAGAATGCCGTCTGGTTCAACTCCAGCGGCGGTGAGAACATCGACAAGGCCAACCTTACAGAATGTTGAAATGGTGAACTTTAACTAATACGTAGTCATTCCTATGCCTTGTAAACGTGAGATCTTTTTCTCTTATTTTTAAAAGAATCAGCCAATGAAAATTTTCTTTTTAATGGACTTTACTTATAAAAGCATCTTATAATATAAGACCTGAAAATACATACCGATACGACAGACAAGTTGAAGTACACGTAAAATTTACAACGCCATTACGACGATACGAAATGTAGGAAAAGCTTCAAAAACTGAACTTCATCCTCCAACCAAAACTGATAGCAATGATACAATTACCTGGACTTCCAGTCACATATCATGCAAAAAGTCCGAGAAGCTGCTATCGAACTTAAAGAAAAACTATCGTACTCCTCAAAAGTTAAAAGAAGTTTGAAGACATGGAGAGAATGGACTGAAAGTTATAACGTGTCGTCTACCACTACAATTCAAAGACTCGGACATACCACAAAAAAATCAACAACACGCAGAAACTATCAGAATAAATGCAGTAGTGGACTAGTATGGATTACAACCGGGAACCCGACATATATTTGTTAAAAAAACACAACATGACAGACATCCCGCGCTTCCTGCAACTGGGAGGAGCGCATGCGCAGTGAGGTACGAAGGTCAGTCTCCCGACTGCGAATTTTGCAAAAGCCAAGCACATGAGAGGCCGAATTGCGAAGAAATAGCTAAAGTTCGCCTACAATGGAGACAGAGAGAAGAAAAAGAACATTTTTTACGCTCAACCTGCAATGGAAAACCCTATAGTTTCCTTGGAAACAAACAATGAACAACCACCTGAACCTGTTGACAAAGACGAATTTCCCGTATTAGAAGGACGAAAATCACGGAAGAGATATCGCACAAAGAATCATCTCTGGAAAAATGCACCCTTTGTTGCAAGAAAAGATTTACAGAAAAAAGGAACGCGGATCATTGCTCATTGCTCTTGTGGAGAAATATATTGTAAATGCTCATGTGGACAGTGGCATGAATTATCCAAATTGAACGAAGATCCGAACTGCAATGTAAGCAAAAGTAGAATAGTTATGTGTGGTTCCACCTGTGGTTTCTACATACTATGAGAAAGGATGAGATCACACACTGCATGAACTGCAGACAAATTTGCAATGATACCCGAACCCCCGTAGGTATACACTTTTCATGACCCAGCAAATAGCTACTATTGTGTATTATCTGATCAATCACCCCGCTACTATATTGATGAAAACTGCTTAACCACATTTATTTTACTCAAATTTTGTGGTTCTTTTTTTTCTTCGTAGTGGAGATCACGATAGCAACCTACAATGTGAACAGTATCGCAAACCCCATAAGAAAGCTTTGTTTGGACTTGTTTCCCACCGTCCACGCTGACTTATCCCTTATTCAAGAAACGCATAGCAAACCAGACGTGGAACAAGATTGGAAAAATGGGTGGACGTGAGAACAAGCCATTTTCAACTCGTCTAACGAAACACCCTTAATTCAGGGGTAGCGAGTTCAGAGAACTCGAGACAAATCTACATCGAACAAATAAGTATCAACCTTAAAGGAAGAATTTTGGCGATTAAGCTTTTGTATTTTTATAAACAATTCCAAATAATTAATATATATGCGCCCTTGGCAATTTTTTAAACAGAGTACAAAATCGCAACTTTTTTGAAAGCCTATACCCCCACATGAAGGGTTACACCCCATTTGTCTTAGCACATTTCTCTTCAACAGGGGTTCCGCAAAACATGTAGTGGGGTTACGTGAATTTTAAGCCACTGATCAACTCAATTAAAAGAAGTAAAAACATTGCAGCTTCTACCAACCCCACTAATAAAGCTCCAAAAGTAATTGCGTATGCAGACGATCTGACGCTCACCATAAGCAAACAAATCTGTGTACATTGTGTAAAAGAAGTACTAAACGAATACCAGAGAGCATCAGGCCTCCAAATAAATCAGCAAAAACATCTGCTCTAGCCATCAACAAAACAACCAATGGGACAGACTTATGTGATATCAACTGGAAAACCCAAAAAATCGAACCCATTAATATCCCAATTGGCCAACCCCAATAGTAACAAAAACCTGGTGCAAGAACATAAAAGAAATGAAAGAAAAACACAAAATTTGAATCACCAGCACACTACTTACAATTTAAAAGCCGTAATATCAAAAACAATTTTTGTACCATATATCACACACTTTGCACATACTTGCTAACTACCAAAATAAAAACATGAAAAATAAACACTGTTATGGCCCAATACGTGGAAGGCTATCACAACCAACTCTTAGAAATATCAAAATTATCAAGGTAAAATCAAAGAAAGTTACGTGCCAGTCAAAACAACCAAAAGAGTAAGATATACTATAACACAAAGTATACTTGGCATAACAACGCCTAACTACAAATGGTTTCATCACTCATATTTATCAAATTACCTAAAAACATTTAACTGCAAATTAGCGAACAGTGCACTGCCAGTTGAAGCAAAGTTCAAATTAAACCCATATTGTTTTCTCTGCAAAATCCCTTACGAGAACGACATCCATCTCTTTAGCAAATGCGCCGAACTCAAAGCATTACTCCATACATCAATAGGACATATTACCGTATAACAAAACAACATTAAACATACTTCCATCAAACAATAAGAATATGGTCTCAAATCCCTCCTCAAACATACCTTATAATAACGACATTACCCCATATCTCAACTCTATATTATCGCACGTCATCTGGAAGAGAAGAAATAAAAATAAGAAACAACCAGTCCAAAACATCCCCGCTGCCCTTTCAAGCAATATCTTTCAATATCTTTCAAGCAATCACTGAAATTCAGATTTAAGATACAACAAAGACGTGATGTAAAACGTACAAAGAAGTACTAACACTAATTAACAAAGCAATTGGTCTGACCTCGATAAAAGCCACATAAAGTGGATATTTATGTTTCATTACCGCTTTTTTCGTGACTTTATTTCTCTTCCCATTCGTACATACACTGCGTTCACATGATTCTCACGACTCATGTTATATTCATTAATTTGGTTTTCACATTTTATGTTTATTTGTTTACATTTACTTTGCATTTATTTAGTTGATAATTTGTATTGACAACCTTGTTTGCCTTATGATTTGTTCTCTATTTATTTTGCCTTAACAACATGCTTTGCACTAATAGCATTACTTTTTGACTTCATTATTAGTGTTTCCATATGTTTTCCATTTTGAATGCAACATACCTGTTTTGTGTAGCATGTCTTAGCTCATTAATTTTGTTCCGCTCAAACAAAATGCAAAAAAAAAATACTTTTTTGGCCTTATGTTTCTTGATTTCCCTTTACGTTTAACATATATTTTGGTTCATCATTTTCGGCCTGATGACCTACCGTTACAGGTGGGTGCGCTGGTGTGGGTGGTGGACAAAAAGCATAAATGCTCAAAGCCTTGAATCGAATAGCTCTCAAGCCGACACGTGTGTGTGAAGTAACCTGTTGTTCTGCAAAGTCAGGGTAATCATGCCCATACACAATAAAGGAGGAGAGGTGAACTCCTGATAAGTTTATGTGCCTTTTGTTTTGTGTCTATTGCGTTATTAGGGGCTTGATTCGATGACCTTGCGGTCCCTCGCCCCAATAAATAAATAAATAAAAAAATGATAAGTACAGGTGGATCTCTCTCCTTCGCCTCCCTGAAAATGGATTTCGTCCCGTTCGTAGCACTACAGACCAGGTTTTCTCTCTTTAGCAGATTTTAGATAAATTTTGGGACTGTGCCAAAGACGTCTACACATGTTTTGTCGACCTCGAGAAAGCATACAGTGAAAAGCTTTGGTGAGTGTTGCGGGTGTACGATGTTGACAGCCGCCTGCTACTGGCCGTCATTTGATTATATTCCTACTCAGACGTTTGTGTCTGTGTCGGCGGAGTTAAATCACGACTGTTCCCTCTTGGTTTTGGACGCCGATAAGGGTGTGTGTATTGTCATCACTTATCGTCATAATTTATATGAATTCGATAGATGGTCACCACCGAGTGGTAATCACGAATGACGGAAGACGGAACAAGGAGAATGATACAGGGATTTGTAAATGGAACGCAGTTTTACGTTAGCTTTATCGCTCTTTGGTGACAAAACTAGAGCTTCAAATAGTTGAATCAAGTGCTCTTTCAAGTGTACTTTAATCAGTCTCTACTGGCGTTAACGTACAGGAAAACAGGTTAAATTGGCCATATTTGAAAATCATTGCGCACCGTGCTTGAAGATCTGTGCGTATTTTCCATCATTTTGGACGATAACGCCCTGACATGCCTAACTTCACGATAATCAAAGTTGATTGTATTTCTGATGAAACGTTTGGGATGGGGGGTAAACAGTTTTTGGAGAAAGGGTAAGGTAAGGAGCACGAATGGGATGTTCTGGGTGGGGGTACTAATTTTGCAATACTATACCTTTATATCTTAACAGGCATTAATTGATCATCCGCATTATGAGTTCCACATGTCATCAACGCACCTCCAGTCCGTCTAACCCAGGGTCTCCAAACCTTTTTCCGTAGGGCCATATGACCTATAGGACAACACAACAGTTTGGGGGCCGGACACATTAAGTAATGTGTTTGCTGCGGGATATGTTACATTATGCCATAGTGATTAACAGCCTGGGAGTCATGACGCTAGAGCAGTGCTCCGCAACCTTTTTGCCCTCACGGCACACTTAACAACTTTCCAAAATTTTGCGGCACACCTCGACCACAAATTTAAGAATGCGCTTCATGATATTTATTGGTTGTGAAAATTTCGTTTATGGCGTCACAAAAACACCATAAACGTTCAGTGGAAGTCTAGCTAAACAGTGCTTGACAACCGTGTTTCTGCGGAACCTCAGGGATCCAGAAGCGGCTGCCAGGGGTTCCGCCGAAACAGACCGAAATTTTCCGGTACGAAATTCGCATACACAGTTCTATGCGGTTGTAGCAATACCACTATTTCACAGGTTTATTACAGAAAGCAGGATAGACATTTGGATCTTTGCATAGGGTTCCATGAGCAACGCAAACATTTGCAGAAGGTTCAGTTGCAGCAAAAAGTTGAAAAACACTGAGCTAAGGTATGAGCTATCGAACTCTAATGCTCATATCTTCAGATGAAGTTATTCCGCAGCACATCTGTAGCATCGTCTCGAGGCACACCGGTATGCCACGGCACAAACCGGTTGCGGAGCACTGCCCTGGAGGGGGCGTGAAACATTTTTGGAGGTGTCGCAAGTAGCTATTCTAGGTACACAGCTGTATTACATTTGCTTTATTCGTGATTCGGATGGGGGTCGTTGGGATGTAGTGGGTTGCTATTATGGGTGGCTGTACAAAAAAAGGTTGAAAACCACTGTTTTACCAAATTGATAAATATTGTATTTCTTTATTATCGAAAAAAATGGTTTCACCGGCCGGACTTGGCCCGCGGGTCGTAGTTTAGAGATTCCTAGTCTAACCCAATACTATCTGGTAAAGGAAATAAAAGTTTCAATATAAGGTAATGCAGTAGCAAGAAAAGATTGGAAAATTTGTTAAGTGATGGTGTGGAAAAGCTCATCCTTTCAACCTGTTTCGAAATTAATAAGTCCACATTACTGTTTGTTTGAAATGCAGCAGTAAAGGCGCACAACGAGAGATTGTCAAATATTTTGCTTGTCAAATACAAAAATACTGTACAGTAATAATAGTAAAAGAAGGAGGCGAGTCGCTGATCTCTCGGAAAAATGAAAAAGGGCTTCAGTAAGGATTCAAATATTCGGAATTCAATGCAGCGAAAATTAAGACAAAGTTCACGTAATTGGTGCTTGGAACGAAACAAGTATTTGCAAAAGTTGAAAGTTCAAAAAAATTCACTTGCAGTTGTGTGCAGTGTTTCTGCGAATTCCTACGGAACTAGTTCTATTCACAAAACAACTTAACTCCTCGGATAGATTTGAATGAACAATTCATAAAAGTAATTGGATGAAATGGTTGCATCGAAATTACCTGAATAGCCGTCAATCCAACATATGCGTTTATCTGATCATTATAGGTGTCATCATCTGACCGTAATAGCATATTGCGAACGTTAATTTCATAACCATTCAGTGCTTCCGTGCAGCGGTTGATGCTTTCAGAAAAAACGTTTATTTCCAAGAGATCTCGTCCCATGCCGTTCCATTGACTCGTAGTACCTTGTAAAAACAAATGCAATTCAATACTATGACGAGATAATGTTTGAATCAATGTCATAAGAAGAACGTAGTCGTACCTGAGAAGATAAACCAAACTTGTTGATGAGAACGTCCTATTTCCGCTTTTGTTTTCACAGTAACAGCATCACTTCCTTCTTTGTCGTTTCTGCTATCCGCGTACATCGCCTTTCAGTTAGAAAGAATTTGACGATTGCTAAACAATTTGCCTGAAAAATCATAAAGATCTAAAAAGCGGCTGTCTTTGACTTTGTGGTTTATTGTAAACATAGTTTTGGTAGCTTATTATGAATGCGATGGTTGTACGATGAAAAGCCTTTTTTTAGTTGAAGAGACATTTATGCTTCCTCCAGAAGAGTGTATAAAAGTTTCTTTTAAAAACGTGTTGCTTTTGACGTGAATCTCGAAAAAAGTGCACTGTGCATTCAATGCACTCCGACACTTTTTTGAAAGACAATTTATCGTACGACAATTAATCGAACTGATTTTATAGCAAACGACAGATTATTATCAAACCGACTGTTAATAGAGCGGCGATGTATCGAACGAGAGCTGATTTAACTCTTATAGCCTGCTTGTCGTGAAGACTCTTTTACAGTCGAAGTGCTCACGCCAGAGGTGATCACGGAGCAGGAGTGTCGGAGTGGATTCCTGCCGGAGTTTGCATTTTACGCCGGAGCAGGAGCCGGAGACCTAGCCAAATATTTGGGTTCTACCAGGAGCAGGAGCCGAAGGAAACGACGTCTTTTCAGGAACCAACCAAAATTTTAAAGGGAAAGTTCTGTTATGATACTGGTTGTGATCAAACAGAATGGAATTGGTTGAAACGTGTTTTCTGACTAACGCCACCATTGTTATATGTTACTGCAACGTGACCCAGGGTGGGAGAAACAAGCATTTCACACCTAATGGTAGTGTTATTATGCTGTATATGCAAAATATGTGAGTAGCAATGTAACTCGGGAATGTAGAAAGTCATGCAGCAACCATGATATACGCGTGGCTAATGATGTTGACAAAAGCACAAGACATATAACAAAAAGCAATTGTCAACAGCACATGAACAAGTACGAGTGTGCCAAAATCACCTATATTGAGAGGATTTAACATTTTAGGAGTAATGCACAGTAACAGAACATTTTTCTGTAGTCCAGTTACCGCTTGCATAGGCCTACCTCTGCTACCATTTTGGAGCTATTCTGAACAATTTTGTCATTTTGCTGATATAATTGCAGCCTAAATATAACATTCAATTGTTTTGCAGCTATATTGCATTCATGAACCCATTATAATGACCACTATCAAAAATACAATTCATAGTCTTCTGGTTTTTAAATATTCGTTTTATATAAGTCCTGACATAAAAATTAGGCCAAAAAATCGGTAAAATATTTTGCTATTGCTTACCAACAACATGTTCCAATAACGGAACAATGGTCCAATGTGGGTTCACAGCTACATAATAGCGCTGATTGACGTTTCTTATTTCATCTCCTGAGTGGTTCCGGTTAGACAAATGTTTAGACGTGACACTACCTCAATTTTTGATTTTCGCTGTGATAAGTATGGGCGCAATTTGGTGAGGGACACGGGGGACGTGTTCCCCCACTTTTTCAGGTGGGGGGATATAATATGCCATGTCCCCCCACTTTTTTTCCTTTAGGTTTTGTATTTGGAGAGGTTTCAAAAATAAAGGTGATATTTGTCACGTTTTGTGTGAAGAGCTTTTCATGCTAGATGGTAGGTTACACATAGGACATAGCCACGTTCATGTTGAAACAGAGTTTGGTGTAGTATCACTGATTCTGTTAGTTTATCATTTTGTCTTCAATAAAATAATTTTTAGCATTTTTCAAGTTTCTAGTGACCGCGAAAGATGCATAACTTCTTTTTTTTCCGACATTTTTCTCTGCGTGGCATTCTGTTAGAAAGGTTATTTTCTTGTAACAGTGAGAGTATTACAGCTGCACATGTGAGAGACCACAGTACAGCCATTATTTGTTTCGCGCAGAAATTTAACGGACTGTGCATTAACATTGGTTGTCACGTATTCAGAAACCGACAGCGTATAATTTAATGATGCTAGTGTATACGTTAGAAAGTTAGATTTTCAAGCAAATCTCTGTGAAGCTTTGGCTGAAGACAAAAAAGCAGAACTATTATGGAGACTTAGTTTTGGGACGGGCAGTTTTACAAAAGACTGTCTTCAACTATTAGTGAACAGCATTTCACTCAAAACGTTGGAGAAGTAGCCTACAGCAAGGGTGGGCAAATAGCGGCCCGCGGGCCAAACGTAGCCCGCCACAGCGTTTTCGGTGGCCCGCAGAAGCACTCAGAAAGTTCTTCAAATCTGAAATTTCCTCCAACTTCTCATAGTAAATATTAGTGCTGACTGCTGGGGCTATAAATCGAGACATGCTTTTACTCGCATAAGAAGGTCCGCTGAAAGCGGCCCCCAAGCAAAAATATTTGCCCACCCCTGCCCTACAGTATTTACCTAGCTGTATATTGAACTATAGCTCAAAACGTAGGAACTTGTCTCGGAAATAAGGATAAAATACACATTTATTCTCACTTCTTGTAACGTCGCCACAATGGTGACCAATAAATAAAACAGATATTTTTTCCGTGACACTTACACCTTGTGCTGTATGCATTGATTCGTAAGTCATCTGATTTATTTGAGTTTAGCCAAACCCACAATGCAGCACCGGTTTCGTCCAACTGTGAAACATTTGCTTTACAAGTACATTACATCTAGTTTTGTTGGACAATCTTTTCGTGTTAAAGGTGAAACTTGGTACTTTTTTGCCAATTCACCGTTGTGCATTTTGATTTAATCTCAAATATATTTTCGTGTCGTTATTCAAGTAGAACTCTTAGAATGAAACCTTTGACATTGTGCACAGCTGTAATTCAGGCCGGACTTTTCGGATCGGGCCTGGCTCGTGATTAAATTTGTCATAATATTTCGGGCCCGCATACAAAACTTTTTTATAGCAGTAGGAGTAAGGATTTTTTTCTTTCGTGAGTAGATTTTTTGTGCTCACAGGGGCTACGCCTGTGAGCGAATTGATTGTGATTTTTTTCAGCTAATTCTGTTTGCAAACACAGCTGCATTCTTTTCTTCTCTGCTCGGATTAGTCTCACACTCTTTTTGAGAAGGCGACAGCGGTGAAGAAATTAGCACGCGACGGCTTTGCCTCAAGGAGATCAATCACTCACGCGATTCTTGGCTTGTTTTAAGAAGCCTGCAAGCCGGTTTGTCATGCCTATAGCGCCAACGTGGGTAGTTTCGTGGTAGTTTATGTTTTTTCTTGAGAAACATTATATTCCGCAGTGTTATCTTTTACTAATATGCTACGTTTTTGCCAGATTATGCCAATGTTTTGGTCAAGGTGGTTGTTATTTTGGGTGTGATAAACCGTGTACCTGCAGTTATACCCGAACGCAAGGTTTTTTGATACTCCGCAGTTGCGCATATCTTAACTCCCTCGGTAAATTTGGCTTTCGTGTCTGAATCGGGCTTCAAAAATGAATGTCGGGCTCGAGCCGTGTTTGGACGTGTGATTTCGGGATCCGGCAGGGTTCAGGCTTCAAAATGAAGCCCTTCCACAACTCTGTGTGGGTATGTATGCACTGGCCAATAAGGGGAGATTGAAAGGATACGTCCTCCACCCACCAAAAGTAAAAATCGGTTGAAATCATTTTGTGAAGTAGGCTACGCTAATTTTAGGTCAATGTTTTTTGCTGCTGGTAAGAGGATACCAATGGAGATTTTGGTAGGGGTGGGGGTGCATGCATGATGCCCAGTAGCATTAAAAAGATTTGTAGATTTTTCAAAAAACGGAAATGTGCAAGAAAAATATTTATCGTCTTTGTAACGTTAAGCGACTTGAACAAGATATCAAATCGCGCTGTAACCCACACTTCTCATGAAATGCATTAAAACCAAAGTGTTTTACTGTAAGCGTGATATGCACGTGCGACCAATGCGATTCAACATTTTGTGTACTCCAACTGACAGCTCAGACAAAACCTAATTGATGTATTCTACTATATTGCTGTGCTTGTTTGTATCCAAATACAATACTAATGGAAGCAGGTTGAACTACAGCACCATGTCCAGCAACAAATTTAAGTATATTGTTACAGGCATGTTTGTCTTGTAGCAGGCATATAGCCTAATACATCCAAATAACGTATTACAAAACAAAACAATATTCAACAACAAAGAAGACTGGATTCACCACCAACACTAAGAAGACAAAGAAATACTGATGAACATAGAAACCAGCCAAGCATCAAGAAGCAAGCATGAACTACATGTTGAACATGAACAAAACCTCAAATATAGCATCTTTTAACAATTTTTTCTCAGAATTGCAGTCTAGATAAACTGTTTGTGTGAAACGTTGCAATATTAACGTCGCTACCTAACTTCAACATCTCACGCCTACGCGACACCCAGACGACTTCACCTAAAACTTTCAGTTTCAATTGAAACATCATTAAACGTCACTAAATCGTTTCGATTTTTTCACGCCTTATTTTTGTCCAGCAGTTCACCCGTTCTCGGCGCTGTAGCAACTTCAATGCGAATTCTCATGACAGAACCATTTATTGTCAGCTGTTTAAACTTTCGTCCTTACTTAGGCACGTTTTGTAATATGGGCGTCAATCCAACACTGATTGGTCAGTTAATCGTTGCAACAGTTCTTCATCTTTCTTTTGGTTTAATTCATTTTAATGAAAATCTCCTAAGCGCAGTGTAGTATCCGACAAACCATGAAATTTTAAACCACATCTAACCCGCTAACCACTCTAACACACGTCAGCCAAATTTCTGGTGCGCAATATAGACCGCTAGTTAACTACACAAAATTACAACTTAGCTAAGTGCTATAAGATCATTTCTATAAAATTTCACTATTTTAAACACCGAACACGATTCCCTCTACTTTGCATTCATTGCTAAGGTCATATTCGATAACGTACGACGCTAAAATAAACCTCGACAACGTCTAGAACTACTTCCAAGGTTGCAGCTATGGCATGTTTTCGAAGCATTTTCATTGCTCTACGCCCAATCATTTTGCGTCCTTCATTCATCAGCCTTCTTCATCGCTGACAGACCCTTTCATGCACAACGAAATATAAATGACATTTCGAAACGCTCACCAAACACATCAATCAATACAGCACAATGCAGGCTATTTTCATTTGAACTGAATACTACATCAGACGCAACCTACCACTTAAAAATAAATCTCAAGTTTTTGCAACACTTATTATGCGTACGAATGGCAAACATTGCCTTCATAGTATTTTTATTACCTTTCATTTCGTCAGATGTCCGAAATATCTGACACCGTCACTTCCGCATTTTTGACAACCAGTAAAAACCACAATAATTTTCTCTAAACTTGCAATTTCCAAGAACGACAACTTATTTTTCACTCACCGCATAGAAACATTGCACCCTTAACATAGACGACAAACCAATTCTACTCTCGCCGTCTCTTGAGTCACATTTCAACATTTCTAGGATCTCTCCTCGCAAGGCATTCTGTTTACCTTTCTACGAGACCAAACCATATTCTACAATCAAGTTATTTTTGACTTACGACAAACACGAGAGGTGTAAAAATGTCTTCATTTCATAAACATTAATGCATGAATGATATATCTCAAATTCAAAAGTCACATTTTTTTGCAAAATGTTTCTTCACGACTGCGGTTACATCTCTATTTTCTAATTCATATCTACTCCTTCAACTTTCAAATAGTCAGCAAAACACTATGATACACGAACAAAGCACACTATATCTTTTTTATCAGACACTTGCCTAGGATTTACTTGCATCATATGTTGTTTTTTCACATCGATACCATGATGCCAAACGATTTCTATAGAAAACAACAGCTCTCAATTACGTTACCTCTCTGAAGCTTACATACATTGTCAAACTCGACAATTTCACGATCTCGCAGACAATCTTCTTTGTCAGCGCTGAAAACCACATTGCCTCACGAACGTAACTTTCACAACTGAAGCACAACTCTGCCGATTGCGCACAGGCGCTCAAAACATAGCACAGACCCCTTTACCAGCTCATAGCAATCACCAGAAAAGTTAACGATTTTTAGTCTCTTACGCAGTTTTCAATCACACAAACGTCTAGCCACCAAGCACAGACACTGCAGCTTTACAAAAACGGAAGCAAAACAAAACAAACGTTATCGTTTTCTAGCATTCCCATTTGATATCAAGCCGTTAGCCAGACGCAAGTGAGCAGAGATCACACACAATTCTATTCAGCGCTGTCGCAACAATGATAGTGCTCTCCAAAACGCATTAAGTCAGATTTCAAACGTGACTTCCTTTTTTGCTCCAATTCAGATCGCGCAACGGGCTAGCAGTTGTAAAAATAGGCTACGGCGGTCTGGAAACATAAACAAGCCCGCGTTTGAGTTTGCAGACTACAATCAACATATCCTTTTACCATAAGCCTTCATGTTAATGTTAAATGTAACAGTGTCACATCATTCTTAAATCACAGGATATGAATTAGACTTAGACCGGATCATTTTTGATATTTTTTCAAACATGCTTATACCTTTTCCTTCTTCAACAACTCTCCATCAGTTTCCCATCGCAAATGCAGACAGAAGGGAAACTATCACAAATCATGCACCAGATTCACAAACAGCATCATCTTTCCGAGATTGCAGTCAAAATCTATCTTCATGAAAGGCATGTCAACTCGCATGTTTACGTACAGGTAGCAGAGTTTGATGATCAAAAAACAAGTTTCAGCTTACCAGCGAAGATCAGCTATAAGTCGAGACACTTTAGCAATAGAACATGCAACAACAGATTAAAAACAACTATTTCTCACATGCTTCAAATTCATCGACAAACAACGAAGACTCTTTCACTATCATTCTACCCCAAACACGAACTTTTTGCCTTAACTTTCCATTGGAAATCTTATCTAACAACCTTCAAACATTTGCAAAAAAACAACGCATTTGGTTAAGCGGACCTAATAAATATCGAACAACTTCGAAATTATTCTTAACTTTCGCAGCCTTTCTTCTCAACAGACACTCCTTTCCGCATAACAGACTAGTCACTGAGCCACAATTTAAAATGCCGAAATTAAAACTCTTCAAGCATTTGCCAATAACACGCAAGAACGTTGAATCTCTGCATCAATTGTCTCCTTCGCTGCCAGCGGACACCAATCCAGTGGCCATACAACAAACGAGCACTACGGATATACCAACAGCTATTGCAAATGATCCCACTCATTCATCCAAGGGGACTGAAGCACAACCAACAATGACTTCAGCTGAAGGAATTACTAACGATCCTACGAAAAAGCTTTCAACATCCATAACGAAGCCAAATGACAATGTTTCAGGAATACAAATTCTACCCTCTCAACTGAAAGACCCGCAACACACTTCCAGTCATTCGATAGTTGCTGACATTCCGGAATTTATAACTCCACAAGTCAGTCCTGAAATACAGAAACCAGAACTTTCAAAACGAAGCAATACGAAACGAAGAAGACATCAACATCGTCTTTGCTATAAATGCAGACAAACGGGTCATCTTCAAAAGCATTGTCCACAAATCATAAAAAATAAAAATTAAGAATACTTTGTTCATCGAAGAATTTACGAAACTCTTTTATCACAAATTAAGAGACACATCATGCATTTTTGAAACCTACATAACATGTTCATTTACATCAAGGTGCTACTCTTCAAACTTCATGTTTTTCAGAAAACCTTAATAACAACCCATGTCTAATCACACAGCTGAAATTGATTTTCCAAAAATCAACCAACAACTTGTTGAACCATTAACAAATGAATCTCTAAAAATGGATATTCCTCATGCACAAGATAGTGTTTCTAATCCACCTCGAACAGAGGAGTCTTCAAAAATTACCTCATCTCCCCGAATGAATGTAAATGACCAGGAAACACAGACTAATTTACATACCACTGAGATACTTCTCCACACTATTGCTTCATCGTTACATGGCATCTTCACGCAACTGACAAACGTCACAAAACTACAACTCAGAACTCCCAGTAACACTCTAACGAGCTCTTTCAGCAATTACAAACCTTGTCTAAACAAGTGGAACGTCTGCAACAGTCTATACTACGAGACGAAAACTTACAGACGCTACAAATGAAAAAACCGGAAAATCGAATATGTTTCAGATGTGAAAAATCTGGACATATAGCAAAAAATTGTCGATCACGACCATTACAAAAGCACCAATCTCGACAAATCCGACAACACCATCCTCTAATGAACCAACATTTCAAAAAAAAGCTGAAATATCAAAATTTACGAAACATTCGTTACAACCCATTAATTTATCACACCCGCGATAACCGGCAAAAGACGACTCGACGACCGAAACAAACATTGTCTCCAAATATTTTAACGTCTCGACACAATATCACGTTCTCTAAATCCCTATGTCAGGACTCAAGCCGCTTGCAGGAATCCTCTCAGAAAACAAGCTTGAAAAATAAGATCAACCAAGAACACTAACTATACAAATATCTAACTACATAAGGTAAGAAGACAGTTGTCAGAAATGGTCCTAAGAATTTGTTTGAAACGCAACAACATTTTTTTCCGTTCGCACATGTCAATGATATCGCAATTATATAGTCAACTCATAACAACCACTGTAAAACACCTTTCACTATACACCGCGTTTACTGTAATTTTTTTGTGTTCTCTTTCTTTACTCCGCGTTCACTGTAATTTTTTTGGGTTTTTTTTAATTGAGAATTTGCAGAGAATTTTTTTGTGTAATTTTTATTGATTACTTTCGAGATGAATACCCAAAGTCCAAGAAATGTTTTGAAGCTTTTACACGAGATTTTGGTAAGATAAATGTACCTTTTTTGTGATGAATCTAACGTAAGAGATTAAAGATATTTTTTTGTGATACAAACACACACACACACAAGGAAGAAATAAATTACGGATTGACGAAGCAACAATTTATTGTGAGGGATCCGATGTAAAGATTATCACCTCAAGCATGCGGCACTTGCATGAAAATGTACTAACGAAGATGAAATTTTAAGTCAATACAAACGTACTTAATGCACATCTGTTTCGGTGTACAACACCAAATTTTGGGGTGAAACAACTCTCTGCTTGTGGACGATCTAGTATTCTTGTTGACAGATCTGACTCTTCGTGGACAGACCAGTATCTCTGTGGACGGACCAGTATCTCTGTGGACGGACCAGTATCTTGTGGACGGATTCGTATCTTTGTGAACGACTCTGTATCTTTGAGGACGATCTTGCATCTTGTGAAACGGATCAGTTTCTTTGGAGACAGTTTCAATTTTTTTTCACTTTCCGTGACACACACCTGTTCTAGTGCAGACGACTCTATTTTCATTTCATGATTTTTTTCAGTTTTCTTTTTTGACAATGTACTGTTATCATGCGCTCTGGGACCACGACTGTCACTGTCTCTTTCCATTACTGGTTATATATATACTTTCATTTCATAACAATAGGTAACATCATCATTGAGGACACAGACTTTCCTTTAAAACATCTCAACACATGCGCGTCGTCGACGCATCTCAACATTATCGTCTAAGACTGTCTTTGATGTTCATTAAAAAACCTTTTCGTTACGATCCTGTCGAGTTCACATGACAACGTTGCATTCGTGTGAACATGGTAGAAACCCATCATTTCATTATAACAATTATTTTTTTTATATACTTACAGAAATTTCAGTAACTAACTCAAATACGACAATATGTTAATCACAGAAATGCTACAACCAACGGACACACTTCTGGACGAAAGAACCAGTTATAATATTATGCCTGCTTCACCATCAATTTCTTGGTCGGACACACAGAATGACAAACAAAGTGTTACAGAGGTGCTATCATTCGAGGGCTCCCACTACAACTTTTTGAAAATTATTTACATAGGCGAGAACAATATACAGTAGTAAATAAGTGTAGATCCCAAACCCAGCAGATCAATTGTGGCTTGCCACAAGGATCAATTTTATCTCCCCTGCTCTTTTCACTATATGTTAATGACTTGCCAAAAGTATCA
>Ga0210059_1004155_pt1 | contig 23330 bp, 13 predicted proteins | sample Ectturendosymbi2_FD_188042 | JGI IMG/M metagenome (GOLD analysis project Ga0210059, IMG submission 188042) | Ecteinascidia turbinata endosymbiont from Florida, USA - Sample 2 (SPAdes) (version 2) | ecosystem: Host-associated > Tunicates > Ascidians > Unclassified | place: Key West, Florida...
GAGCCATTAAACAGCTCTCTAGCGCAATTGGCGGAGGAGCTAGGGCGTTGGTAAGGCAACTGAAATTGCTGGTTTTAGGCTGAAATCAAAGTACGAATATATCGTACCCCGGTTCTCAAAGTGTTAAACATCAAACGTTGTCACTGCAGGTCTCTAATGCGTGTGTTTTGGAACAGGCAACAGCTTACATTTCCCTTCTAATGTTGCATAGTACTATTATGAAACAATGAAGTTACTGCCTTGTCTAAACAGCGCCTGCGCAAAACAATCCAACTAAATAGCGCCTGCGCAAACAACCCACGTTTTCGAAAACTCGTAATTGATATTGCGTCGAACGCACGTGTTTCTGAATTTCCTCCTCTGGCAGTACTGGCTCTCATGCTGTCGGAATCTTGGACACTGCCACACACACACAGGAGCTGTTTTGTAATATATTGCTTCATGGCGGGAGGACAGTCTCCAATCACGATCGTTTTGTTTTGTAGTTTCGGGCTAAACTTTATCTCCTGTTTGCACTTACTAGGTTATGACAAAATTACACAAGTTTGGGCTTTCCCCGGGGTCACGCCAAGTAATGCTAGTTCGTTTCCACTGAAACTATATTTTTATAAGCAACTTCTCATATTGAAAGGCGTGACAGTTAGCGTCAAAGATTGTGGCCATGTTATCTGAACAAAATATCAGTCAAGCATTGTACTTCGAAAATATCCTTTTTAGAATTAAGCAGTTGACGATGTTGTTTGCTACGCAAGAAGTCCTATATTGATTTCGATTTTTTCACTTTTACATTAGGATGCAAAGTAGTCAGAGCAATTGCAATTCAATCGTTCTTCTCCACAGTGACATTGTAAGTATACATGTATTTATAACACCGCCATCTTGATAAACAGAGCGCTCCACAGACGCAGTTGTGCAGCTGGTTGTCAGCATCAATTTTATAAGACTTTAACTACACTTAAAGTATATGTACGTTTGAATAAACAGCTCTCATTGCTGTATGACTAACATTTGCCGAATGTTCGACAAACTAAGTATCTTTTCAGCACCATGTTCGTAGGAAGAAACAGTAATTGTGATTTAATAAATGCGCTGAGAAAGCAATGATAACTTGGAAATGTGTTTTGACTATCAGGTCAATAACACTATCTATTCCAAATACAGTCAGATCTCATTTGTCCTAACTGTGATTAACCGGAATCCCTGCATTTCACCCCTTTAATCCGGAAACTACGCTGTCCAACACAAACTCAGAAACTTAGGAACGGATATGTCATATCAATAGAAAAAAAATGCTCAACTGGATTACGCCAACTGTTGCTTCGTTGTTCATTAAATCACAATGGAAGGGCAAAATCAATTTCCTAAGCACTGTGAATGTAACAGTGGCAGACCCTGCAGGGTGCAGTTTTAGGTCTCCTGTACAGTTTTTTTCACGTTTAAATCTCATTCTGAATGCTTACTTACTTTTGTATATTGATCTGCTAATAAACAAAAACAACTGTGAGAGATTCATTTAGTCATGTTTCACATGTAGTCTACATATTTGCTTAAGTTGACTGTTTTTTTGAGACTACCCTACAGTTCGTTTCTCTTTCCCCATTGAGGGTTCGCTTCGGCCAGACCCGTAGCCAGGTTGAAAGGTTTGGGGGGGGCAAAACATTTTTGGTCAGTCAAGACTTGTTTTTATGATTTATTTTTATAAAAAAATTTTCATGGCGCAACAAAATTTGGAGGGGCACAAAAATTTAGGGGGTATTGCCCTCGAATGCCCCCCATGGCTACAGGCCTGATTCCGATTTTCCAGATGCCTCGCTAAACTGACATTATATGATGAAACAAAGTAGTTCAGATAAACGAGGTTTGACTGTAGTTAGTTGCCCTGTTCGCAGGAATTCATCTGCTTACCGCGCACGCAAAAACCTGTGAGCGAATGTTACGCCATAGAGGGCTTTATGGGGATAATTGCAGAGTGGTATGCATATTGCGCACCACTTGATCTAGCCAGAGGGCTGTGCATCCTAAGGAAGAGTACAGAGAATTTGCGTTAATTAAGCAGAGACGAAGTAGCAACTTGGGTTTCAGAACTTCGGCAAAATTGCAAAATTATCACCGATTTCTAGTCTTAAGGGAAAATGTAGTTTTATGCTGAAAAGTGATATCAAAAGCTGCCCTTCCGTGACAGACCCCTTTTTCAGATTAGATGCGCCCCTGCTCACAGGCAAACCCCAATTTGCATACTTACAACCAAATGCCAAGTAAGCTTTTTCTGTGGACGTCTGACAATTTTTTGGCTATTTGGGCCAAGGTTACAAACAGTGAAAATAAAATAAAAGTTCTGGTCGCGGTTACTTATATTGGCCACTTCCGCAATGAATATCAACAGTGAAAGTTTTCCTACCACGATTAAATAGGGTTGACGCCGTTGGTAATTTTCAAGATTTGCAAGCAATAAGCATTGATCTAAATATTTTAACTTTTTAACTTGGTGCTTGTTTGTGCATGAAACACAGCATTAGCACTATTGCAAAGACATAACTTCCAGAGAAAAAAAATCTAAAGGAGGCAGCTGTATTAAATACATTGGTAGGTATGATTCTTGCAAGGAACAAAAATCACTGAACTCCAGCATCAAAAACAGCATTAATGGTTTTAAAACTTGCCAGCAATGAACATTGCACCAATCTTTTCATATTTTCAACTTGGTGCTTGTTTGTGCATGAAATTTGGCAACATTGAAGTGGTTGGTAGACTACGAATTCGCAACAAAATTGCAATAGCCTAAATACAACAATCAAGGCACTGATGGATTAAAAACTTGTAAGCAATGAATATTGCACCAATCTTTTCATTTTTTCAACTTGGTGGTTGAGTGCAAATAAAATTTGGCAAAGTTAAAGCGGTTGGTAGGCACAAACTCACAAGAGAGAATACCTCATGTAAACGCAGTTCCATATAAACCATTGTTAGGCTTGCTTTTTCTAAGCATCATGAATCGCAATAAATACAGCATAATTGGAAAGGTTGTTATTGTGTAAAACTTCGATGAATTCTTTGAACGATTGAAGATTGCATAAAGTAGGGCATTCACAAATCAGAAAGCTGACATTTGATCTGTGACAAATACTAAACAGATTCTTGCACCCACATGCTTCCCAAACAACTGTAGTGCAAATTTTTGCATTTTGGCGGTGTTTCAAAGGCTGGCCTTTGAACTTATCAAAATTTTGAGGACAACTGCGAAAACATACCAGTGGGGAACGTTTGGTGTGCCTCTCCACCAACCAGTAGGGAAGATGTTAAGCTGGTTCAGCATACAGAGCATTCAAAAATATTGCTATTACTTGAGATGTAAAATTTGTCATCATCTGATCTGAGAGATACACTGACTGCCATTTCACAATATATATATGCATGACATGTATAAAAAATCGCAGTCTACACAAAAATTATCCTACATTTTCTTACAAAGAAAATTTCACACTTGGTAAAAAAAAGGAAAAAAGGAATAATTTCACACACAGGTTAACTCACGTGGAGGAAGTGTAGTTACAACTGGCGGCGGTGGTGGTGTGGATCCTCCAACTGCAAAATTTTAGTTTTAAGAGTACACAACAATTTGTTTTACATCAAAACACACTTTACAAGCTTTCAAGTTACAAAAAAATTACAATTTGAAAATATTTTTGCAATTACTCAAAATATCTCACATTCTAGCAAAAATGAACCAATTAATTAAATTGTGTGAAGTTAGCAATTTAAACAAAGCAACATTGACAACAGAGAATGAGTAACTATCACCACTACCAGCAAAAAATGTTAAGTAAGCTGAGTTTAAGCCCATGTATTCAGCAAACCAACTGGAATAGCTTTTAGGATTAATAATACTCGCTACAACTTAAGAAAAATATGCACATGAAACTGTCAAGAAAATTCCTTTGAGCACAAAATAAATATCAACTGAGTCTACTACCAAAGAACAAAGATGGGTTTGAGTAACATAATGAACATTTTTGTATTACTATGCAATCTTCACAGGAATGTTAAAATTGCAGGATTCAAAATGTCTGATGAAGCCACACACCCCACACATTTTATTAAACAATTAATATTATTTATGCAACTATTATAAAATACACAAGAAACTTGTCACAGGTTTTCACTTAATGCTAAATCCATGCAATATCACACACTTGCACACTTATTGTTACTGAAACAATTCAACAAGCCAGTTACTATAAATATTTTCATATATATTATTAATTCCAAAAATCAGCCTATTGCAACACCAAACCCAGTTATAATTAAAAAATCTTTGCCAAGCTAATTTTTCCCATGGATGTAAACAAGTCATATGAAAGTTGACTTCAAGATATCGATGCATGTGTCACCCTCAAATGCAAAAACTCAAGCCCAAGCCACAACTTGCCATCAAATCATGTTGAGTCTTTTATATTTACTGCCAATTGAATTTTTTAGTTTGAAGTCCTTCATTCTAAACATTGAAGTCAGTTAGCAGACTAAAAGAAGGAATTCATGTAGTGCAGGGGTGCACAAGCTTTTCACTATTTCTGGCCACAGTACATCTATTTTTACAAAATAGGTTGTCCGTGAGTTCTGATATTTTTATTGAATTGCTGCTGTTCAGCTTCCACACATTGAGCCTAGCCTGCTTCCACATGTCTATTTGGCCATAACTCTATTAAGCAGCTTCATACAACAGACAGGAGTTTTTGTTAATGTATGGCCACCATAACTTGGATTTCAAATTACATGTGCAGAGCTGCATACATTTTTATTGAAAGCCACATGCAGTCGCAGGTTGTGCACCCCTGATCAAATGGTTTCAGCAATAAGTAATGCTAAGAATCCACCCTCGATGCACAAATTTAGCTTAAAATTATTTGGAAAAGTTTTTAACACGAAATCAAAATCTAATAAAGGTCTTGCAGTCATCACAACTCACTGCCAATATTGCGTAAAGTCATGTTCTTAAGTGATCACGTGGTAATGCCTATACTGAATTGAGTTTTTTAAAAGAAGACTTGAGTCTCTTGTCATTCTGCTTTCCAAAAAAGACTTGAACTATTTCAAATCTTACAAAAATAATATTTATCATATTATTGCTTTGTACCCTAGTTTGGTGTTAAAATTCATCAGCAAGGACCTGTCCCAATGAACTCTGTGGTGCGGATCAAAACTGCTTTCAAAATTCATCCTGCAACAGAAGGTAGTTTTTGGCAAGACAGCATAAGAAACTTGTAGCAACTATTGATTAGCACCAGGCATGACACTAGAAATGCTGCAAGTATGATTTTTCACATCTTTCATATGACCCAACTTTGAATGGAAGCCAGAGTTAATTTGTTAAAGCAATTCCAATTCTTCTGTGCATGAACCTATTGATGAACTTTGTGCTAGAGATATTTTGCATTACATGATGAAATAACTAGGCAATCGGCCTCAATCGTGAAAATTCAGTCACAACCGTAACTAATGCATCTAGCTGTAATAATTTGCTCTCTTCTCTGTAGTCTCATCTGTTTCTTTATATTCTACATGAATCTGTATATTTAGAAGAAGCTTATAGCTGGTTCTAAGACCATGTGGCATGCTAGTAAAAGTGCAAAACTAGCTAGACACAAAGTGTAAAAATTATACCAGCAACAACCAAAAATGATATGTAATACCTGGTGGAGCAGGTGTTGCAGAAGGAGGACTTACACATGGGGCACAATTTTGAGTTTCAACATCAGGTCCTGGGCAGTCAGCTGGTGCACTTTGACATATTCGCGTGCGAGTCTGCGTACCACTGCAAGTGTGGGTGCAGGCACCCCATGGTGACCAAGGAGTCCAGCCAAAAACTAAAGAAGACATAATGTTACAGCCTTAATGCATCTGAAGTTGTACTGATTATGAGCTTTACAAATCCAAAAAAACAAGCACAGTTCATCATAAGAACCACAAATCAAATGAAAACAACATTTTAATCTTTTCCAAAAACCAAACTTTCCAATATGCTTTTCACAATCAATGAAATGTCTGGAGCATGCTAAGAACATTTGTATTTCAAACACGCTGACAATAGTAATGATAGATAATATTTTGATTTGCTTGGCGTAAAAATATTATCACAGAAAACTTGCAGTTGACCAGTTTAGCATAGTGTCATTTACACAGATAGCAAAAACTACAAAATAGTCAAGTGGGGTAAAAAAAAATCATCATTGTTGGGTCAAAAGGTAACTACCCCCTTACAAATTATTGAAAAGAAAAACAAATTCAAATGAATTGGTGCTACAGAGGCATTCATTGATACATTGTTTGTAGCATATTTGTTCCAACCCAAGTTCTCAAATAAGGTTAGCAGGTTTGTATGCAAATTGATGTTGATTATGTATAGATAGGACCAAAAGTTTCACAAACAAATTTCATGAACTTTTGTGCTGCTTCAGAAGTACTTTGCATAAACATGTCAAAGTTGGCAAGTGCTTTGGTAATGCATGTCTCGGCATACCCATATCAGTAAAAACTTGACAACTTACATTGAGTTTTATGGGATAGTTCGATTTTACCCTAAACGGATGTATTGACTTGTGCAAAAAAGAACTAGTTACTTTTTACCCCAGACAAGATTTTTTACCCCAAGTTTGCATTTTTAATATGATTTTACTGTAAAACCAAATGTAAATTTCTCCATAGCACTGCTCTGCAAAAAAACAAGAACCTTCATATGTTGTTTGGTGTTTGAGCTCCATTGCAAATGTTTTTGATTACTAAATTAGCTCAAGCATTTGCCAATTATCTTGTTTTAAGTCTAGAACAGAAGTTCTTTAACTATTTTAGGTGTATCTCCTTTGGCATTAGTCATTGATACTTGCATCTCAGCTAACCTCACAATTAAACACAAAAAACAGTAAGAAACTAAACTTTATTTGCAATTGTCGTGATTTTCAACAGTATGTTGCTACCACACCTATGCCCCTCTTGCAAACCTTTCATGCCCCGAAGTTTGAGAACCCTGGGTCTACTCCAGAAAGTAATGAAACAGTGGTGATGAAGCTGCTTCATAATTGCGTTTTCTTAAACTGCATCACAATAGTACTGTGTGGTTAAAAATAATGGTAGGTTCAAAAGACTCCTTTTTGCTGGAATCACACTACAGCAGCTTTACTGTTAAGAAGGGCCAGATCAGTAAAAATAGTATGTAGTTGCATGCAGCATTTGATAGAGCCTACACATTTAGTCAGATAAAAATAATGCAAAGATTTTCTTTACCAGATAGAAAATGTTTTTGACGCACGTACCTCAAGACAGTGAAACCTCTCTTCAGGTTATATTCAAGTCTAAAAGCAGGCCAGCTTGAAATTTCACCCTCCAAAAAGGACGATATTTATGCATGGAAAAGTCATTACAGACAGAAATTTTTTTTAAAGTACAAAGTGAGAAAATAAGGCATGGCAAAAGAGTAAGTCGAATAGATGAGGAACTTGTTTGTCGAACCAGTTACCAATGCACCGCTAAGTAATCAGTTAAAGTTTCCTAAGTACTACATATATAAAAGTAAAGCTGAAGACATAAAAATGAGTGAGGAATAAATACGTCCAAATGTATGCTGTTTTTGTGACCAAGCCTCAAAGCCTACCACTGGGAACAACTTTAAGAAGTTTTCTTTGTGGATGTCGATGATGATAAACAAACAAGTATGGAAATAAACTTCTTGCACAGCACTGAGAGTACAACTAATAAGTCACTTGTTGTGGGATTGGCCCACTGTGAAAGACATGGATATTCTCTTCTATGCAAATGTTGTTTTCATGGTCCACACCAGCCAATACTTACAGATGCAGGCAGAGGAAAGGCTTGTTTAATTTTTAAGCAACAGCATGGTGTTCAAAAAGTTTGCCAACCTCTGCAAGTTTGGAAAATAATACTGATGACCTGCTGAAGACTGCTTGAACTGAAGTGATCATTGTAATCTGCTGTTTTTGCATAATAGCATGCTGTAAATAAATCATTGCAAATCTACATAATGGTTTGTACAGAGCACAGTCCAAGAAAAAGTATCTCTCTACCCAGAAAATGTTTTTTTACCCCTTCGCCTGGGCAAAAAAAACTAGACAATTTACTTTGACATGGGGGTTGCCTTCTATGAAATGACCAAGAAAATACCCTAACTTATTTGAGAGGTAATACAAACTTAAAATATGTTTTTTTATCCCATTTGACTATACACCGTTTCCAGTGGAACCACCACATGCTAATGAAAGTATAATTCATGCCATTCAACTATTTCAAGACACAAACACTTCAAAAAACTTTTGCAAATCAAGCAAATCAATTGAATTGACTCTTATGACTTTTAATACAATTGCCTAAGCTTTTCTGATATTTGGGATTGGTGATGAAAACTTACGACACACTTTGCATGTTCTTCTACATGATATTTGAGCCTGATAAAGATGACATTTTCCATAATACAAATACGCTTCACACACATCTGTCATCAAGAAGTCATTGCAAGGTGGTGGACCTAAAAACAATAAAAATATTTAAAATATGTTAAAAAATGTCATACAAGAAGCAGAAGCACTACCAAATTCCAAGGATTGTTAATTATTAAAGGTTAAAAATATAATGTAATGTGCAAACAGACAAGAAGTTTTGAGTCTTCAAAAATTTTAGATGCCACCAAACCATGTTTAATGAGTTAATAATGCAAACACAACACATTAAATGAAAAAACTTCATGCTTTGTTATGGGAAGCTATCCCTTAAACGCCCATGTGGGTCGCTAGCAATCCAAGCAGAATTTTACAAGTGTATACTACCCATATCAAATGGTTCACTACTTTGACAATTCATGTATTCCGTTGCCCATTGACATTGCTTTAATACACACTAAGTCTTTCCATTTGTGAAATTTGCAAAAAAATTTTAATTTTCCCCCCAAGAAGTACAGGGTCGCTAGCAACGCATGTTAGTTAACAGTGCAACATTTTTTGCAAGCACATATCGTAAGAGTCAGAGAGGTCAAACATTCTGCCCAAGGGTAACATGCACCCCACAAGGTGTTTCCATGTGGCTACCGAACTGATTAGGTAGGCCAGTGTTTCCCAACCTTTTTAGGCTTGCGGCACCCTGCAGAAAAGAATAATAATTTACAGCACCCATAGCAATTTGCTTTGAGGTTTGATGACAGCTTGAAAATGTATTTTTAATGATATGGTATAAAAAACGTGTTAGCCTGCAGCACCCCTGGGCACTGTAAGCATCCCAGGGTGCCGCGGCACCCCGGTTGGGAACCACTGAGGTAGGCAGTCAAATTGTTGTGACATTACCAACAAATTTGTGACACCACGTATTCGGCACGTACAGTCTTGTCATGTGTAAACTTTAGCCTAATCAAATGTGTCAGACATCCTTGATGTAAACACTGAACACTGCCAAGCTGTGGGCAACACAAACGTGAAGACTTTCTCCATAAATACACACGAAATAATTCAATATCGTTCCTTGTCAAGATTCCACCTTGGCAGCCAGCAAATTTCACATTTCTTGCGTCATCTACCAACTCCACAACTGAAATCCACATTTCTTGCATCACTTACCAACTCTATAACACACAAGGCGATTGAACTAAAGAGCTTTTCAAACCCTCAAAAGATGCGGCGGAAAGTCTTATAGTTTGGATTTCAAAAAAATTTTGAATGTTTTGGGTTTCGGGTTTTTGCGGGTTATGTCATAAGTGGAGTAGTGGTGTTGGTTCTTAAAACCTTTTGGACAAGGTCATCGGGCCCTGAGCCCCAACTGCAAGAGTCAATTTTTTTATTCAAGGTTTATTGGAAACTAGCAATCCAGGTGTTTTGATACTTTGGCTTTATAGCGTTTCTGGTTCAGAAGTTATGGCCAACAGCCATAAATTTGATAAAAAATCAACTTTTAGTTTTTTACCAAATTTGTTAATTTTTAGGTTTAATTTACCAAAACTGTGGGGTACCGTGTTGCAAAGAACATAAAGTTGGTACAGTACTTTGTTTGCACTACACAAAGTAACCTAATACCTTGTTATTGACTTTGCATACTGTTTTTACCTATACGGAAAGTTTACATGTTTTCGTTTTTCAACTTTCGTTTGTCAATCTCTTAGTGATATACAGGAAAATTTATATTCGTGATATTGCAAAAAAACTGTAATAGGGGTCAGCAAAGCACCTAGGCATTTATGGATTTTAAACAAGTATACATTGTAGCTGGTACACTTTTTCAATGTTTTGCTTCTCTCTTAGTGCTGACTGTGTTTAGCAACTAACACAAATTCAGTAATGTGCTATGCCTAACCATTTTTGTTGCCTCCGGCTATTCCATTACCATTTTAATATGGACCATGAGTCTGAATCAAACACACATAGAAAAAAATGAAGGAATAATATTAATGCAGGGGCCAAGAACTTCTACAAATAAGTTCAGACTTCAATATTGCCATATTTAATCGATTGTTAGCCATCCTTCATTGTAAGCTGTCCCTGACAGTAAGTGGCACAAAAAGGTGTTCTAACATTAATGCAAGCCATCCTTGATTGTAAGGCATGCTTGAACATAGGTTATCTCGGTGAGAGCTAGCATGTTTCGTATTTAATTGGCAACCCTGGTAATGATGCTTACACCACTACAACTGTCTTCTAATCATTACAGTCGCTCCTCATAATGTGACAGAATGTGCACATGATGCTCAAGAGGAAAAGGTTTGGTCAACAAAATGTAGAAAGGAGATTGAGCATCATCTAGTCCTTTCGACAAGGTAAAGAAAAAAATTGAAGCTGCCCTTCACTGCAAGTTGCACAAAACCATGAAAAAAAAACATTATAAGGCGCAGCTTACAATTTAATAAATACAGTAACTAAAAATGAAGCATAGTGAAATCAATTCCATAAAAAGAATTATAAAACATGCCTACTCAAAATCACAAATTTTGCATGAAAAAAAAACTTTACATGGTATGCATTGGATAGAAAGATGCAAAATCACAAATAATCTTACCACTCTGACTGACAGTCTGGAAGATAACACTTGATGCTGCGATAATTATGAAATAGAGAATGAATTTTGCACAGAACAACATGATGTCACAAGATATGCCCTTTTCTTTTTCACTTTTCTATATGCTCAATGATTTTCAAGAAGTAGAACTATAGTTGCATTAAATTATCTAACCAGAAACATGTCAAGTTCTGAAGTTTAGTCTGAAAATTATTTAAACATATAGTTAAATTAGATACAGATTAGGGTGGTCCTTTTTGGAAAGTTTGGAAAACTATACGGGAACCAGGTTAAATTTGTTTGTTTTCGGTGAAAAACTATCTATGCAAAATATCTCAGAGAAAAATCGGTGTTTAAAGGTTGCACATGAGCAGTGAAATTTCATGGGTCATTCCATCCCAACTCAACCAGTGCTTCCATGGGCACCATCTCAAATTTTGCTCGAAATTGCACCAAATGTGCCCTTGTGGGAGCAATGAAAAATCCCCAAGCTTTAGATCAAAATTCCAAGCGCTTTAGATTTTATGGCCTTTCAAACTGTAAGGGTCACAACCCATTTTTGCCCTCATGTATCACCACGTTCATTTTGAAAAGTGTTTGGAAGCCCATAACTTCATTTTTGTACCAGATGTAGGTCTGATAATTGGTAATCTAGATATTTCTGGCTCACTTTTTCTGAATCTGCTATCAGAATTAAGCTAGGATGTGTGGATCAAAAGTTATAGGCATCTCAAAACTGAATTTTTGTAAGGCAGAGTATATATTTGTCACATTTTAACCACCCACTGTCACGACTGTGCGGCTCCCTCTTGGTCAAGATCTAAAATTTCATCAGATTTATGACATTTTGGAACTATTCATTGAGTATAAACAAAAGATCTACATACAAATAGCAAATAATGGTTTGAGGGTACTGAAAATGGTAACAACTCAAAAAATAACCCTTAGACCCCTTGTTCAGAGGGGTAAATAACTGCGTAGATGGAACAATCGCACTGATTACTGAACAAATTATCTGGTCAGCTCTGGTACCTCTCTGAGGGATTAGTGGCTTTGGCTTTTTTGACCAAGAGGTGCCAGATAACATGGATGAAACAATGAATGGTTGCAACACTTGACAAAGATGGAGATGAAGATCCTCCCAAAGGTGCCCTGAGGAAAGACTTTTCAAACAACTGCTTGGTTGAATTTCTAACAAAAAACACATGTCGCTTCTTCCTAACAATGAAAATGGATTAAAAGTTTCTAATGGAGGATCCTGGCTCATGGAATGATCAACCAGGCTATCTGATGGCCAGAAAGTTGGTACAAGGAATCCAAGTCACAAATGACGCTGCAGAGCGTGGGGTGACACTTATCCAAGAATACAACCGGCTTGTAGCGCATGATGAAGATCAGCTGCAGTTCCTCATGTAGATTGTCTTGTGACAGAGCATCAGCATAGGTGTGCCTTTCCTGACAGTAAAAAGAGTACACTACTCACCAAGCAACAATGAATGGGGTAGAGGGTGACACCCACGATACCCCTGCCTCTGAGCAGCTAATACTCTGTAAATATAAAATAAGGGAACCCAGATATCAACAAAAGTGCTTATTTATAAGAATCTTCATTGCTCATGTGCAACCTGTAAATGTTCTTCTAGCTTGGAGTTTTTTTACACAAGATAGTTTTAGCCTAAAACGAACACAACCACCTCGGTGCCCATGGTATTTTTTACTGTTTAATTTTTGCTATGCATTTAAGGACCACCCTAATACACATATTTAAAAACTAGTTACAAATGGCAGTATTGCGAAGTATACTTTAACTATCCCACAGTAGCGAAGCCACATAGACTTGACCACCACATATCATTATTGAAATTGCACCCCCTTACCTTACTGGCTGGATCCCCCTTTGCCACAGGCGAAATATATACTGTAAGACAGTGTTTTTAACTTTTCCTCTACTGTACTGCTACTCCCCCTTAACTTAGTAATAAATGTCTTTGTTTCAAAACCCCCTGAATTTAAATAGGTAAATTGGGCGGGACACTTTCCCATTCAAAACCTTTTAATGTTTTACAGTGTGTAAGGACTCAAGTCCCCTGGAAAGTTATTGACTCCCTGGCCTGAGGAGGTGTACCCCAGTTAAGAATCAATTCTCTAAGACCATACTGATTCTTCTTCCTTGTCAGTAAAACTAAAGGCAGTGGCTGCAGATACTCCTGTGCATCTTGAAATTTGAAAACTTATTCATACACCACCGGTGACGTAACAGTAATGCACAACGAGAGTGCAGTAGGCTTGGTAGAAACGAACTAAACGTAAAAGATAAACCCTAGGCTAAGCCTAACCGTAGCTTTAACCTAACACTAACCCCTAAAAACGTAATACCCAATCTTGAAAAAAAAGAAAAAAAAAACAAATGGAAAGTCAGCAAGGTTAGAGTCGAACCGAAAACCATTGGCGTAGTAGCCGTAACGCATAACCCTTAAGCTACGAGATCCACGCAGTTTGAAAGACAAACTCAAAACTGACCCTTTTCTTTGTTTGAATTGCGTGAGGACACTGGACAGGCGTATCCGTAGTCACTTCCAAAACGAAAAAAACGGTGAACTGTCGCAAACAACAACTAAAATTGCATTCACTTTTGACATTACCTGCATGTACGAGACAGCATTTTACCTCATGAATTTGAAGACAAAATAGAGGGCCAGACCTACCGTGCACTCTGGCTAACCTACCTTGGCAGTTTTTTGCCCTTCGGGTTGAAGTCACCACCAAACCTGTCCTCTGAAGTCTGCTGGCTGGAGACGCTGCAAAGGCGGGAAACCGCCGGTGTCAAGCGAAATTTCTGACCTCTGCGAAATTTCTGAGTTATTATTGTTTGTCAGCAGTGTTGCTACTTCTGATGTTTTAATATCAGATCTGATATTTCGAGATAATTTTCTGCTGTCTGATATTTCGAGATAATTTTCTGATGTTTTGACGACAAGTCTGATGTTGAGGGAGCTGTTGTTTTTGTTTTCCTCATTTCTTCTCTTTCTAGGTTGAAAATAAGTTAGATTCATATATAATTTTTCAGTTTCTTTCATCAATTTCTCAAGTCTCTACCTCATGTCAGAGATGAGCAGACTGTCATATTTTTCGATCCAGATCTAGTCCTGTTTTATGACTCAGTCCAAGTCCAACCTTGGTCCAAAAAGTGTAAAAAATTCAAAATCCAAGTCCAAATAAAGTTCAAGATATTAACAAAATACAGCTTTCATTGAAAAAAACACAAAATTTTTTGCCATTAACTCAGTCCGAATCCGGTCCTGATCCTAAATTTATGAAGCATTTCACAGTCCGGATCCAATCCAAAATCAACAAATTCGTCATAGTCCGGATCCAGTCCAATCCAAGTCCAGTCCAATGCTCAGCTCTGCCTCAATGTGTGTTTGGTTGTCATTCCAAACTGAAAATGCTCCAAACGCTGCATTGAGAATAACATTTTATGTTAAGCACGAACGACTTCTCTATTCAGTGACGACATTTAAAGGACAGTGGTTCTTAACCAGGGGCGGAGCCAGACATTTTCATTTGGGGAGCCACTGGAGGGGCCAGATTTGCAACAAGGGGAGCTGTCAATGGTCTGTGTAGGACTTCAATGCAGTGACATGACACCACGCGGAAAATTTTTAGGGAGCCACTAGGGGGGCCAGGCAAACTTTTGGGGGGGAGTGCCCCCTCTGGCACACCCCTAGCTCCACCCCTGTTCTCAACCATTTCTAGAACCACGCCACAGTGGTAATGGTCCTTTGTTTCAAGCCATCTCACATTAAATAAGTTGCAAAAACAAGTGTATTTGTTGTTAAATTTATTGATCAAACTTTCATGTTGCAGAGCGCGTGAAAGCACGCACTCCCCTGGAAATTTATTGACACTCCGTGGGAGGTGTATCCCCTGTTAAGAATCACCGCTTTAGGAAAATGGGGTTTGCTGCTGTTGACTGCATCGTCTTCAACTACTTAGGCAAGCACAAGAGAAAATGGCAATTTGGGGCATTAACTAATAGGAAATCAACCAGCAGCAATAGAGATCCTTCACTGAGTTCACTCTTTGCTTCCACAAGTCACCACTTTCAACTGTATCAATTGCAATTACAGTATCAGTAGATTACCCATCGAGTTCGCTCTTCTGATACTGGGTTGCACTATTATTATATAGGAAGAATGAATTCCGATCTTTCATTTGTGGTGACTACTATCACAGCAACTTGTTACTCATGGGCATCATCTAGCGGTGACCATTTATTTACATGTGGCGCCATCTACCGACCGCCACATCACTTCCCTCTCCATTAGCTTGGAAGTTCTATCACTTTTATCCATACTTTAACTTTCAATTTACAATTTCGACCCTTACCCTTTGGTTCAAGATGATCTTCAACGGAGGGTGTTACTGAAAGGGGCTTATGGCCTTTCTCCCAGGTGCCTTATTGGACGCCATTTGTGGCAGTTGATTGCATCGCTTTGAACGACTTAGGCAAGCACAAGAGAAAGATGGCAATTCAGGGCATTAACTAACAAGAAAGCAACCAGCAGCAATAGAGATCCCTCACTGAGTTCACTCTTTACTTCCACGAGTCACCACTTTCAACTATATCAATTGCAACTACAGTATCAGTAGATCACCCATCGAGTTCACTCTACTGATACTAGGTTGCAGAGATGAGCACGGATCAGGGCTGGATCAGGATTTAAGCCAATTTTTGACGGATCAGGAGTGGATCGGACTGCAATTTTTTTGAAAATTGGCGGATCAGGACTGGATCGGACTGAAAAATTTCACAGTCCGCTCATCTCTGCTTGGTTGCACTATTATTATATAGGGAGAATGAATACCAATCTTTCGTTTGTTGTGACTACCATCACAGTGACTTGTTACTCATGGGCACCATCTAGCGGTGACTATTTATTTACATGTGGCGCCATCTACCGACCGCCACAGCTTCAGCGTACTTTGATAGGTATTGGAAATGGAAGCACTTAGCTCAGGGTTCTTAACCCTTTCAGTCCCGCGTGCGCCACTTTTCTTGCAGAGCTTTGAAATCCTATAACTCGCCAGGCGATTGAGCTAGAGAGCTGTTCAAACCCTCTACGGATTTAGCAAGTCTTGTAGTCAAAATCGAAAAAAAAATTTCATTTGGGGTTTGAGCTTTTCTGGGGGGAACGTCACAAGTAGGAGTGTTTTTGCGTTATTTTGGCCATCTTTGCCTGACCCTGGGCGCCGTCCCAATGAGCCATTTTTGGACTCAAAGTTTAGTTGAAAACTAGGTCAAAATCCGCGTCTATAGAGCCTCTGATTGACTTTCTATTTTTTATGCTATTAACTTCTATATTAAATTTTATGCTGTTGACTTCTCAAAAACACAATCCTGCTTCATTTAAAGTTATCATAAATAACCACAACATTTCCCCTGAAGATAACCTAAAATACCTAGGTGTCGTTCTTGACAATAAGTTAAGCTGGAAACCTCATGTACAAAGAGTAAAAACTCAACTATCAAGAGCTTGTGGAATTCTATCCAAACTTAAACATTATGCAACACTACCTGTACTTAAAGTTGTCTATAACTCATTAATCCATCCCTACCTTAATTACTCAATCCTCAATTGGGGACGTGCTTCAAATGCAACCATTCAAACTCTCACTAAGCTCCAAAATAAAGCTGTAAAAATAATAAATCCATTTAATTCAGGATTAATAGAAGAACATTTCCAGCACTTAAACATCTTATGCCTTCCCAAACTATATAGCTTTTCAATAGGCAAATTCATGCACTCTTATCATAACAAACTGCTTCCAAATCATTTTGATGAATATTTTGTTCCACTCAGCTCAATCCATTATCATTCCACAAGACTAGCAACCTCTAAAAACCTGTTTTTACCTAGAGTTAACTCTTCCTCAGGAAAATGTTTTCTTAAATTCATAGGCCCAAAAGTATGGTCGTCAATACCAGACGATATTAAATTTTCAACCACCTTTACCTTTAAATGGAAACTTAAGAAACACCTCCTACATGAAAAAAATTCCCAATTATGACTTTAGCAACATTTCCCTTGTCCAGAACAAAATACTGTGTATTCTAGTGTTCTGTAACTCTGCTTATTTTTTGTGGACATTTACTTTTTCTATATTTTCTGTGTGCACATTCTATGTTTCTCGGCATATAAGTACACCCTTTGTTTTTTTCTGTTTTGTTTTTTTTCTTTTGTACCTCTTTAATTAGTTTTTGTAGCTTTTTTACTTTTTTATTAGTACTATTTTTTAATTTTTTTATATTGCTAAAAGTATTCTAACCACACCAAAATCCTTCACTTAAATTCGAACCACTCATCTATGTACATAGGCATGCGGTTTCACCTGTACATTTTCTTCACCATGTTCTGCGTTCCTTCGTTTTTTTTTTGTTTTTGTTTTTCTTTTCATTATGCTTATTTGATGTCCAGCTGTTGTTTCTCAACACTTGTCAAAAAATGATAAACGGGGTTGGTTGACTAGATGACCGCCACGGTCTTTCGCCAATCCTATATGACACAGCGCCCCTCTTTGTTTACAATAATCAACTATTGTGCCATTGCGATTACACTTGCTCTAATGTTCGCTAATGGTTGGTTTACTGAATGCGATGGCTTTTATGATGCTTCTGCTTGTTGGCTGAGTCATATGAAACAATAAACCATGTCCGTGTCCTTTTACTTTGCTAATCCATGCATCACTCTCCTTATTCCCTCTTCCGTCACTCGTAAATACCACCCCACGGTACTCGAACTACTCCACCTACTGCGGTGTATTGCCGCTTACTTGCAGTATACGCTGCCTTGGGTTTCTGGAGACATCATACCTCAGACTTTTTAATGCTGGTTTTCATTCCAGCTTTGTCGCACGCAACAGAAAACCGATTAAGTGCATGCTGAAGGCTTTGTTGGAAAGATGCAAGTCGTACCAAATCGTTCACAAAAAGCAAACGGTTGTTCCTGCAGCTTCAAACAATGACACCTCATCAACTCTGCTGTTACTTTCTATTCCAGGGATTCCCAACCTTTCTCTGACCATGTACCCCTTCCACATTTCGACATATGAGCATGTACCCCTAAATTTTTTATGACGAAAACGCTGAGTAAAATAACAAAAATCCACTGAATTTCTAATAGAATGTCTCAAAGTTATATCTATAAATACTTGGAAATAAATAATATAAAAATATATTTTTCTTTTCCATTACTAACCTTAAATGTACCCTTTCCGATAGGCAAATAGGGGTACATTTACGCCAGATTGGGTATCCCTGGTCTACCAATTCATGTAGTCTAAGAAGAGGAGTGTTGACAGCACACATCATCAGCGACAGATTTACGCATTGGGGCCCCGCACAACTCTTTCCTATGACGACCCAATGTTAACTAAAAATTTGCGGAACTGCGCAGAGTCATAACTTCACAATTTACCTTGAAACGGGCGGAAATGCAAATGTCTGCTCTAGAATCTTTTCAGTACAATAACAACACGACAGTATTGTGCATCTGGGCGTGAAAGGGATTCAGGACGTCTGTATGAAAGTGGTTACAAAAAATATGAAAAAGATAAAAACGGTACAATTGATGTTCAATTTTGCACTGACAAAAAGCTCGCAACAACGCAAGACCGACAGACACTGCAAAATTCCGATGAAAAACAATATTGTCAGTATTGGATCCTACGTTTGGTTGTTTTTACTAGATTTCCCGCAAACAGAGATTGCTTGTTGAAACTCTATATGTTAGTTAAATCAGCTCGAACAGTTTCTCTTGAGCTTTACTGGGAAAATCGTGTCTACATTGGACTGACTTCATACGGTGAACTGAGGGTGTTGCGACAATACTTTGCTTCTGTGCAAAAATTGTCTTCACGCTGTTTACCATGGGCCTATGGCATAGACAGGGGTCTCAAACTCAAGTTGACCCGTGGGCCACATGAGGACTTATAACAGGTAACCCGCAGGCGGCAGTATGACGCTGACGCAAAGTGGTACCGGAACGTACTAGAAACAGCTTTTATATCTTATGTCTTGCGAAAGGTATCATGAATTAATCATAGATAAATCATTTGTAGCCGTCTCTACGTTCGTATTAATCAATTCTAGCCGTCTAAGGAACTTGTTCACTCGCTGGCTGAGCACCTTTAAACACCGGTGAATAAACTAAATAACGTAAATGTTATTCATTACTTTCATTTTCTCTAGGGAGGGTCGCTGGGGCAACAGCCCTATAGGAGGACTTGGAATACCTCACGATCAAAAGCAATTTCAGATAGCTCTGCTGGCTCCGCACCAAGACGGGAGCAAGCAAGGTTGGAGATGTAGCCACTCCACGTAGGCCTTAGACGACCTCTGGGCCGTCAAAAATCCCATCTCTGGCGCTTGCACCTGAGTTAATATTCTTTCGGTGAATATCTAGGAATCATGAGTCATGACCATAGGTAAAGATCGGAACAAAGACCGATTTAAACACTGACAGATTTGCGGTGTTTGAAAGCTCCGGTTTTGTCACCAAAGAGCTATAAACCACACGCAGAACTGCGTTAGCTTGACCAATTAATGTATCAATCTCTTCGCTCCACCTTTCGCCACTCGTAAATACCACACCTAGGTACTTGAACTTCTCTACATGCTGCAGTGTATTGCCGCTCACTTGCAGCATACACTGCCTTGGGTTTATAGAGAGACATAATGCCTTGGTATTTTTAGTGCTTATTTTCATTCCGGCTCAGTCGCACGCGGCAGAAAACCGATCGAGTGCATGTTGAATAGTCTGTTGATAAGATGCTAGCAGTCCAAAATCGTCTGCAAAAATAAACGATTGATCCTGCAGCTCCCAGCAGTGACACCCTCGTCGACTCGGCAGTGACAGTCTGTCCAATTCATGTAGACTAAGAAAAGGGGCGTTGACAGCACACACCCTTGTCGGAGTCCAACCCCAACGGTGAATGGTCGTGATTTAACTCTCCCGACACGAACACAAACTTCTGAGCAGGAATACAATGACCTGATGGCCAGCAACAGGCGGCCCTCAACACCCTGCTAACGCAACACTCCCCAAAGCTTTTCACGGTATGCTTTCTAAAGGTCGACAAACCATATGTAGACGTCTTTGGCATACTCTCAAGATTTCTGAATAATTTGCTGGAGAGTAAAATTTGGTCTGTAGTGCTGCGGCCGGGACGAAAACCACACCGGGTATTATCCAGCTTTGGTTCAATTATTTCGCGGCATCTTTTTACAAGGCACTTGGCAACGTAAGTGTTAATTATTTGAAAATTCACAAAAAGCATCGCGGGCCGCACAAAACGCCCTCGCGGGCCGCGTGTTTGAGACCCCTGACACAGAGGATTAAAGCACTATATTTTGTATTGCTTGGAATATTGCAACTTCAAAACGGCATAAATAAGCCTTGTGTCCACTGAAGGGATTGTGCTTGTTTGGTTCATAAAATGTGTGGTTATTATTACTCAGGGGCGGACTGGGCTTTTAAACCGGCCCGGGCATTCTCATTACGCCGGCCCAGGCCCATGCAACGAAGAACAACAGAAGGCCATCACGGTTAATACAAAGATCATTAAAATTGGTGTGCGGGGTGCCGTTAATTAAATTGAATGTTGCATCACTTGAGACTGCTAACCTATTTTGATATGCCTAGAATTGTTTCATGTTTGACGAAAACAGAACATTGTGGATTCTCAACTGAAAGTTCGTGTTTTGTCTAAAACAGCTATGTCCAACCCGCGGCCCGCATGCGGCCCAGTTTAGATTCACGCTGTAGTAAAAGTATCCTACATACTCACAACCGGTCCTTATTTTGATAATATGAATTTGAGATTTTTGATGCTGGCTGTCCTCAGAGCCAATTTATCACATCTGTTGCCGTTGCAGTTGCATTCGAACACTTTCAGTGCATTAGCTTATGCTAAATTTAGTTTGCTAAGATCAAAGTAAACCACTCAATGTGCGGCCCTCATCAATAGGTCTTTCAATGTGCGGCCCTGGTTAAAATAGTGACAAACTTTTTCGCTCAGTAAGCGATTTGGGTTGGACATGGCTGGTCTAACACAATACGCAAATTGCAGGACCAAAACAAGCTGCCTTATCAACTAAAACTTAATTCATTTTACTTAAAACAACCGCAGTTCAGCAAAGCAAGTGTCTACTAAGTTCACTACTGGCAGAAATACTACCAATGGTATCTTTATTGTCAATTTTAGCCAGAATTCCTTTCTCTACGGACATCAACTTAAACGCTTCAAGCTGTTCTTGCGTCGTTGTGCTTCGTAGATGGCTTTTAATTCTCTTCAGAGCAGAGAAAGCTCGTTCACACGTTACTTGAGACACCGGCAGTGCTAGCAGCAGCTTGTGGGCAAGTCCAGTGAAATGCTCTTGTAGGCATCTGTGAAGAGATTCAACTTCAACAGCGCCTTGCAGCAGCAGATAGGACAAGCTTTACATGAATTACACGTGATAGACAAAGGATTCGTGCCAGGGTTGCCAGATCTACTTTTCGTTAAGGGGCCACATTTAGTCCAAAAAAGAGCCAAATTCTAAGACAAAGGGCCAAAAAGGACCAACCATTTTCCAAATTTATCAGAAGTAACCAAGTCATACAAACCCATATTAGCAATTAATTAAATGGCAATGTTTCTCAATCACAATTGTAGCGCAATAGCAAAACCAGTACGTGATGAAAGATGTTAAGAGAACAACTTAATTTCCATGTGTAGCCATTAACTGAGAAAAATTTATCATCCTCGATAAGTGCTAAAGTGATCAACAACAATCTGAACAAAGCCAACAAACATGTGCACCACCTGAATAACAGTAAGTTAGGTAACGCAACGTTTCTAACTGCTACCTCTACAGCTGCAGCTAGTAACAGGTATTCTGATGAACTTACTTTCACATTAACTCAGAAACGCTAAGGATCCTAACAAAATTTTGTAATTGAAAACCTTCAAAATGTAGGAATGTGGTGAAAATCTGCAATAAATTAGTCAAAAAAGTGAAAAAATATGGTTAATCATACAGGACCCAGGGCGGTCAGGCCTAATTCTAGCAAGGGGCCAGTCTATCCTGGAAAAGGGCCAAAAAAGAGCCAAAGAGCCAAACAAAAATTTTGGGGCCAGTAAGAGGGACCAAATTTCTGAAATTTGGCCCCAAAAGGGCCAACCTGGCAATACTAATTCGTGCTGCGTTCAAGTTCATTACCACTGTCTTCTTACACTACGTAAGCATCTGCAATTGATTGTTTTGATGTAAGTAATTGGTTTCCAAGATTTTGCAGTTCTATGCGAAGTTGTCCTGCAGCGACGCTCTCAACAAATATTTACAAAGGACTTCCACAGCCCCCGACGGCACTTGACCTAGGTTTCTATGATGACGAAGTGAGATATCAGCATACAATGTTGAAGATGTTCTATCAAGTCATTGTTTGATGCTGCTCAGGATAGCGTCCACTATGCGGTTGTACACTTAAGTGCGATACTTTCTTACTGGGTCAGAAACTGATGAAATGTCCCCTATGGATAGTTCGCTCACCATAAATTTCCGGCATCTCTGTCGTCTCATAGGAAGAGACTCTTGCACAACAAGACCTACATCCGTTTTGCTAGGCTGGTCATTAAGCCCTGTGAACAAACTTTGCAGCTGAATCATCACAAACTTTAAAATCATCCCGTTTCTTCTGCGTATTATCTACCAATTGACCAACCATACGGTTCACAGTCGGTAGAACCAGTTGCACAGTTTGCAGGTATTTGGAGAGTGGCATAGTACAGGAAAATATTTGCAATTATACTTGGGCAGTGAGAGCCGTTTCAAACTTCAGGAGACCTTCAATGTATCCAAGCACTCTGATTTGAACAGTTGCATTGATCTCTTCATTGTCGATTATGGCATTGAGAGCAGTGATAACTTCCGTGAAAAGCGCTCCAGTTGTGTTGTTGAATGAACGAAAAATCTTTTTCAATGGAAGATCCTTTGACCAACACCTGCTTTGTCCGATAGTTCCAATGTGCATTTTACAGTAGTAGAATGTCGACGCCAGATGTTCATTCACTGATAAGATTCTCGAAAGAATACACCTATGAATAGTAAAACTGTCTACATGATATTAACTCAGACAAGAAGCAGAGCTCCCCATTTAGAGTACAAATTGGTAGCCACCTAATTAATAGAGTCAATTCAACAAAATATCTTGGAATGCACTTAGATAATAAACTAAACTGGGATACACATA
>Ga0210059_1004156_pt1 | contig 23326 bp, 16 predicted proteins | sample Ectturendosymbi2_FD_188042 | JGI IMG/M metagenome (GOLD analysis project Ga0210059, IMG submission 188042) | Ecteinascidia turbinata endosymbiont from Florida, USA - Sample 2 (SPAdes) (version 2) | ecosystem: Host-associated > Tunicates > Ascidians > Unclassified | place: Key West, Florida...
TCATATTTATGCAGCCTACTTAGATTCCGTTAAAATCAGTATAAGATTTAATTATTTGTTTGACATGAGAACCTGACTTGATGTAGAATAGGTTCCCATCTTGAGACCAATAAGATGTTATTTTTTTTGCCAGGTATTCTTCTTTTAGTTTTTTCATGCATTGAAGTCTCACTGATGTGAAAACCCGCACCTAGTGCCTCGTGATAATAGTTGGAAGTTCAAACGTGCTAATTTGGCCGTTACACAAGCCAATCTGCAACTTCAGTGTTATCAGAATCACTAACATTTGAATGCAACAGCAATTCCAGGTTTTAGAATACCCGGGTTTGGTAGTTGAAAAAAATACGGGTTTCGTGTAGTAGAAAATAGCCAAAAAAACGGGTTTCGGGTTCGAGAAAACCGGGTTGGAAACACTAGTCACAGCCGAGCCGAGGAGGGCGTCATATCTGTGAGCTGCAGGATCCACCGTTTACTTTTTGCAGACGATTTGGTACTGCTAGCATCTTCTCAGCAAGGTCTTCAGCATGCACTCGATCGGTTTTGGGCTGCGTGTGATCGAGCCAGAATGAAAATTAGCACTATAAAACACCATGGTATTATGTCTCTCTACAAACCAAAGACAGTGTTTGCTGCAAGTGAGCGGAATACAGCTTGTTCTTCGATCTAAATGTCAAACTCGCCAAAAATGTCCATTGTTACTTGACAAATCTCAGTTTCTCTTTGTTTACGCCAAATATAGCTCCAGTTACATGAGTGAGGTTTGCCATTTTGTCACTCAGGAAGTGACCACTGCTAAATCAGCCCACACACCCTCCCTTACACGAAAACTACAAAACCTATGCAGTTTTGGGCAGTACTACCCGAAAGAACTCTTCAAAAAATCAGCTACGGAGGAAATGGGTTCAATAAAAGCTTTTTTAGTCTTTGACAAACTTAAGTGAATTTTTACATAGTCTGGTTTGCCTCAGGTTACCTGAGCAGAGCTCAAGGAAAAGCGGGCATGAAAATGAAGTAAATTAATAACATTTACGTTATTTAGCTTACTTACAGGTGTTTAAAAGTGCTCGCCTAGCGAGTGAATAAGTTTCTTAGACGGCTAGGAATGATCAATAAGAACGCAGAGATGGCGAGAAATGATTTGTCTATAATTCATGATATCTTTCGCAGGAAATAAAGATGCAAAAGCTCTTTCTGGTAAGATCATGCACCGACCAGCGTTATAACTCGGCCCGCGGTTTACCTTATAAATCCGCATGTTGCCCACGGAGGAAGCTGAGTTTGAAGACCCCTGGCCGAATGCATGGTGTTTGTGTTTTTGAAAAACTCACGTTTCTTTGATTACGAAACACTGCAACTGCAGTATATAAGAAATCCTACCCTCGCTTATGATATATATACAGGTGAGAAACTTTAGCATAAATGGAACTTTGAAATATAAGCAGGAAGAGCGATTAGATCCATGTCAGAGAGCAACAGTGCACCTTTTGTTGCATGCCAAGTTTGAAATTTATTTTTGATTATTTTACTCCCTTTGAAAAATATGTTAATCAGCTTGTTAACACGTTCAGTTCTAAACCAAACAAGGAAGTATTTTTAGCGATCCAAATGTGAGAAAATTACATTAATGGGAGTACTGAATCACCAAGACTGGTGAACCAGTTGACGTGGCTTGCCTTTTTATTTTTTTGCAGAAAAAGTTGCCAACAATAGTGATCTAATACTTGTAAGCTTGTGTGCAGATAAACGATGTTCTAAATATATTTTGCCAGAATTAATGTGATCGGACATGAGGGAATGTATTTGGGAATTCCGAAGCTAACAATAATGCAGGTTTCGTAGGCGAAGTTTATTTTACTTTGCAAGTGTTATCAATAGGATCTTGAAGTATCCTATTAATTTTATGTGATTCGGTAGATACAAGTTACAGAAAAATAATTGGTAAAACAACGCTCATTGTGCTTCTTTCAGATTACAAGTCGGTTCTAAGGAAATATAAAGGTGTGACATACCAGGGAAATATAGCTGGTGAAGTGTTCCTTCAGTTGAGCGAGCTAAGGTATTTGTCAAAGTTTGTTGAATGCACTGACGACAGCTGCAAAGAAGGTTGATGGTTCGTTTTCAAACACCGATCATTATCTTCAAGGTGGCAGCAGCTTGCCTGCTGCACATGCTTGCTCCAGAACCTCAGAAACATATTTAGAGAAGAATCATAATAGCAGTCCTTCGATTAGTTCAGTGGTTCTCATACTTTTTGTCGTTGCAAACTCCTTTCACTTCACCGTAAACCCCTGCAGCTCCTTTCGTTTTGTCAACGTTTTCTCAATTACTGAGAATTTAGATTTGGTCGCTTCTTAGTATCAGCAGCTCAAGCGCCACCGCAAGAAGCAAATTTCGAGCCTCGGATGCTGGCCAATTGCCGTCACCAGCATCAAATAAGAAACGTCAGTCGAATTGCAACTTGTATCATGAACATGTTAGACTGCAGTTGTGGCCAGGGTTGCGGAGTCGGAGGTAAATATCCGACTCCGACTTTTCCAAAATTTCCGACTCCGAATCCGGCCTTTCCGAAATTCTTCAAAAGAAGTTGTACCATTTCGAAAGGAATTCCCAATTTAAGAGTGTGATGTAAAAAATGACCCAATTGGGACATTCGTTACGACTCCGACTCCGCAACCGTGGTTGTGGCTGATTAATGACCCAAATGGGCGGATTAAAACTAGCGGATTTTGTTGATTGTATTTCGGTTGACGGATCACCTGTAGGGGTTCACGGACCTCTGGTAAGAACCTCTTTTTTATTTTTACAAATGATTCTTAGTGCACGGATTGTCGATCACTACGGTAGCGGCTAAGCTAAGTGCTAAGTAGTTCAGTTGGTTGAGTACGCTGTAAGCTGAGTTCACTTCCAGGTCGCGCCGTGCCGAAGACAAAAAATACTCTTCTTGCGGCCTGTCGAACTTCGTTCTCTGCGCTAATGGTGTTTCCAAGAGAAACGTTCACTCGGGGTGCTGCCAGTGACTTGCCTACAACACAGCATTCGAAACCACTCGTGTCATTTCGAAGTGAGTGCAAAAGCGAGTAAAAAGCAACTGAAAGTTTCTCAAGCGAAAACAAAGCAGACAACTAACTTTATAACTCATAACTTACTGGAATCCTTCACCTCCTATTGAAAAGGTGTGCGTCATGAAATAAAGTCAAACTAAACCGAAGCAGAGCAAAGCTTGGTAGTTCGGTAGTTCACGTGCGACACAAAGAGAACAACCTGAATAAATCTCCTTCATCCACTTAACATTATCGGAATACTTTTTGACTTTTTTAGATATCTGAGTAGTTCAAGGATCGGCAACCTTTTTCGGACTACGAGTGCAGTTAAGGTTGTAAAGAAACCACATTATGCCACTAGTCAAGTGGTATAATATTTTCCTCTGGCACGTTCCGAGGTCGCTAATCTACACAAATTAAACATTACCATTTTCATTGCTTCATTTCGTGAAACGAAGCGTAGTGAAAATCTGTGCAAAAGCTATTTTTATGGTCTTCACGTAAGGCATGAATAACTTGCATTTTCCGATAAAAATGATATGGTGGGTGTCGTTTTATCACCAGCAATGGTGAAAAGAGAACCCATTTTATTGAAACAACAATTCTATTTGGTACCATCTTTCCGATTCTGTTGTAGTCTTCACCAAGGATTAGGCGAAATTAAGCTGCATTGTGTTGTGCAATATCATGTTGTGAGTTGTACCACATAAGTTTGCCAAGGCACGAAATCTGCTTGGCTAAGAAAGTATTCTTTAAACTGTTCTCTTGTTAACGTGGCTTAAGTTGAACTTCTTCCTGTGCGCGTTACAGGGAAAAACTGAATGTCTCTGCTTTCCCTTCTCCAATCACCGGATGCAGCTGTCCTGATGGATCTTCATGACCGAGTGTTGGAGTGTTGATGGATTGCACTCCCATTTTCTTCTGAGAAAATTATTCAACAACGCTGCAGCTCTGATTACAAGATCGGCGTTATGCGGCTTTACAATAAGTGGGCGATAAAGAAAACGGAATCTGAAAGCCATGATTCTAAAAGAATTTTCGTAGTTAAAATTTCCGCAATCTTCCAAAGGATAGCGTCCAGGTATGACCGCATCAGGTTTGGGGTTAATGGAAGGCTTCATCTCCAAAAAACACGAGAAGTATGCTGGGTGTGGCAGTTACACTGAGCAGACATTTAGGATGAAGGTGAAGTCTATTATTGAGAACCTTCTGACAAAATACTGACATTTTTAGGACACTGCCGTCGCTTTGGCTCACATACTCTCCAACGTCAACAACAACAAAGTTGTAATGCGCATCGATTACTGCGAGCAAGCATTTGCTGAATGTTTTTTGTAATTGAAAAATTGAGAGCTTGAATTTGCTCCGGCTTGCAACAAAACATGCTTTCCATCCACTGATCCAACACAGTGGGGAAAATTCCAAAAATATTTGTAGTCTTTCGCATCTTTTGATCTGGTACAAGCATCACCTTCGGTTGCAGAGCTTGCCAGATGGTTGAACATGTCTCTTGAATAATATTGCTTACTGTAGAAAGGCCCATCCGACATGAAAAAGCGATTATGAAATAACTGTCGGCCGCTGCTAGAAATTTGAACATCAGGAATTCAGCATATTGAAATAATGGTCTAACTAACAAAAATTCGTAGACCTTATCTTTGCAATTTCCAAAATTGCACAGGATATCACCCTGGAATGGCAAAAACGACAAATCACATTACGATATGCAGGTTAGTCCGTCATACCAATCAAGCATAATCGTCACCACGGCAGCCGAGCTCTGAGCCGCAGTGCTGGAGCTGGGCATTTTGGCTGGAGCCGGAGCTCAGATTAAAAATCAGATCAGTTTAAACCACGGAAACATCAAAGACTCGGAGATCCATTAATGCAGTCTAGTGACATAACTCGTAGCAATCGCGTTTAGTGTGCTATAAAGAACACTGGTTGAAAGTAAGTATAATTTTCAGTAAATTTCGCAAAACCGTTGGTGTTTAGGAAGGGACCCGGAGCCGCAGATACCTCTCAAATGGCATGGCTCCAGCTCCGGTCCTAAATTTTAATCATCGTCAAGGCTGTGTCATCGTAGCTGGACAGGCGTGGTGTTACTTGTAGAAGCAATGAAAACGTTAACTACTATAGCATCTTACTTTCTAGGAGGAATGATCAAACGGGGTCTGTAGTAGTAGTAGTAGTAGTAGTAGTAGCGATCTAAAAAGAACTAAGCTATAATTCCACGCCTGCACAACTCAGAAAGCTCGAAGGGCCAAATTGATCAACATAAATTTTCCGCAGGCCGCAAAAGTCTATTTAGTTGCACAGTAATTTCGAAAAAATTCTGGAATGACAATTAATCATACCCGAAACCGGGCTTTTGCAACATTTTCTGTAATTGAGAAAGCTCTCGCCGGCCACAAGAAAAGCTCTCGCGGGCCCCATGTGACCCGCGGGCCGTATGTTCTGCAGGCCTGCTATAAGGAACAGGTAAATAATATCCAAGACTTTTGTAACTGTGCAATCTTGCTGTTAGCAGCGAGTATGATTCAGAGATGATACTATTGCAGACCTATGTAAATGTGAAATGCACGGCACGCCATTGTAGAGTAGGAATTTCTATTAGAAATCGGAGAAAGCGTTAACTAATTGACAGTGAACCAGCATTGCTTTGCTTGGAAGTACATTTTCACGAGGGTATGAAAATGTAATGAAAACAAATGAGGACTTTTTTGAGGTTTTCATCTGTGGAAATGTAAGCGCCCTGCAGAGCAGCGCTTACATTGAGAGCGCAAGGAGAAGCGCATACCCGGCCAAAGCATAACATCCTCTACAGTGAAATCACTATCGGAAGCTTTCTTTGGCTTAATGGGTTGAGTCGAAGTAAAATAAAAGAAACACATTTTATGTTTTCAGTACGTAACCAGTCTTATATTCTCCTAAGCTTTGCAGGTTAAATTGTACTTTACTTTGCAATTCATCCCTGTCTATTATAAGTACAAAAGACAAGAAATGTATGCATTTTGCGCTCTTTAAATGGTTTTACCGTGTAGAGGTGCTAGCTGGAATCACCAAGACTGCAATAGGCAAAGCATGTAACGAGTGCAAAACAATTGGTTGATTGGGATTGGACTAGGTCTAAATGCTCGGACACAAATGTAGTTTTCCAAACAGTAAGTAATTGACAAGAGAGGCCTTGTAGAATATCGAGAGAATTGGTAACATTGCTCTGATTGAGGAACTTCAATAGATTAATGTTAAGATCGCCACAAATGTAATACGAGTGTATACAACTTGCATTATTAAAATGATCACTATTGCGATAAGTTCATCTGAAAAGGGTTTAAAATTGAGAGCATAGGATGTCCACAGACAACCTCAATTGCACATTTGTTGTTATTGAGCTGTAATTCTATCGACATGTTTTCACAGTTCTCAATATTAAGCGGTAGATGGAATAGTATAGTATAAGGAAGTCAATAGAATTTTTTTTATATAAAGTCGAACACCTCCAGCATTATTTTCAGTGTCAGCATGAACAAAACTACATCCACAAAGACTAATATTACTTGATATTTGATGTGTGATTTTGAGCTTCACTTACAACAATCACATCAGGTGGATTTCTCAACTGACTGACAAAATCTATTGATTTGAAAAAAGTTTTACCTAAGCTTCATGTTCATATGTACAAAAGAGAAACGATCATTATCATATTAACATGTCAGTGGTTTCATTCAAAGTGTAATGTTTAGATACACTCCAGACTCCAGAGTTCCATCTCATCTTGTTAGGTACCACTATTGCTAACATTCTGAAGGTAATTACTAATTTATAGAGTGTTTTCAATGATGTAACATATCATTATTTATGTGCTGGTAGTTGGAGCAAACGAAACTGTGCAATTTTATAAAATCTTAAAACTTCATTATCAGACATGCTACAGTATTTTAATGAAGCGGATACTTGCATGAAACACATATAACATAACAATGTCACAGATAAGTAGTTTTTTTACATGCTTTTTTTTTATTTTTTACTCATTTTTCATTTTACTTATTTTTAATGAAGTCACCTTGAATTTACAGTATGACCTCTTTTCAATCCCTGCTCGGAGATCTTCAATTCTTCTTATATTTTTGCTTGGTTGCCATCTGTTTTTCTCAACTAGGCCTATACCCTAAGACCCGAAGAAGCCATAATCGTGCCTTGTATGTAGGCTACTTGGCCATAACTCGCCAACCGATAGAGCTAGAGAGCTATTCGAAGTTCCAATCCTCTAAAAATGTCGAGTCTTGTTGTTTTCGTTAACAAAATGAGTAAGTTTGGGATTTGAGCTTTTTTATGGGTGGCGTTATAATTGGGGTAGATTTAGAGTTTTTGGATGACGTCATAGGGTCCTGGGCCCTAACCCCAAGAGGCAACTTTTTGTTTCTTCCTTTCAAAACAACTGTGCAAAATTCCGCATCGTTAGATCCCTTGATTGGCCCTCTAGCGTTTGTGGTGCGAAAGTTATTGCCAAAAAAATAGATAATTAATTAATCAATTCCCTAGGGTATTAATTACCTGTATTTTGTTGGTCTTTGATGTGCATGGATTTTTCCTCATCTCTAAGCGCATGCACTGCGAAGTGACGGCAGAATGCGTTAAGTACATGGCAGCTTTGTGGTTCAAGCGGGAGGGTTGCTACTTTTGCAAACAAAAAGGACATAAACATTTATTTTGAAGCAGTCATTGAAATGTGGACAAATCATTTGGCGGCACTACTGAACTCATCAAAAACCTGTACAACTGGCACGTTTGGGAAGTAAATATAAATTCACGTAAATATTCTGAAGGGATTGATGTCCTGATGTGCAGTGATAGCGTGACTCGAGTCAATGACTCGATTCGAGTCACGATCTTTGCTGAGACGAGTAACGTTGTGAAACGATGGTGACTCGACTAGAGTTACATTTTTAACCAAATTAATCCACTCGAGTCACAATGAATGACTCGAGACTCGAGTCAGAGTCAGTTTTACAAAATCTCGAAACATCTGATTGACAAACCCAGTTCGTTTGTCCAAAAACTGAACATTTTTTGCTTCAGTGATGATCAATATTGGCGCAAATTTTCTGTTTTTACTGTGTCTCCTAGTACATCATGATTAGGGCAACCAAAAGTCAATAAAGTCAAAAACTTCCTGTCGTTTTTTAAAGTAATGAAATGTCTATAAACGAAGTTTCACGCTGGTACCACGAGCGACTCCAAAGTTATTAGCTAAAAAAATGTCAAAATTTATCGTTCGAACGAAATTTTCTTGCAGCAAGTTTTTTTCTATTAATCCATATTTTATTGAAGCTACAAAAACTGATATTGATACGCTTTTCCAAGTTTATTTGCAGTTTGTTGCGACTTCTGACGTAGTAATGTTGTTTTGCCCACTACTAGACTGTTGCATATTAAGTAGGCTAGGCGTAGTAAGGCAAGAAATCTGGTCTTATAGTAGCCTACATACGTGGTTTTGTAAATGATCTGTCCATTATGCATATAGTGTTTTACTTTTATGATGTGCTCAGGTTTGACTCTACTGTAGTTATTAATGTACTTACCAAATATATCATGGCTGAGGTTAAACAACCAAAGTTTGAAGTATATTGCATGAATAGAGTATGCTTCTGAGACAACCTCAACACCTAAGGTTGAATTATTTTGCAGTTGCAAACGCAGGAAATTGATATGTCAAAATAAAGTCAAAATTTGTAAATTATAAATTCAAAATTTCACGTTTTTAGGTCAAAAAAATTGGTTGCCCTAGTTATGATGCACTTTCCGTAGCCTATCACGTGTTCCACTTAACAGTAACACGGAGGATACTTTGATTTTCACTGAAGAGTCAGCATGGCACATAACATAATCACATTAACGTGGTTTAATGTAGTATTTATAAATTGTGATCACGGCATTGGACATCATACTTCTACTTTTTTTTCAAGAATTGAAGAGATTTATGTTTTACACATCCAAATCCAATCCAAAATGTATATTTCAAAATCCAATGCAAATCCTAAAACCAAATCTTGTCTAAATTCAAATTCCTCTGATTGTTATTAGGCTAGGCCTATATGTAGGCTAATCCAACTCAAAGATTCATAGAAAAATGCATAGTTTCGAAACTAATGCAACTTCACTTACGCTCTATCTTTCACTCAACATCATAACAATTGACACTGCAGAGACTTCAAAATAACACTATTTTTAGCAATGCGATTAGAAGTTCTGTTAAGCACGGCAATGGCGTGTAAGAAATCACACCAAAAGCCTAACAGGTATATAACACAAACGACTCAATAGAACTGGGCTACACATTGGCCTAATAACAATCTTGAACTGTGGTAAATGTCGTGAGATAGGGCTATACATAGTACGGTATGTAGCCTACAGCCATAGGGAGTCAAACGAGACTGGATCAATGAAAGTCAGACTATTTGTGTAACTTTGATGACATGATATATAAAATAGCACACTTGTTTCGCTGGTCATAGACATGGCTCAACAAACAAACACAATAGGCCTATGCAATCGCAACAGATTTGAGACACTCCACTGAACCAAACCATTCAATAAAGTAAGCTGCAGTCCCAAAACTGAACCAAAAGTTGTGAAGAAGTTCAAAAGAATATTATCAAATCCCATCCAAATCTGGTTAAACTGAAAGTATATAATCGAAATCCTACAAAATACTAGAATGCGGCAGGATTTACTTCCAAATCCAGGTCCATGTTCATCTCTAGTAATTTTGGGGCATGTGAAACATCAGGAAGTATTCTCTTGCAGCAAAATTCAGCTAGTCTTGTTGAAATGACTGAGAGCGAAGGAGAGAAGCAAAATGGAAACTACTTTCACAAAAAACGTAGATCTAAATAACCTGGAATCTAAATTGTAAAGAAACATTGGGCCCCAGTTTTTAGCTGGTTGGGCGCAATTTTGTGGTAAAAAAGAATCGACTCGACCAAGTCATGACTCCACTCGACCAAGTCGTGACTCAACTCTGACTCGCCTCGAAAAAATTTTAGATGACTTTGACTCAACTCTGATTCGAAGGGCTTGTGACACTGACCCGACAAATGTGACTCGGGCACATCACTGCTACAGTCAAGCACCTCCCAAGTGAAATGGGTTGTGGCATGTAGGTCTGCAAAAGCCAAGGAAGTTAGGCCACTAAACTTTATGCCTCCAGGATTCACCACGAATGGATCCAAATAGGTTGCTTTATTGAAAGAGACGTTAGAGCTCCGCATGGAGATGCAGAACTGCACAGTTTTTTATGCACGGTGGAGCTCCTTGTCACAAAAGCATGGTTGCAAAACAATTTCTGGAGAACAAGTCTCTCCAAGTATTTCCTTGGCCAAGAGAAATTCCTGATAAATTGAAAATTTCTTAACTTTGCTGATGAATAAAGTGTCTGAAAGACAGCATACCAGCCTTTCAAAATGAAACAGAAGGAATTTATGTGAAAGATATATGGCTTGATTGCTGCATGAACCTAGTCAGCACTAAGTCACTTCGGCTGCAATGTGTAGGCTAATAAAATTGATGCATCCATACCAAATATTGAAAAAGTGTTTTCAGTGCGAACAGGCCTATTTGTATCTTAAACAGCGTTTATGACTGTGGGAATTTACTTGTTACTCTCTCGTTTTGTGCTCTCCTTTTGCATTGTGCCTCAAACCGTTTGACGTCAATCTGGTTGCTGGTTTCGCGCTCGTACCAAATCTTGTGCATTGGGCGCTGACCGTTGTTGAGGTTGTTGCTGTCGTGATTGTAAATAGTTTGTTTTATAGAGCGGCGGATGTTTAGCTTATTAAAGCCTAGAAAACTTGTCAAATAATGTTTGCATATGAAAGGTTGCTCTGCCACAATTTAATAGCTAAACATAAGCCGCTCTATAAAACAAACAAAAAGCACTATTTACAATCACGACAGCAACAACCTCAACAAAGGTCAGCGCCGAAATGCACAAGATTTGGTGCGAGCGCGAAACCAGCAACCAGATTGACACGCAAAATGTTTGAGGTACAATGAAAAAGAAAGCATGAAACGACGCGAGTATCAAGTAAATTCCCACAATGACAGAGCATGAATAAGCTTTGTGCATCGAGTTGAGCACTCGCTTTCAACTATTTGCAGATCATTAATGATTAACCAGTTAATGACTAAACATGAGTTCTTTTAGAACGTTTCAAGAAACAGGTAGCTACATCATGCAAGCTACTTCAGTCAACTATCAGAAACACTGTGGATGATTGGCCTTTAGAAATTGTAACTTCAGTGAAAATTGTTTAGTTGCAGAATGTAGACAAACAAAAGCAGTCCATAGCCTACCGTTGTAAAATACTGAAGTAGAGAGATAGTAGGTTTGAATCTCTCAAGTTTTGTAGCTTCTTCTATCAAAGTCCACACTGGGAAAGAGCTTGAATCAATCAGCACTTTTTTCACGTTTGTCAAAGCTTGTGATGTTTTAATGAAAATGTTGGAGTATTTGAAGCCAATGCATGCAAATAGTACAACTATTAACTGCACGGTTTTGTAAATTTTATCCTTAAATGATGAGATAGAAAAACTCACCGCGAATCTTCTGCAGCTAAGCGCTTGTCATGCTCTGTGGAGCTGATCTGTAGCTTAACCGCAACATTTACGCCCGGGCACAAAGTTTTATGACCACCTGTTACTTTCAGTCGTTTTAATCTTCACAAAATTGCAAGTTTAGTAAATGCTATATACGCTTGCACAATTTATTTATTGCAAAGAAGAAATGCTACTTTAAAAAATGTAAAGCCTTTTAAAAAACAAATCTTCACACTGAAAACACTTACAACATTTGGCATGGCCACCTCTATCTATTCTTTATTACTGACTGCATCCGATGTTGCATGCTGCTTCCTATGTTGAGCCAGTGATCAGACGGTTTGATTTTAACTCAAACTCCTTCTATTGCATTTTGCAGTGCTGACAGGCTAGAAGGTTGTCTTTCAGATGCTTAATTCTTCAGAAAGCTCCACAAATTTTCAATTGGGTTTGCGTAAGGGTTGTTTCCTGGTCATAACATTTGGCTATGCTTGTTCTCCAGAAATTGCTTTGCAACCATTCTGTTTTGACAAGGACCTCCATCGTGCATAAAATTGTGCATTTCTGCACATCCATATGGCAGTGATGTACTCGAATCATATTTGTCCAGCCAGAGTTGAGTCAAAGTGACAAGCCCTTCGAGTCAGAATAGAGTCAGAGTCATCTAAATTTTTTTCAAGTCGAATTAAGGTCGAGTCCTAACTTGGTCGAGTCGAGTCAGAAAAACTATCGAGTCACTTCAAGGTATTGGTTTGCAAGCTCGAGTCAGTGTCAAGTGAAATGAAATATGACATTTTTCCTATGCCGTTTTTGCTATGAAATGGCACTCAACGTCCTAAAAATAGTGCCCGATATTGTTTTAGCATTTTATAATTCCAAGTCATTTAGATCTACGTGAAGCTTTTTGTGAAAGCACCTTCCATTTTACTTCTTTTCTTCACTCTCAGTTATTTCCATGAGTCTTGTTCAACCTTGCTGCAAGAAAATACTTCCTGATGATTCACATGCCCAAAATGATAGGAGATGAATATGCGCCTGGATTTGGATTGAAATCTTGCCGCAATCTAGTAATTTGATTAATTTGGATTTTATAATTTCTTCTCAAACAAGTTGAACGGGATTTGATAATATTGTTTTGAACATCTTCACAACTTTCGGCTCAATTTTCGGACTGCAGGTTACTCTATTGAAAAGTTTGGTTTAGTGGAGTTTCCCAAATCTGTCGCGTTTGTATAGGCTATTGTGTTTGTTTAAATGTTGATCCTTGTGTATGACCAGCAAAACCATTCTGCTATTATATGTGTCACGTCATCAAAGTTACAGAACTAGTCTGACTCTCATTGATCCAGTCCCCTTTCTTGGCTCATCATTGTTAAACATCAGTGATGTGGCCGAGTCATCTTTGTCGAGTCAGAGTCACAAGCCCTTCGAGTCAGAGACGAGTCAGAGTTGAGTCGCAAGAACTATCGAGCCACTTCAAGTCATTGATTTGCAGGCTCGAGTCAATGTCGAGTCAAATTAAATTTAACATTTTGTCTGTTTTTTCAGCTGCAAGTGTTGTCCACTAAGTTACAAGTTAAGTTGCAATTGCGGATGTCGGTTCGTCAATGCAACATTTTCATGCACAATGGGGTCGCTTGTCATAAGAGTAAGGTCGTTAAGAATTTCGTGGGAGAGCGAAACATTCGAGTGTTGGACTGGTCCGGAAATTGACCAGATTCCCATTGAAAATTTTTAGATGCTGTTAAAGAAAAACGTGTCGGGAAAACAGCTAACAAGCCAAATATCATATTTGACCGCTTTAAATCAATTATGGACCAACTAAATCTTTTGCTAACACTGCATGAAACTTGTAGACAATACTCCATTACCTGAAGCGCTGTTGAGGAGTTATCATGGACACACAAATTGATAATTACTTTGCAACTGTTTCATTTGTTTGTTCATGTTTTATTCTTTCATATTTCATAGAAAATCAGTGTTGAATTTCATCAGATTAAGTAAAATATGAGTAAAATTGCAAAAATGAGTAATCCGCGCTTTGGCACAGCACTGTAATTATCCAATTTGGGTCAATTAATTATTCTGTTGGAGGTCATATGCTGTTTTTCCAGTGTGTAGGATATTTAATATCAGTCTTTATGTCAGACTCAAGGTCTGCAATACATGTGTAGTATGCCGTCAATCTCACAAGATTGTTCAACTGCACATATATCGAACATACAACAAACTGTATGACAAAATGTGATCATCCAAACACTGTAGATAAAACAAAAGCTTTTCTGTACTTTGCTGGCATGGACACTATTAACATAAAGTAGGTGTCCTGGACCATACTCGATTCCATCAGTGTGCAATTAATAAAGCATATAAATCAAAAGTCTACTTTTGGCCAAACGTTCAAGTGAGTCAGTCATTCATCAACTCTCACAAACTGAAACACGAAATCACTAGAACGAGTTTGTTGATTTTGTATATGCTGTGTTTAATCTGATTTCTACTACGTAGTAAAATTTTATTTATACACTCAAGAGAAAAGAAGAATAACTTTATTAATGCTGCTAAAAAATGTTGAAACTTCCTTGATCAAATATTTGACAAATCAAAATTTTGCAAGCGCATCCCCAGAACCAATTGGTATCATGGAGCATCTGTTGAAAGAAATGTTGAAAATCATTTTCGACACAAGGTTTTGTTTCTAAGATGCAATTTGTGATTGGATTTGCCCATGCGTTTCTTGCACTTGCTCCCTGCAGTTAAATGTTGTTGGTGTCACATGAGCATGAAAAAACAATCTAGTGAAGAACTACTAGTGTTGCGATTCTGTGTATCAATATTGCTTTCTGCCACGAATATATTGAAAACATTAAGGGGTGTAGGCAGTGGTGGGTTTAGGGTTGAGGGGGTCCGAGGCAAGACAAAAAAGGGGGGCCCTCTGATGTCGTCATCATACTCAAGCAACCGTGATAAGCATTTTTGATCAAGCCTAAGATACGGCCCCCCAAGCACACGTTCCTGAGACTACGGCATTACCGACATAGCAGAAGAAGAAAGGAGAAATGCGAAGGAGTGTTCATGATACACAACTTTGAAAACACTGAAAGTTGGGAAGACAAGGCTGGCAACACATCAAAGTTAGGCAATAGCAAGTTGGCATCGCCCCACTTTATTTTCGCGCCCCATTTCTCTGTATTCACCATCCATAAACTACAAAGTTTACCCCTTTGAAAGTTTCACCTTTGAAAAATGCTTGGTAGTTGGTATCCTGAATTTGTTCACATTCATGTCTTTATGGGAGTCCACGAAAGTATAAACAACAACCAAGAAGATTTAAACACTAATTTTTTTTAAATTCCATCCTTTTAATTACAAGAACATAGCATACAAAAGCATCCAACCTGAGGCTTGTTTTGGAAAGCTTTGAGGCTGATTCAAGGATGCCCTCATTTTGCATTGACACTAGTTGTTTGAAAAATGTTCAAAAGTAAGAAATAATTCATCATATACCTTATCGCAAACATTTCTACTGCAGCAAGTAGACTAAACAATTGATTAAATCTGTGCAAAGAAAAAACAGTTCAAGTTATTCTCCCTAGGAGCTGGAAAAAACTTTAACATCACCTGCCAAGTCTACCTTAAACCAACCATTTACTAATCAAGCTTCAAATAACCTGTGACTTCAAGCATAGGCTAAATTCAAACCACCTAAAATACCTGAAATATCTGTAGAAAGAAATGAATAGCCTACTCATATCACTCAAAAAATGCCATTTCTGCTACCTGATAAGAAGCATGAATGTAGCCTTGCTTGTTAAAAGTCTTTGAAGCACAACTGCAATAGTACAAAATTACTTTCTAACTTAGAAGAAAATATCCTATAAATTAAAAGATTAGTTTGGTGCCTGTTGTAACAATTGCATGTTGTCTTATTCTCTGATGGAAATGTTCACTAACGCACAACATCACAAGACATGATAAATTTGTCTAACCTTTTCAACTCAGAGACATAGAAAAGAGTACTTTCTGTTCAACTGTGGCGTTTTCATAAAATTATCAATATACCAAATACTTCATTCTCTAAAAATCATCATTTGGTATAAAAAATGATCATTTGGCATAAGTATATGATCTTATTTCATAGGGTCTTTTCAGAACTTTTTGGAAGACATTTTAGCTTACATGTTTTTTAGGTAGGCCATAGAAGTTGGTTTGGAGCTTTTCTTTATTTGCTCATTGGAGATGGTGGTGAGATCCTCTTGAAAAGAAGGTACTTACACACTACACTTGCTGTTGGGGTCTCCTTTGAAAGCATGGTACTTGCACATTGCAGTTGCTGTTGGTGGCCACTTTGAAAGCAAGGTACTTACACATTACAATTGCTGTTGGGGGCCACTTTGAAAGCAAGCAATTTTACATTGCAATTGTGGGCCCCTTTGAAAGCATGATACTTACACATTGCAATTGGTGTTTGGGGGTCCTTCGAAAGCATAGTACTTGCACATTAAAGTTGCTGTTGGTGGCTCTCTTGAAAGCAAGGTACTTACACAATTCAGTAGCTTTTGGGGGCCTCTTTGAAAGAAAAGTACCTGCACATCACAGTTTCTGTTCGGGGGACCCTTCGAAAGTAGAGTACTTACTTATGATCTGCGTTGTAGTACAATATATGAGTGAATAATAAGTTTTTACCAAAAATAAGGAAATTTACGCGCGAAACACCTCAAGGGGGGACAAAAAGGGGGAGCCCGAGGCAAGTGCCTCGTTCGCCTCCCCTGAAACACACCACTGTGTGTAGGTCGAAGAGTTTCAATCGAAGAATGCTTGCCTCAATTCGTTTTTGAGCGTTCAGTAAAAAGAACAAATTGTTGAAAGCAATATCAAGGCGTTACTTCAAAGATTGACTGCGAAATCGAATTTAACTATTGCCATTTATTATTCCTAAAAACATTTTGCATAACTGTTGTTTGTAACGCTGAATTGGAATGCCAGCAACTGTTTTTTGATACTCCCAGAAGCTCCCAACTAGGAGTGCTCGCCCACCCCACGCACCAGTTTTTACAACTATGTCTCGGTGTGGAAGTTGATCAAACAGAGTAAACCAGAGTGGCCGACATGGATTAATTGAAATGTAGCAAATAAATTTGCACGGTTTTCAAATGTGCAAAACTTACTTTTAGCAATTGTGATATTTTTGCCGTATACAACGTTTAGACAGTCGCAACCAGGCAGGTATTTAGTGAAAGAATTTCTGTCCTAAGAGAAGATTCAATGAAGCAAAATCGAGGAATGATTGTGCAAACTGATACAATGGATTGAGCAAAGCAGATACACTAGCATAGAAATGATGATATACAAAACGGATAAGTGCTGTGATAGACGCAGAAATTGTTTTGTTACAATTTCTTTGCAACGAAAGTCGTAATTAGAGCATTGTTTCATTTTCAGATTTTAACTTTGAAATAAATAGCGCGCACAGTGCAATGCACTCAAGGGAGTAAAATTTTTTCCAAGCATGGCGCAAGTATTCTGAAATTCACTTTTCTGATATTGACCTTTTCTCCCAAAAAACTCTTCGCTTGTTTATTTGAAACATACTGCAGTGTGCAGAGTAACGAAATCACAAAGTTGAAAGAAAAGCATGGAAAATTTAGAAGACGCAAGTAATCATGTTGAACGAACTAAGTTCCAGCGTTCAAGCTGCTCTTCACTGATAGGCCTGACCTGTGCTTTCCTGAATGCTTTGTTTTTGGCGACTAGTAGTTTAATTGTGAAGTTTCTTGAAGAATCAAGTCCTTATCAAATACAGTTTGCCTGTCTTTCCATGCAGTTCATTGTCCTGATTCCTCTGATGGCATACAAAAATGAAAGCATCATTACCAGCAACTGGACAACAAATTGTTTATTGCTAATCAGGGGAGCACTCGGTGTGCCAGCTTATCTTTGCTTCCTTTATGGAATTAAGTTTCTGCCATTGGGTGATGCTGTTGCCATTTCATTTTGTTTCGTCACTTTAGTCGGAATCTTTGCATGGATCTGTCTTAAAGGTGAGAAGAAATCGAACAAAATTGTCATGTTTGTGATGTTTTAATGGATTTGTTTTCGCATAAACCTAAAAATCGTGTGCTTGTTTTCATTTGGCACGGTACAATTTCGATCCACTGATTTTCTGTGTGTCTTTATTTCATGAAACGATAAGGATCAGTAAATAAAGGAAAACAATCTCAATTTAGGAAGTTGGGATTAATTGCTGCAGATGAAAAATCGTGGTGAGTAAGGCTTGTTTCAACAGAACCTCCATCTTTGCAAAAAGATTTCTTTCGAAGTTGGCAACGAAAGTAAAAGTATGCGTAATTAGACGTAATCCCGTTTTTGGTAACAATGCAAAGCAGTTTTAGATCAACCAATCTATTTCTTGAGCAACCTGCAAATGAAGAAAATCGTCTTCATGTGGCCATGGAAATAACGGAAGTGAAGTTCAATTTGGTGATAAATCTTGAGGGAAATTAAACGTAATTGAAAACCCTTATGAATAAATAACTGCGTGGACATACCGATGATGCAAGACTATAGGTGGAGGTCAAGAATTAGGTTTTGTGAAAATTACACGCCTTTTATTAATCATCAGGATCTAAAATAAATGTGCCGTTGTTTTTCGCACGCAAAATATCTACAATCAATTCAATTAAGAGTCTTTATTTATTTATTTTTCTATTTAACGACAATCTTGCTACAGGCGGTAGCCTGACTAGTGCAATTTACTCGTGTCACGTCGAGCTTTCAAAATACAGCACGAGTAAACTCCAAAAATATAAAAATAATACGCAAAACGAATACACTGCTTCACTAGAATCTATTACATTTCAGAAATTCGTCAACAGCGTTAAAAATAGCTACTGAAACGGCAGTCGGCGCATCAAGCACACCATATAGATATCAACGCAGCAAATCGGTATGACTCAAGCGCTCAAATCGTTCATCAAAGCCGGTTTCGTTACGAATATCATGAACTTTGTTATGAAGTGCTGTTCGTGCTGCGCAGTGAAAGTTACAATGGAAGAATAGGTGTAATTCGGTCTCCATTTCACCACATGTACAAACACGATAGTTGTTTTTAGTGATATTTACCGGACTATGAGCGAAGCGAAGCATACAGCGAACGGAAGTCATGTGGGTATTGAGTCCTATAACTAATGATGAGTCCTTTTTTTAAATATGTGACAATGGGAATTTAAACAATTCATGAAGATGGAGTGACTGGCTGAAAATTTGATTTCCAGTGGTAGAGAATTCCGCAAGCTGGAAGCCTTACAGAGGATGAAGTTATAGGACAAGGATTTTTTAAAAAGTGGTATTTGAACATTTTGATTGTGACGTAAAGCATACGGAACAAATTATTTGAAAGATCTGAAAGAACTGGCAGGAAAGGGCCAGGGTACCATATCAAAAATTAACTTGGATACATAACAAAGCAGAGATATTTCTCTACGTAAAGGTAGGTCTGTGAGGTTTAGATCGGCTAGTACATCGTGGGAGGATGTTGTTTTAAGACAACCTAGGATTATTTTAGCAGCGGAGAGCTGTGCTTTGTCTAACATTCGATTGTCATAATCAGAACAGTTGTCGTAGATGATACCACCATAGTCAAAGGCCGGTGATATGTTTGTTTTGTATATCGTGAGGAGAGCGTGGCGAGGCGCAAGATTGACAAATGAACGAAGACGGTTACTTTTGGTCATCACTTTCTGATGTATGTGTATAACATGAGCATGCCAAGAGAGACTGTGGTGAAATAGTAAGCCTAAATGTTTGTGTGTATCTGTTTCCGAGAGGTGGGTATTAATAAATAATAAAGGGAAGTCATCATTCCTGTGGTTAGATATGTTCATAACCACAGGTTTTTTGGGTTGAAAGTAACATTCCAAAGCTCAGACCAACTGTGCAACGTGCAGAGATCTTGAGTAATCACACTGTGCAAGTGGACAGGACACTTATCTGAATAAAACAGGGTGGAGTCGTCTGCAAAGAGAGAGACTGACGCTTTAATATTTGTAGCAATGTCATTGACATAGATTAAAAATAACAGAGGCCCTAAAACAGATCCTTGGGGAACACCACCATTCGTATACTTAAGATCCGATCGAGAACGGCCCAGAAGAACGACGGAAGAGATAAGAGGATAGGAGATTTAAGAGAGAGCCGACAATCGCAAGTTGTGGCAATTTAACGATTAAGCAAGTATGATCAACATGATCAAAAGCTTTAGATGTGTCAAGCAAAACTATTCTTGAAGACTCTTCTCTTCAATGAAGAGAGATTTGAATCGTGGGCTTGGTAGAAACTGTGACAGGTACCAAGCAATGAAGTTAAGGTAGAATTTTTTTTCCGAAAGGCAGATTTGTTAGGTATTAACCGTGTTTTTTTTAAGGAAAATGTTAGGTACCCAGTTTGGACCTGTAGGGACCCGATTTCTTTGATTCTTGGGACCCGATTTTCTCTGATTCTAAGGACCCGATTTTCAATCCTAGGGACCTGAATCGGGTCCCTAAAACGCCTTAAAAAAACTGGGTATTGACAGTTCATGGTATTCTAGGTAGCTATAAACATGCTTATGAAGAAGTTTTTCGAACACTTTTGAAAGAGAAGGCAACAACGCAATTGGACGCTAGTTTTGAACAACTGTTTGAGAACCGGTTTTATGAATTGGAATTACAGTAACAGTCTTCCAAGATGTAGGAAATGCGCCTGAAGACAAAATTAGGTTAAAAACAAGACTGAAAGAAGTAGCGAGCGATTGGCTGCAAATTTTTAGGATTCGATTGGGCAAATTGTCAAAGCCTTTGCATTTATTAGGATGTAGATTTTTTAACACACGAAATACTTGAAATGGATCAAAGGTTGGAGGGAGTGATATGTGATCAGTAAGAAAGTGGAAAGGTGGCAATTTATTTATATCATAAGCAGGAGAATTGGAAATTGAAGCAAAATAATCATTGAAAAGATTACACTTCAAATATTCACCATGTACAGGTTTTCCATTCAGGGTTATTGGATAGTTGCTTTGTTTTTTTGGTTTTCAGAATTGATTTAAAAGGCTCCAGTAATCGGCATGAGATGTATTAGTGGTGTTTAGTTCACTGGTATAGCTCATGTTATAACTTTGTTTAGCCAATTTGAATTTGCGTTGGATCAGGTTTCTAAGTTTGTTATAGAGACGTTTGTAGTTAATATTGTTGGTTTTACGCCAACGTTTGTAATATCGAGTTCGCTTACGAATTAAAGTTTTAAGCTCGTGATTAAACCAAGGTTTATTTCTTTTAGAAGGGTAAATAATTTTCGTAGGAATAAAGGTTTTAAGAGTTTGATTAATGACGTCCATAATATTAAGAAGTGCACTGTCAACATTAAGTGAGTTCATGATAAATTCCCAGGGAGTTGCATAGAGAGCAATTTTCAAGTCTGAAAAATTTCCTTTGGCATAATCTTATGCAATAGCTGGTTTAGAACCTGTATGCCGCTGAAGTGCAAAATTAAATTTAGTAAAAATGGGATTGTGATCTAAGTTGCTGATAGGATCTAAAATACCATGAGAGACTACAGCGAAGGGTATATTTGTTAGAACCCAATCAAGAATCTTGCATTCGCGAGTAGGAGTGTCAATTAATTGCTGAAGGCCGTAAGCTGACAAAGTACGAAAAAGTTTAATCTGATGCTGAACAGGTACCCAACAGAATGATCGTTAAAATCACCAACAAGCAGGATACAGCAACGAGGGTGAACTAGAAGCGACTCCATAACAATGGACATGGACTCAATAAACGTTTGCTTGAAGAGGGAGGTGGTATTCGGTGGAAGATAACACACCGCAAGGGAGGCTATAGACTACGGGAATTTATAGTTTTGAGTTCAAGCCATAATATTTCTACGTCGGGCGATTCGAAGTCAAAGCGGCGAACAAAATAATTGAAGTAATCTAAAACACCACCGTGCCGATTGCGATATAAGCGAAAGGGATCACGGTGACCAATAAGACAATGGAGTTTGCGTCGATCGAGTTATCTAACCAAGTTTCAGTTAAGCATATGACATCAAAGTTATATTCAGCAGCCAGAACATTAATTTCGTCTAGTTTCATGGCATTATTGTGAGCAATCATGCTTCTAGTGGTTACGTGAAGAGCTGAAAAGTCACGTGATCTCACCATCATTTCAACGGTTACTAGTCAGGTAAGACCTTCTCACCGTTAGCATAAAGACAGTGTTCAGCGCCTTCTATTTTCCATCTAATCCTTTTTCCAGAGGCAAACAGATTGGGATATTTCCTCAAAAGAGATCTGCGTTGTTCTCGCATAGATCGAGGTAGATACTTGGTAATAATTTTTCTTAAATTACCTTGCCCTTGATGCCAATTTGGAAATCATATTTGTATCTTTCATTTTAATAAATTTAACGACTATGCCGGAGGCTCAGAATAACTTGACCTACTTGACTGAAGTGCTGAAGTATGCTTTGGCAGATGATGGGCATTGGCAAATTAAATCTTGGCAAAATCAGACTCAGGAAATCGCAAAGAGGTGGTCAGAAATGAACGAACAACGTCTTAACTCTGTTCAGGAGTCAGGCAAACCGTGAAATAGCAGATTAGATTCTTTAGACCGGAGTTCAGAAATTATATCAGATTTTCTCTTTTCAGCGCGCACGTCAGCCAATGCTGTTTTGATACCACTAAGGTCAGATTTCAAATCAGAGATCGTGTTGTGAGCATGTTCCAAACTAGACTCCGCCAGCAGCAAACGATCCATGAGGGTAGATTCAATTGCTGAAAGGCGTTCGGAAAACCTCTTTTCCATTGATTGCAGAAGATTGAACATGTCGGATAATTGCAAAGCGTCGTGACCCTCAGGAGCCTGACCAGTCTTATTCTTTCTCAGAGTAACTCCACTGCTAATGTCCGTTTTGATATAAATAGCAGTTTTATTCAAAACAAAACAGTCAATAACAAATCTTGCCAATACACAAATGAAGAGTTGAACCTGACAGTCAACAGAATCCTACCCGCAAAAAAAATCTCTCACAGAACAGAGTTCAGTAGGGCAATGCCGCTACACAAACAGCTGATTGAAAGCACGTCTGAGCTGATTGAAACACGTCTGATCAGCTCGACGGTCAGTGACAGAATGATGATCCCGCATGGTTTGACAGTGGTGAACGTGATGCACTGTTGCTTAAAATACATAGGTTTGAGTGTGGTCATTGATCTCAGTTTTGTTACTCTCTGAAATGAAGATAAGACATTGAGTTCGTGATGATCTGTTTGATAACAAATATTAGACAACAATAATCGTATGTAAAACATGTTGGAATGTCATGCAAACTGCACGAAAGTTCCATGTTCCCTGCAAACTCTCCCCTCATTGAATGCTTTAGGCCAGGCTTTGAAAATTAAATTTCTCCCCTCCTTTTATAACACAATCATGTGCTTTTCACACTACATATGTACTGCAATGGTCAATGGTCAATGGTTTATTGTTTCATATGACTCAGCCAACAAGCAGAAGCATCATAAAAGCCATCGCATGCAGTAAGCCAATAGTTAGCGAACATTGGAGCAAATGAAAACACAATGGCACAATAGTTGATCAGTGTAAACAAAGGGGGGCGCTGTGTCATATAGGATTGGCGAAAGACCGT
>Ga0210059_1004157_pt1 | contig 23325 bp, 13 predicted proteins | sample Ectturendosymbi2_FD_188042 | JGI IMG/M metagenome (GOLD analysis project Ga0210059, IMG submission 188042) | Ecteinascidia turbinata endosymbiont from Florida, USA - Sample 2 (SPAdes) (version 2) | ecosystem: Host-associated > Tunicates > Ascidians > Unclassified | place: Key West, Florida...
AGGAATTTTCAAATTACAGAAAAACGGCTGACACTACGAAAAAACTAACGTCATTTTCGGACTCAGCGCACCAAAAAACATCAAGAAACACCAAAAAAAAAAAAAAAAAAAAAACTAGACCAAAAATTTGTTGCCCAGTGAATAGTTACTCGGAAACAAAACAAGAAGAATTGTGAGTTTAAAAACAAAAGCATGCATGACATGTCAGAAAATATAACATAACCATGAGTGAAGTATTCGAAATATGAACTTTCAAGATTTAACCCGAAAAAAGCGCACAGCGCGCTCACGCAAACGGATCTTAGCCTTCACAACAATTACCAGTTTAGCAGTCCTGGGAAAAAGGTATCAGTCATCAACAGGTAAGCGAGTGAACAGAAAGACTACTTTTCGATGTTGGAAAACAGCAGTATTTCCAAATGAGTGATGCGGATATTGGTTGCAGTAAAAATTTTCCTTCGCTCGCATATCGCTCGACAATGAAGAAATGCAACTTTTTTCCTTCACTGCAAGGGTCCCCGAATCCGGCCCACGAAGCCATTCCATCCAGCTCGCAAAAACATTTTATCCGGCAGCAGAGACATTTTTTCGACAATGAAAAAATAATATATCTGCGAAACATTTGTTGATTTGGTAGAATGTAACATATCCCGAAACAATAACACTACGTAAGATGTCTGGCCCTCGAACTGTTGCAACTGTTCAATGTGTAGTAGCTTATGTGGCCCTCTGGCAAATAAGCTTGGAAACTCCTGCCTTACTGCATCAATTGCTTGACTGAGTGGATGCCTTCGAAGAAGTCAACTACCGACTTGACTCTTGACGCATATGCGGAAAAAGTAAACAATTGCTTGGATCGTTCAAGGAAGTAAAAATTTTCTCCATATTACGGATCTAAGTTAAAGTCAGCATTCCCACAAGGTTCAGCAGAGCTGGACCAAACGTTTGATGAAAGCGGCGTAAGCCGAGCTTCAGCCCCACAGAAAAGCGAAATAGACATACGACCAAGCCCGTAACCAGCTCGGGACACCTGGGGGGGGCGAATAATTTTCAGAGAGGGGCCTAAATTTTTTTAACTATGTCCAATAGTTTTAAACTGTATGTCCAACACAATTTTCCAGAGGGGACAAAAAATTTTGCAGGGGGATTCCCCCCCTCCGCCCCCCTAGTTACGGGCCTGCGTACGACATCAATCGACCTGCGCAAGGTTGCGCAAGTCTTACCTAAGTTCTGTGTAACCAGAGGGGCAGGTCCATGGTCCATGCCTGACGTTGAAATCTCGACTCCGAAGATTGTTTCAGAAATGAAGCATTCGGATCAGAATTTAGTTTTTGTCAATTCGAAGCAAGTACCCTAGTACACGCTTAATTCTAGTCAGAGTGGTGACAATCGGATAAATGCTGACTGGAAATGTGCAATTTGGCTAAAAGAAAGAGTAGATAGTTATTCCCAGATCACTTACCCTACGAATGTTGAAGCCCATCGCTGCACGAAATGGAAGAGGGATCGTGGTGCCTGAGCCTGGCACGATTTCATGCTGTGAGCCTGAAAATCCATCTTCTGTCCAACAAAATCATGCAGCCAACCAGAAAGGCGAAAAGTTACCCTCGTTTTTGGGCCGGATATTAACGAACTTTCGAGAAAATCATGATTTCGCCAAAATATAGACATATATTTTATCAACGATCAAAGTGAAGCATGCATCGGACCTACATCGAACCTCTGAAGCTGAATCACCGAACCCCTGGGGCTGGATCGAACACTGGCGAATAACACTGCTTTACAGTATTCGAAACGTATAAAGGCGGATCGAATGTTCGTCTGTGTATTGGCCACTCATAGGCGGGAATAAGCTCAGCCAAGAGAACTAATTGTTTAAGTGTTGTTCCTGTCAGAAAAAAATGAAGAACAAGTAACAAATTATAAATTTTCTTGCACCATGAATAATATTACCAATGGCGAGAAAACTCGATATAATCATTGTCATATACCGTGCGCAAGAGTTGAAAGCAGCAGCCGTACAATAGAAAGAAAGCCGTAGAAAATGTCTACGCCGCCACCGGCACCTTCATCCAGACCAACATTCATAAATTTAACAATAATGCTGATAACCTCAAGTTGTTAGTTTTATTCCCGTAGTGGTTTGGGCTTTGCGTTTCAAAAAGTGATACCTAAGTTTATATGCAGCTTGTCCGCGGTAGAGGGGTATCAGAACTTAGTAGTAAGGTTAAATATGTTGAACTCCGTTAGCGCGCGTGCAGTGACTTGTGTGGCTCACGATTTTTCCACAAAGAAATTTTAAATGACATTTTGCAAATTTTGCAAGGTTTCTGAAACAACTGATGGTTGCTGAAAAGAATTTCTGTCTAGGCTACACGTAAAACTAAAAATGTTAAACCAAATACTTACGACAAATTTTAATTAGAATGCTAAGGCTCTGACAAGCTTGTAGGTGGATTGCTGCCAACTTTGCATCACGAAAGCTGGACTACTTTGAAATGCTGGGAATGCGCACTGATCGATAACTGCATTTGGTGGTCATGGCTTGAGATGCAACTAACCATCCATTGGAGCACGTTTCCACTTAAATTAAATGGGCAAGTACGCAGTAAAATATTGCAGAAAAAGACCAACAGAGAATTCACTTCATTGTTTGTGTTTTTTGCTTATCAGCAAAAATCGTAGATTGCTGTTGGTTTGATATATGCCTTAGGTGGGCAAAACATGGTGAAATCGGCATTATTATCAATGCCTACAGGTTTTAGACAAAAATTCGCTCCGCCAAGGATCTTACCTTTGATGTCAATGCGTAAAGATGAACGCCTTAAAACAATCGCCTGCTTTCACAGCACGTTGTAGAGCGCTAGTGCGGTAAACGCTGGCTCGTTAGATCCGTGTTGAGCAAGCTTACTGCCTATGCGGGCCATTTTTGTGGCTCGCCGACACTTTGCTGGGTTAATGTTGCTCTTAGCGCACCCTAGGGCGCATTTTCGTAGCTTTTGCCATAGCTGGAAACGAACGAAAAATATCAGGAAGTTAATAACGATTTTATCACGCTTCGAAGATTTTTGTGTGTTGTGTTCGTGCATGCATGTAAAATCGGAAGGGTGCTGATTTTTAGCAAATATTATGCGTTACCATTATGAACATGGGCGTTCGCAGAAATTTTTACCAGGGGTGGTAACCTAGGCATTTTGCTCATCCTTTTCAGGTTGCTTACGATGCAATGCAAATTGACGTTCACAAAACGCTTTACCTTTTGTTCACCACAAACAAAATGCCCCATATTACGGCAACAGTCACAAAAATTGCGCTTCGTTGGCAGCAATAGCCGGCTATGTTACGATGATTCACACGATAATTTGCAGATTTTCAAAGCACGGCACTTCTTTCTTCTTTTCAAAAAAGCATTGCCATGGTCTTTAAAGAAAGGATCAAAACACACACAGGATTGATTGTGGGAGGGCGTGGCGATCTGGTTTTCAACGAAACCACAAATTATGACTTTATTTTACCTGGCAAGACCAGTCAGCGTCACTTTGAAACAAGAGCAGCAAAAGCCTGTGATCTCGTCAAGAACTGCAAACGCCTGGGAACTCACTCAGAAACAGGAACGCCGGAGAGCGGGGCCAGTGTCCCTGCCCTTTCAAAAGGGAGGGAACGGGGGTGGAGGTACCTTTTCATAATAGTATATCATAGGTAATTTCATGGTTTATCAATGTCGACTTGAAACAAATTAATTGCAGCTATTCGTGTACCCGGAAAAATTCAGAATGGTTTTCTATAATTTTTTAATTTGTGTTGAAGTGGACATTGTTGCTTAAAAAAGAAAAATGCATATTGGCAACGATGTTTTTGCTTTTTATAAGTTTCCCTTTCCCTCAATTCTATTATTGCCCCCCCCCCTTGTCCGCTGCTCCGGCTTCCCTGCTCAGATACCAGAACTAAACCTCAACGATTATGACGTACTCTCACAAGCCTCCACAGACGTATTCTAACAAGTCACATAGTTTTATACTGTGTGAAACGCAGCTTGCATAAGCGTGTTGGTTTCACTATTCACTCAGGTACACAGGTCATGCAGTCTCACACTAACAGCGCATTCTTCAAAATTGTGGAAGCATTGCTACAGATTCACTCATGCTTCTTTTCACGCAGTACAAACCTGCGTGGCTTACCGCTAATAGCAGTCACTGTCTCGCTGCATTACCTGCCAAGATGACTGCGTTCAACAGTCATATTGCATGTGTGAACCAGAACAGTGAACCTGGCTCTTGTGCAGTGTGAAAGTCATACCGGCAAACAAATTGTCATTGCAAGATTAAATCAATTAATCGGAATTAAGTTGTTGACTTCAGGTTTTCTAGAAACTTTTGGTTCTTAGTCCCAATTTCCAGGGGTGGAAATGTCCGTTTCCCCCTGTGAATGCCCATGATTATAAAATATTGCACATATAATCGTAACAAAATTAAAAAGTGGAAAATATGATAGTGAAATTATAATATTATCTATAACTTAATAGTTTAACCTTAAGAAAGGTTTTCTTTTGATTTACACCTTAAACAATTTGAAGCTGTGTTTGCCTGATCAAAATCACAGCTATATTGTTTTTAAAATGGAAGTGCATGTCGATAACAAAGTCTCTCAATATTGTTCGACAGAGGTCGACCTTCAGGACCATGCATCGGTAGCGCAACCAAGAGTTTTGTTCGGGAGGGGCCAGTCAATGATGTCGTCAGCCACTGACGTCGTCTTGATTCCGATTGTTCATTCTGTTCATTTTCTAATAGTTGTAAGTTGATACAATAAACCACCAGTAAAAATATTGGCAAGTTTGTTTCGGGGGGCCATGGCCTCTTCGGCCTCTTTCTGGCTGCGCCACTGCCGTGGATGGCACCGAAAGCATGTAAAGAACTGCAAACGACACAGTGCAATATTGACTTCCCCAACTTCAAAAGTTAGACTACAATCTGTCAGTTGAAACGAGTTTAGCAGGATGTAGAAGAGTGTGTCACTTTGAAGATATCCTTGTGTCGCTTCCTAGCTGCTGTACGGAGAACTGGATTTGCCGGGTGCGATAGTGGTCGAAAAATTCCGGTATTAAATTTACTAGATACATCAAGTTATCGATTATTGCGCAGAAACCACTGAAGATTCTTCCACTGTCCTACACAGTGAGTGGCAACATTGTTGGATCCCCCTGTATCTCTCACTGTCTTTCCTACTTCATTCCCCCTCTCTTTAGCTCTTGCTTTCTGTTTCTTTTTTTCTATATTCGTTAAAAGACAAATATATAGTTGAATGCATTCTTCTTTGGATATTGAAACACTTTTGCATTTTTAGTATCAGGACATATTCATTTTCGATTGGTTGTGGCTTAATTTTTCTAATTTTCTATGTGCAATAAAGTTCATAGCAGAATAAAATTTCGTGATCATATTCATGTTTATCTCTGTGAGAAAAAAAAAACGAACCAACTGTGTGGTCAACTAGAGGCCCTCTATTTATAAGAGCAATATTTTTATAGTCTGCTACAAATCAGTTGCAAGGTAATTCCAGGCAAAAGATTCCCACAAAAGTTACATCACCGTTGGTTATTGTCATCAACTTAAGTGTTACGTATGTTGTCCGTGTTCTTTCGCTGTCATCACAAACATTAGACATGTTGCACCTGTTTTCTTTCGATCTTTCTGAAAGACAACCCCGGATGTATTACTTGAATTTTTTTACATAGCCTTTACTCTTTTTGCCAAAACTTTTACTGGCCAGATATATTTGGTATATTTTTACTGCCTTGATACTCTCTTTTTAGTGTTGAGCCACTGTCGAAAATACACTGCAGCGAATTGCTTTACTTTGCCGTTTCAGCTATATTCGAGTTTGTTTCAAATCACCGCCGTCTTGCTCGCAACCAACAAGTCGATTGTTATTTGGTTAGCGCGATGCCATTCGGATGACTGCTCATGCCCACTGCTCAGACATGTACCTGCAAAGCAATTCTGCAGACGGGATTTCGAAGCTAGTAATATTTTCGTTTTATTTCATTTTTTTGCTTTACGTGTTTGTCTCAGACACAGGGTCCATATCGCGTTGGTTGAAAGCAGGGGCGGATCCAGCCAGCAAGTTTAAGGAGGGCGATTTCAGTAATATTTGGTAGTCAAGTCTCATAAGGGCTTCGCTACTGTAAGAGAGATGAAGTATACTTCATAAAACTGCTGTGACAAAACAATGGACAACAAAATGGCCTTATATCGCGAATATTGTTTCCCGAATTGCACAAAATCATGGTATATAAAGTTACTTTTTTAGGTTATCCGCCCCTGGTTGAAAGAACACAAGCATACAGAAATGCGTATACACAATGCTTCACAGGGTAGGAGTTAGTTGGCAGTCGTAGTCGATACTGAAGAGGAACGAACACTGAAAAAAGACACCAGCAACTACAGCATTCGATAGGTCATCACCATGCAGAAGCGCTACTTAAAATGGGAGAAAAACGGAAATTTGTAGAAAGCACCAGGCAAATGAAGTGAGTGAATAAAAAGTCAGTCCTCGAAGCAGACAAGTGTTGGGATGCGCGTAGGCGTAGGTTCGCAAGAACATTTGTTTCTGAAATGCAAAGTAAGATTACAAACAAGTCTATTTCAATTTGACTAACAATGGCAATTTCGTTGTTACCAGCTGCGTAACATTGAGTCATTTCAACCACAAAAGTTACATCACCGTTGGTTATTGTGATGACCTCGAGAGGTCAATGACCTTGTACAACTAAAATGTCCCATTTAGTGCTAATTTTTATAACACCATCTTCAGTAATTTAGCATAAACCATGTCAAACAGCATATCAACTGAACGATCTGAATGCGTAGAGTACATATAAACAACAAATACCACGCTTCTATGTAATACTAAGCTGTTAGTGCAACAAAACAGACACATTTGTTACGAACACGACAGTTACAAACTTCCTGCGTTTGGCGTACATCATAATAAATTACAACAATTTCACCAATTTTATCCAAAAATAAAATAACAAAACATTTGTAATTTGGTTCTAAGCCATTGTTTAACTGAAACAGATAAATTTGTGAAAATTACATCAACTGCATCATGATACTACAAGCAAAGTTGGTAGCTCAGGTCCCACGAGAGGGTGGTGCACCCGGTGCGCCGCACCGGGTCCCATTAGAGTCTAGGAGGGCCATGAACCTCAAAAGCCAAAATTAAAATGAATGGGTAAATATGCACAAAGTTTTTGTTGTTATAGCTTTATTTATACGACCTTGTGCAAATTTATTGAATAAAGTTGTTGTTCAGGTCGATATATAATGTATCACTATTTTTTTGGTGTGCAGCTGGGAATGTCTCAATTGCTGCAGTTTTATTGTTAGCCCAATGTACTAAGCACTGCATAACGAGTCGGAACCGTCGAAAAATATGTTTCACCATGTCACATAGGACTTTAATCAGCTCAACAGTGTTGTAGAAGCCAGTTCCTTTTGTTGTACATATTTAAGAGCAGGGGTGGATATTATCGTCTTAAGCCCCTTTTTTCCCGAGATGCTGTGGAGCCCCTCTTTGACAGTGTCGCACTTAGTTTTTGCATTGTTTTGTAAGCTGATGAACCGCTCTAGAACCACATTTGAAAAGCTCTGAAGCAAGTCATATGCTTTTCAAAATAAGCAAAATGTATGTGCAAATGTGCCCAGGAGGGCCTCTCGACGATGTGTAGATAAAGAACAATTTAAAATAAAATGATTTCAAACAATTTACGAGGTGAAAATTACTTCCACGCAGAAAAAAATTCCCAGACAAAAATACAAAATCAACTTGATTTCAGCAATAAAGTTTTTGTACAGCAATTGCAAAATATAAGGTCCCCTTTTTTAATATAATGCATAAGGGCTGAAGGCCCCACATGAAATATCACAAATTGTGCAGTGATTTGAACCCATTTTCTGAGATTTTGTCACGGCCCACAAAATTCTAATATTCACCGTTGGTAGAGAGTCGAACATATTGAAATTTCTGTGATTTTTAATGGCAGATATCACACCTAGGAAGCGTAGTCGCATTATTACGCTTTCGGGAAAACAAACAGCCATTGCAAATTGCAAAAGGTATGCAAGGAAGACGAGACTTGATTTACAGAAGAATTTGATACATGCTGGAGTTCACATAAGCTCAAGTATAGTGCGACGTCACCTACTAGAGGCTGGTAGAAATATTAAGAAACCGCTTAAAGCAGCTTCTTACTCAAAATTGAAAACAAAAAATTAGAATTAGCAAAAAGCATAAAGATTGGACTGGAGAAGACTAGAAGGAAGTGTTGTTTTCAGCAGATAGTCATTTTTGTTCAGGGGAAACACAGCAGAGTTTTCAGGATCAGGAAAGGTGAGCACGGAGCAGTTAAGTCCTGCCTATTCAATGAGGTAATAAAGCACCCGCAAAATAAGATGTTCTGGGAAATTTTAGCGTTTGTGAAGTAGATTCACTTATGCTAATTGGGTATATGATGAATTAAACAAACACATTGATGTACTTGAAATAAAAGACATTCTAGATATGTGAAGGGCATGGTGGAGGAAAACTCCGACAGAATTATTCCCCGTGTCATTCATTTAAAAAAGTGAAGACGGTTTTCAGGAAACAGAAATTAAGTGTGTTAGATTCGCCTGGAAACTCGCCAGATCTTAACCCCATCAAGAATTTATTCTTTGATCAGTAACAAAATCTCGGTTACAAAATTTGTATTGGATGCACCACTATGATCAAGCTAATAGATGCCAGAGATAATCGGATAGTGTTTTTTTACCACCCAATCCTATCCTTGTTTTTAAAAAATAATATTCTTATCCGATTCTTGTTGTGGTTCAAATCGTACTGTCCGTAACCGAAAACTATCCACAAATGTGTCTTTAATAATGCATAGATAGACTCAGAATGGAATAAAAGACTGAAAAGATGCTACCGAAGATAATAAATAAATCATTGTGCAATGCGCAACTTTCTCCAAGAGGTCAAAAGTGACCAAACATTTGTTTCACAACCTGAATCTTCAAAATATCTAATAAAACGTTTCAGATCGACTATCCTTATCCATATCCGGTTCCAGATTAAAACCAAGTTTTGGACATACGTATCCGATTGAAAGCTTACTATCATGCCGGATATCCAACGACAAACCGGATAGTGATAATCTTTGACTGAAGCCATTATTCCAATGCGGTATCGGGACAGTAAATCAAAGAATATTGTCAAAACTGGTAGAATCCATGCCAAGCGAGTAACAAAATTCTTGTGCTTCTATTACTGTATTAGGTTTACAAATTATTAATTTTGCTTTGCAAGTGAGATTTGCTATAGCCTACTATTAAATGTTAAATTTAATGTATGGTTGTGAAATTCGCAAAGCAACTATGTTATGTGGATTCTTTGAGATTAGCCTGCGACTTTTTAAAATCAACTAATAACACTGGTAAATGGTTATAATGTAAATTTATATCATTTTCTAGTCACAGTATTGAAAAAGTAATGAAGCTCTTAGTCAGTTATGATTTATAAAGGAGGCCCAAAACAGGTCTCGCACCAGTACACTGTCTTCCTCTCAAGAGCTCTGGAGTGGCTGGGATTATTTGAAGTCAGTGTCGGCAGCATACATAGCAAACAAATATCCCTTCAATATTATACGAAATCTATATTAGATTCGGGCTAAGCTTGAGTACCAGAGTCGCCACTTATTTGAAGCATGTCACACAGGCCCGTAGCCATGGGGAGGCCTTCAGGGGCAGTGCCCCCCACATTTTTTGTGTTCCCCCAAATTTTGATGAGCCCAGGAAAATTTGCTTTAAACATATAATAAAAACAAACCTTGCCTCCCAAACAATGTATTGTACCCCCCCAAACCTTAAAACCTGGCTACGGGTCTGATGACACATGGGATAACAAATCATTAGAAGCACACTGAAATGCAACAACACTACACAAAAGCACTTTTTGTTTGGCTTATTGGTAATAGTATTACGATATTTAGCGACATTTAGTGCTAAATGGTATGTTTTCGTCATCCAAGGTCATTGACCTCTCAAGGTCATCACGGGTCAAATCCAAGTTGTCTCCACATCTGAAAATAAACTGTATATAGATTGACTGTAGAAAATTTCATGCTTTTATCACATTTTGCATAAATCTTTTAGTTTTAATGAGCTTAAAGGTTGTACTATTAGGGCTCCGGTTGTTCGGGGTTTATATTGCCCCTCCTCTCAAAATCTGATGAAAAGGCTTTGCATGAAATCACGGTAAATAGTCAGGGCTAGCTTAATCCTTTTTCTCGTATCGTTGGTTCCTCAGATCGCCCAACTGCACATCAAAACATCACCTGACACATAGGCACTGGCGACGAAGATTTCACTGGGGCGACTATATCTCAGTGGTAGGCTACAGTGTCCGCCTCTCAATTGGAAGACTGTGTGCAGGGGTGTAGTGCTGAAAAAAGAGGTGTGGGAACGTTTATTCATTTATGCTGCTCCAGGCGCTACACGTAGGATTTGAAATCAAAAATCTAAACCTTCAAGTAACGTTACTATGTGCTAAAAGGTGTGGGAACGCGTTCCCACCCCACTACACCCCTGGTTGTGTGTCCGATTCAGCGACACTGAGTGAATCGCCGTAACGCTCCTTGGGCAAGATCGTTCGCCTCAACTGCCCCGGTGAGAAGCATATTTCAGGCGTTGGCATGCCGCTAATTGCCGTCACCAAAATTATTTAAAAAAACATTTATTGGCACATCTCATGCTACTTTTTAATGTTCAGTGCGATATTTTCAATAAGTACCGTATTGAACTTATTGAAACCCGCTTTAAGAACGTCAATTTCCGACACCATACATGACGTAATGGTGTTGGAAATTGACCTTCTTGAAGCGGGGTAGCGAAGTTGGTGTGTTTGCGTGGGTAACTTTGAGCTCAGATTGTCGGTTTGAATTGCAAATACAGTGAATCAGAGCCAGCCGACAGACAACGAGAGTTTCGTAAAAGTCTCCTTTGTTCAACAGAATGCTTAACATTTACAGTCATACAAAAATTCATTTCAGCAAGATAAGCTTAGAAAAGCTGTTGTTCTCGTTTTGAAAAATTTGAGGCAAGTGAGAGCCTAAGTCTGAAAACCTAACGCAAGGGTAAACGATATGTTCAGATATGATTGTGATGAAAGCTTTACTAAAAAGGGCGTTAATCGAATGGTTGTACAACTTGGCAAGGCTTTACTGCATAAAGTTGTTCAACGTAATTACCGTCGTACGTAAGACGTTGTAGTCACTGCTGAGCATCCAAAAGGCTAATCTTTTAGTCTAACCTGGCATTGTTTGGTAAAACAGTTTTCGAAATAGACGTCTGTTGGTAACCAGTCCCTGTCGCCAGCCGCCCCGGGGGCTTTGGTGGGCTTAGCCCCCCAAACAAAGCTACAAGACCCCAATGTGGAATGTGAAACACTATAAATCAGTGGATCTTTTGTCAAGTTCTAGATTGTCAATCACCGCCCTGCACAAACGTAAAGTCCTCCAATTGAAGACCTTCTGGCGATGGTTGTGTTGGTAACAAACAAAGGCAAACACTATGCACGTGTATTTGGAAGAGGTCCAACCCAACAGCTAGACCAGTGGTTCCTAGGTTAGATCGACCCCTAGGGTTCGACGGAGCCGTTTCAGGGGTTCGACGAAGGTCATCTGAAGCATGTAACCCATTTTTACTTTCTGTTATAATGGTCAAAAATAGGGTTCCACAAAAGCTCGGAAAACATGAGTGTGTTTGTAAAGTTTTAAGAACCACTGAGCTACACCAAGTGCGCAAGTCACGATGAAGACCGCAATATAGCACTTTTTAACCATAGCCGGTTTTAAACCTGTTTAAAATATTTTTTCAAAATGGGTCCCCGCACCTATAGAGGGCTCGGCGCAAATGCCGACAGGGTTAACGTTTGAAGCCCTTTATACATTCTAAGACAGCGGTTTTCAACCTGGGGTCGCTACCCCCGTGGGGGTCGTTTGCCATTTTCCTATGGGTCGCGAGCGCTTCTGATGAAAATATTTATAATTACTTCTATATTTTATATTTCGTACATGGAACCACTTTTTGTCGTAGCCAAAATAATAGGCTCACCTGGCAAAAATGATAGCCTACTTTTTCATTCAAAATTGTTTTAAGTGTGATTATGACCATTACAGTACTGTTGTGTTTGGCAACGCACGATTAACTTTGTGACGTAAGAATGTGCTGTGTATGAAAAACCGCATAACTTGGGAGTTATTTTAGATTTCAATCAGTTGTGCTGTGGAGTGATTTGTATACGGCACGGGTCTCTCTCCCTGATGTTGCCATATGCATGAATTTAATGAGTTATTGTTCAATATATTGATATCGTACGTTATTTCTTAGTCATTGTGATTTTTTATTGTGCAAATTGCAGGCGCACGGTGTGCAGAAGACCTACTGGGAATACAATTGGCCTGGAGAGGGATGGCCCCCGCCAGGTGTCACTGCCCAAGAAACGCTGCTGGAAATGGATGAAACATCAATGAAAATTGCACTCAAGTGGTGCAGAAATCCTTAAGGTAGCGCTAGCGTCCCTACGACCCTAAAAGCGTTATGGGTCTTAAAAAATTGCAAAGAGAGCTGCATTTCATATGCCTGACCGGAAATTTTTGGAAGGGGGTCGTTAGGTTAAATTGGGTTGCAAAATGTGTCGCTGTGTGAAAAAGGTTGAAAAACACTATTCCAAGAGGATTAAACCACTACTGAAACGTGAAGTGAACAATAAAACATTCTTTACATCACTGAGATCATTTTATCAGATTTATTATCATAGCCTTCCAGGGCCGGCGCCAGAAAAAATATGTTAGGGGGCACAAGCACTGAAGTGAGGGGGCACTGGATATGATCACCAAGTTCTACCTTTCCACATCAAAATCGTCCTATTTATTACTGACTTCTAGTTTTCCACAGGCAATCTACGTTTATTACTGAAAATAGTAGAAAGCGAATCATGCAAACGAAGTGTTTGTCTAAATGAAACCAATGGTACTGAAACTGAAAAAGAAAGCTTTACAACGTTGTAATTTGACTTAAAATAACTGCAGTCTGTGTAACGATGGGTGCGTCCCCGGAGGGAGACACGGCACGTTTTTTACCTAACAAATTATGGTTTTATTGTGTTCCTTTGTTAGGCTACGGATCGTATTCACGGGTTATGGACCCGCTTGACGACCCCGAATTCCGACTTAATTTACTTTCTAATTATGATGCTCAACCAAATTTAGGGAACGTGCTATCACCAAGCATTTAATTTATTTATTGGTACCTTTTCTTGCACACGCAATAGCGAGATAAATCATAGAAATAGAACATAACACTTACCGTCTCTGGAATATTCCGAGAAGGTCGTTCCTCTCAACACAACGTTAACCCATAATTATTTTATCTAGTTTGTTAGTCAATAATTCTTGCATTTGTTTGACTTAAGTCTCGTAATCATCTACCATCGAAGAGCGGTGAACTCAGTAAAAAGGGCCTTTAACTTAATTGCTCACAGTTAATACGTATGTTTCAGAGTTCGCTGAATAGGCACTGTCATATCTACTAACTGTCAGCATAGGTAGTTAGGTTGCGCAATAATTCTTTATCCTAACGATATTTTTGCCAGGCCACTGGCACTGGACCGTTGCTACAAAGGGGCGTGCCGCTCTATCTAGTCGATGGCTTCTTTGCTAGGCCACTGGCACTAGACTAGGATTTGCCAGATGCCACATAGTTCATCTAGCTGCTAAATGGCACGGCACTGTCTAGCAGCTTCTAGGTTTCATTGCCGAATGACACGGCACTGTCCGGTAATTGAGTTTATTTCCGCTTTTCAGCCATATTTATAGTTGGTAGGTGTTTTTCTTTAAATGCTCTGCTGGAGCTTCCGTTAACGCACTTTCTCCGAGATATCTGATTGGCTGTTCCGCATGAGTGATTTTTATGATTGGTCCTTTTTATTCTTTCTGGAACCTTCTTTCCGTTCCTTGCACTTGACAGTTATTCTCTTTAATATCTTTGGTCATGTTCCGTTGAAGTCTTTCCTGCCACATGCGTTTTCCTGTCACATGCATTTCAGTACGCGTGATTTTCCCATTCGGCAAAAGGGTGCAACGAGCTACCGATTTGAGCGACTTTTTGTGCCCGAACAAGCTGTTCATTCTTCAGTGCATTTCGCTGTCTTGTAACCTAAGTCCAACTTTATTCGTCTGATTGAAATAATTATTCTTATTCAACGTTTCTTGTATAAAGATTTGTAGAGGCAAAACTTGACTGCAATATCTGCGGGCAGTAGCACTAAATCTTTGCAGGACTTTGTCTTTCCATTCTCCGCTCAGCATTTGAGCTAAATCTCGTTCAAAAGCTAGTTGAACAACCTGAGCTTTACGTGAATGGACTATTGCCCGCCTGTTCTCCCTGAAAATGTTTTTAAGGGCTGAGAACGAGTTTTCACACATAGCAGTTGAGGCTCCTAATGTCACAGAAAACTTGAGGGCATGCAGTACAGAGGGCATAGCCTTAAGGACGCCGTGATGTTCTGATATGAGTCTTGATGCGGTCATCTTGCCATTGCCACCTGTAACAGTTGCAAATACTGCTTTGCTACGCTGCATTCGGTGTCCGTAGAGTTTGTCAAATCTAACAAAGGCTAAATCGCTTTTGGGTCTAAGAACGTGTCGCTTTTTGGATCCAGAGAGACAAGTGCCCTTGCTAGCTTAGGGTTGTGCTCGTTGAAGCGAGCACTCATTTCGCGCAAAATGTGATCCAATACGCTGTAATATAATCTTCGTAATTCGACGTTATTAACTGCGTTGACGCCAGTTGTCTCATAAACAATGCAGTCAGTCAGCCGTGTACTTGCAAATCGCTGTCGTTTTGCTGGAACATCAGGTGCTAAACGGCGTTGAGCTTATGTAGCCTACTGAGCACTTGGGCATCACACGAACTGCTGGTTGCTAAGGCGAGTAGTCGCTCCGTTACCACCTTCGTATCTTAATAAAAAAGCGAAGAACTATGGAAATGTTCTCCACACCGGTAGGATCTCGGGTGCCGTCAACTTTTAAGGTAAACTACGATTCTCCTACCTCTTGCACAATCGCTTCTTCTACAATACTGCTCATGGGCTTCTGAGAAGTGAGAGGGCATATTCTGAGAGGTGAGGGGAACTACCCCTTGGTACCTCCCGGAGCGCCAACCAGGCCCGTAACCAGGTTTTAAGGTTTGGGGGGGCAAAATACATTTTTTGGGGGTACTATTTTTGTTTTATTATATGTTTTAAACAAATTATTTGATTACTTTTCAGCGATTAACTGGGTAGCATATTGCCAGTTGTCTGTTTTCAGTCTGATCACGTGAGATTTTTTATTGTATGCTTGATGTGCCGTGGGTAGCCAAGCAGGGGAAGAAGACTCCGGTGTCTTCCTCAAATTTTCAAAAACAATGACTCTTTTCAGAAAAAGGAATTCACACAAAACTAGGACATTTTTTTAGTTATGCGCTTTTCTCCAGAAACAAAGAAAACCAACGTGATAAAATTTCTGCATATGCTTCAAGATATTTTTCTGACTACGCGCCAGTGCTTGATGCCTGTTTCCCGCAATTGATTCAGTACAAACTTTGTTTGATGTTTTCCTGACGCATTCAATATTTTGACATAAACAACAAAACTAAACCAATTTTCTTCGTATCAGTGTTGACAGACACTGGTACGTAACTTACGAAAGAAACTCCGTCTAATTTCTCACATTGGTCACAACAATGCACGTGTTTATATATAATAAATGCACACGTTCTATTGGTCACTGAAACAATCATTCGCATTAACAGCTGGAAGTCGAACCATGTTCTCAAGAATGTAGACGTTTTACATTTTTTATCAAAACTCGCAGTTTTTAAAACGTCTCTTGGTACAACGAAAAAAAACATGAATGAACCACGAAAATAAATTTTAGTACCAACTGCCAAAAATACTGCAGTTCTGACACCTGCTACATAACCTAATAGATGAATAATATGCATGGAGGCACAGGCAGTGTCAATTTAAGAGAATACTTTAAACATGCAGTCTTCGAGTTTTGGTCGAAAATTCAGAAATGATATCTTCATTTGCCACAGCAATTGTTTCGTTTTTTCAAAACCTAGCAAAACTAACTGACATTTGCGTTCGTGCGTCATGCACCTGCGATAAGGTGTGAGTATCCTCACCACACTGGTGAAGCTTGCTTCGCATGTGGCTGTCGAAACTCCTACAGTTAAGCCCGCGCTCAGCAGCAAGTATATGGTGGGAAAAGCTTCTTTATACTTCCAAATCCATTTCAAAAACTGGTCTAAATTCTTACGGGTGTTTTCATTCAAAAGCACATCAGGAAGCTTTGATGAGACAATGCTTTTCACAATAGTAGTTTCAGCATCGAGAAGATCTTTACTGATACTGTTGGTAGTTGAATTGACTAAAGAGCAAAGAGGTTGTAGTTCTTCCTTGTCGAGAAAGCTTTTCGATGCTGGTAAAAGAGCACACAAAGATTTGACGAGAGACATATTAAACTCCCAAAAGCGGTGGCTGAATTCGCTCTGAATAGTATCAATTATTTCAAAATAAAATGCTTTCAAATTCAAACTCTCACTTTCATTGTGAATTCCGAGGTTGTCTATTATGACGTCCTCCTTGAATCGAGATGAAACTGACTTTTTGCGCTGGCTTGGAGGGTGGGATTACTGTACTGGAAGCTGTTGCAGTATTTTTTCCAACTCTGCATCGTTTCTTAGTTTTCCAATCTCTGTGATAGTAGAGCCAGTGGTGTGTTTAAGGGAAGGCGAGCGAGGCACTTGCCTCGGGTCCCCCATCCCCCCCTTGAGGTGTTACGCGCATAAAATTTTCCTTATTTTCGGTGAAAAACGTATTATCTACTCATATAATGTGCTACAAAGCAGATCGTAAGCAAGGACTCTGCTTTCAAAGGCCCCCCAAGAGAAAATGTAACGTGCAGGTACTTTGCTTTCCAAGGGGCCCCCAACAACAACTGCAATTTGAAGGTAATCTGCTTTCAAAGTGCCCCCAACAGCACTGAAATGCGCAACAGCACTGAAACCTTCAAAGTGCCCCCAACAGCACTGAAATGCGTAAGTACTCTACTTCACTGAGAGGGTCCCTGAAAGAAACTGTAGTGTGTAAGTACTCTGCTTACAAAGGGGCCCCCAACAGCAACTGTAATGTGTAAGCACCTTGCTTTCACAGGGGCCCCCAACAGCAATTGTAATATGCAAGTACCTTTCTTTCAAAAGGGCCACCAACAGCAAACGTGATGCAAAATTCCTTGCTTTCAAAGGGGTCACCAACAGCAACGGTAATGTGCAAGCACTATGTTTTCAAAGGGGCCTCAAGTAGCAATTGTAATGTGTAAGAACCATGCTTTCAAAGAGGCCCCCAACAGCAACTGCAATGTAAAATTCCTTGCTTTTAAAGAGGCTGCCAACAGTAATTGTAATGTGTAAGTATTTTGCTTTCAAACGGCCCCCAACAGCAATTGCAATGTGTAAGGACCTTGCTTTGAAAGTGGCCCCCAACAGCAACTGTGATATGCAAGTACTATGCTTACAAAGGGGCCCAAACAGCAACTTCAATGTGAAAGTACCTTGCTTTCAAAGGGACCCCTAACAGTATTTGTAATGTGTAAGTAATATACTTTCAAAGGGGCCCCACCACCATCTCCAATGTGCAAATAAAGAAAAGCTTCAAAGCAACTTTATACCTAAACAAATTGTGGGTTAAAATTTCTTCCAAAAAGTTCTGAAAAGACCCTATCAAATAAGAGCAAATATTTATACCAAATGATATCTTTTTACACTTAATGATAATTTTTCATACCAAATGATGATTTTTAGAGATTGAAGTATTTGTTTTATTGATAATTTTATGAAAATGCTACAGTTGAACAGAAAGTATCCAAGTGGAGCAGCAAAAAGGAGGAGAGTGCAGCTTCAAGTACCCAAGTTGTTAACAGTAGCTATGTCTGTCTAGTGCATAATGAGATGTGTCATACACAAAACTCAAGTTTTGTAAAAATGAAGTTGATAAATACAGTACATGCTTTAGAACAGGGGTGGGCAATTAATTTGACTCGTGGGCCACTTTGAGAAGGCCGCGTTTAGCAGAGGGCCGTCCTTTCTGATGCAGTGTTTCTCAACCGTTTTCGGTTCGTGGCCCCCTTTTGTATTTTCACACAACCTGCGACACCCTTCCTGCTGTTTTTTCAATACATACGATATTATAACCATTATGATCACCACAAATGGCATTTCCAGAAAAATACAACGAACTACCACAAAATGTATTAATACTACAAAAATGCTTTTCCTAACATTTAATTTCAAACGGCAAATTTTAATGCGACGGTTGACTTTGCAACAGTATGACCAACTTCGAAACTTATGGTTAAGTGTTGGACAGTGCTGTGTTGCAGTTGGCTGCATCGCCATGAACTACTGAGGCAAGCACAAGAGAAAGATGGCAACGCGGGGCATTAACTAACAAGAAGGCAACCAGCAGCAATAGAGATCCATCACTGACTTCACTCTACTACTACTAGGTTGTACTATCATTATACAGTGATAAGTGAACTACGATAATTCGCTTGTGGTGACTTTCACAGTGACTTGTTACTCATGGGCACCATCTAGCGGTGACCATTTATTTACATGTGGCGCCATCTACCGACAGCCACAACTGATCTCTCATTTTATCCTCGACTTTCCTTCCATTTCGTGCCTTCGTTTTGGTGTGAATTAGAGGTAATAAACCACTCTTGCAGAGATATATTGTGGCAAACAAAAACAGTATAAGAAAAAAATAGTTCAGACTGTTATGGGAATGATTCGCGCACAGCTCACCAGAACCGAAAAAAGTGGCATTTCATTAAAATTATCACGTGCTGATGAAATATTCCGAAAATAACAAAATTGTTCCTGTGATTCATCGAGAATACTAGCTATAACCAGAGAGATAGAGACCGGATTTTGTATAAATGCAGCTTCTTCCTTCTTGAGTATAGGGAAATATCGCTGGAACTCCATTAAAAGGGATTGAAGGTGGTCTACTAAAGGGATTGAAGGTGGTCTGCTAAGTTGCAAAATTGGCTTCGATAAGTAATGCAAGGAAACGTTGCCATGCTTGAGAAATTGTCTTCAAACCCTCGTCACGTTCTACAGTTTTTTCAACAACACTTGACAATTTCTCAAGCATGGCAACGTTTCCTTGCATTACTTATCGAAGCCAATTTTGCAACTTCAAATAAAATGCTTGCAGATTCGTCGCGAAGCTGGATGATGTTTCTAACCTTTCCTTGTACCTTTAGTTTAGATTTATGTTATTAAATTTTTCAAGCATTTCTGCCAAATAATCAAGACATTTCAAACAAATCTCGTCACTAAAGTAAGACAAGAGCTCCTTTGCTTTCGGTTCTGAGAATAACTTTATTTCGTCCTTCATCTCACAAACGTGGTTTAGAACGTTCCCTTTCAACAGCTATCGTACAGATGTGTGGAACAGAACTTCGTGTGTCGAAAACATGTCTTTGCGCAGAGTTCTTTAAACAGGCAGGTGTTAAAGCTTCCAGATTTGATGTAATTGCCAAATTTGAAGTGGAATCCATAACATTTTTCAGAAGAGTTGGTGAGTTTTGCGAGCAAATGCATATCTGTGAATGGCACAGTGTAGGCTACCTTTTGCTTTAGGAGCAAGTTCTTGAACTTTCTTTGAATGCCTGAACGTGATCCCATCATTGCAGGAGCTCCATCAGTACAAACCCCACAAACATATTTCCACTGCAACTCAGCAGAATTTAAAAAGGTTTACTTCTCCCGAACATCTGCATTTGTTGTTGCACTTGGCAGTTTCTCACTAAACAGGAGCTCTGCTTCAATGTCTCCTGAATCAATATATCTCACGAAAACAAGAAAGCGAGCACATGAAGTAACATCTGTTGACTCATCCACTTGAAAAAAAACATTAGAGATGCTTTCATTTATCACCTGGTCTTTCACATCTTCCAACATATCTGAAATGCACCTCTGAATAGTAGGCCTATCGCTGGAAAGAGATATTCGCCTCATTTTTGCCTCACTAGCTTCTCCAAGAGGTATTTTTACTGTTTTCAACAAACTGGGTTTCACAAGCGTTTCTCCAATCGTGAGTTTTTTTGTTTGGCATGGCAATTTCAAGTGCAACTTCGTAATGATACCTGTGTTCTTGGTGAAAACTTCCGGCAAAATGTCTCTGACGTTTCATCTTTGCTCCATGCCGTCGGAAGAATTCTAAACCTTTTTTGGCATAAAATCCCGTCTCATCTTGAAGGTTTCATAGACAAAGCACTGAGAGTCTTTATAACATTGTAATCCGTTTCTTTTGTGAAGTTTTGGAAGGCTTTGTCTCTAAATGCCGTATGAACTTCGAAGATTTCACAAACTCTGCACTGAGAACAACGTTGCAAAAAAACACACTATGGTTTCTCTGTGCTTTTGCCAGCTATGGAGGTGACACCAGATTTCAAATACTCTTCAAAATACTATCGTTCTTGTCCATGTTAAGAATAGAAGTGAAAGCCTCATAATACCTTAGTACATAGAATATGTTTCTACCTGACTGCTGACTGCAACTTCACAACATTAAGCTGCCGGTATCAAAGACTACTGCTGTTTTAAAAAAAGAACGACCAAATGCGTCAGTTGACACAAGGAATACGCCGCTTGTATTTTCTTCACCTCGGATTACGACAAGACGTGCAGGATTGTCGTGGACAGATTGGACTGCACAACGGTGATCTGACGTATCTGCTCTTTAGGTTGCGACTTCGGATTCTTGCTTACATTGCCAATCATATGATGCAAAATTTTGTGCGAACTGATTTGGTAACTCAGATTTTCTAAATGGCACCTCTAGTAAATTACAGTATACGCAACAAACAAGCTGCTCCGAGAAGCAAATTCATTGCGATGACCAGAATTTACGATTTTAACTTAGTGCTTAGAAAAAACGACAAGTTAAACATATCGCTGCAGTGATATTTGTGCGTACCCTAAAAATCTTCGCGGCACGCGTTGAGAAACGTTGCCCTATTAGAAATAGTAGTAATCCTTGGTTCAATTAGCTAATATTTTCTGTGATATGTTGGAGGAAATTTCAGATTTGATTATTTTTCCTGAATGCCTCCGCGGGCCACTGAAAACGCTGTGGCGGGCCACATGTGGCCTTCGGGCCGCTAATTACCCACCCCTGCTTTAGAACATTCACATTTTTATCCAAGAATTTCTTTTTTTTATGTCTCTGAGATAAAAAGGTTAGACAAATTTCTCATTTCTTGTGATGTTTTACCTTTGTAAACATTTCCATCAGAAAATAAGACAGTGACCACACTACATCTTTTATTTTATACAGTAGAACATTTTCTTCTTAGTTTGCAACGTAATTTTGTATTATTGCTGTTGTGCTGCAAAGACTGTCAATAAGCAAGGCTACATTTATGCTTCTTATCAGGTAGCAGAAATGGCATTTTTTGAGTATTATGAGTACTCATTTTTTCTGCAGATATTTCAGGTATTTTAGGTGGTTTGAATTTAACCCATACTTGAAGTCACAAGTTATTTGAAGTTTGAATAGTAAGTGGTTGGTTTAAGGCAAACTTGCTAGGTGATGTTGAAGTTTTTTGCCAGCTCTTAGCCAGTTTAACTTGAACCGTTTTTTCTTAGCACAGATTTACTCAATTGTGTAGGCTACTTGCTAGAAAAATTTGCGACAAGGTATATCACATACCTATATACTATGTGATGAATTATTTCCTACTTCTGCACATTTTTTCAAACAACTAGTACCAATGCAAGATGTATAAAGCTTATTATAAAGTTGTCCAAAACAAGTCTTAGGTTGGATGCTTTTGTACCTGCTATGTTCTTGTAATTAAAAGGAGGAAATTTAAAACAAACTTAGTGCTTTAAATCTTCTTGGTTGTTGTTTATGGTTTCATGGATTCCCATAAAGACAAGAATGTGAACAAATTCAGGATAACAACTACCAAGCATTTTTCCAAAGGGGGAAAGTGTGAAACTTTCTAAGAGGTAAACTTAGTAGTTTATTGCTGGTGAATGCAGAGAAATGGGGCACAAAAGTAATGAATGGGGGGTGATGCCAGCTTGCTATTGCCTAACCTTTATTTGTTGCTTATGGTCAGCTGACTTTGATGACCTCCGGGTCTTTTCGTTGGCCATGCAAAATAAACTAGAATTGTCTGTCTGTTGCTAGCCTTGTCTTCCCAACTTTCAGTGTTTTCAAAGTTGTGTATCTGAACACCCTTTTGCATTTTGTCCTTCTGCAATTGGGACCATCTTTATTTATGAAATGAAAACTATAATTTTCTACACAGTAACTTTTCTTGCCTTTTCGTTGGCAAACTCTTATATGGCAATGTCAAAATTTATTCCATCTGTCAACTGTTGCTCTATAGACAGTGTGGCAAGATTTATCAACCGCAAGGTGCTCATACTAGATCTTAAGACAATTCTTGATCAGTTTCAGTTTCGAAAAACTCCTCTCCCAGGTGGTAACATTAACGGTAATCGTGAGGAAAATCCGCAGCATTATTCATATATTTGGAACAGAGTTCCCAAGGTTGTACTTTTGAATAAACTGCAAAAGTTCAAGGGGGCCTTTTTTTCTACTGTGAACTGTAGCCTACATCGGCAATATAGCATAACTGTGATGTAACAATAACGTTCTTCTTAATTGCACAACTGCACTCACCAGCCACTCAACCTCCTGTACAACTAACTGACATACTTGGAATCTGAATGCAGCACGGTGATCTAAAAATTTTCATAATGACGCATCAACATACTGAAGCAAGAAATCATTTCCCTTAAAAAAACGAGGAACCCTTAAAACTCACGTAACCCCACTACATGTTTTGCGGAACACTAGGGTTCCGCGGAACCCATGTTAAAGAATACTGAGCTAGATTATATTTCTACACACACACAGAAATCCATTTTGACGAGCACAAATCCAACTACAACATTTACTAGATTTACACAGAAATGTTTTTTAGACCCAATAAAGCGCTTTTAGTGGCAGGTACAAAACTTAAGAGCACTTACAAAAGCCTAGAGCTCACCACAGCCATACGTTTGCCCACAGTCATCCACCATATTCCTTCTAAGTTCTATAACGTCATATAAGGACTACGATCAAACGTCAACAACGACCCAACAG
>Ga0210059_1004158_pt1 | contig 23324 bp, 20 predicted proteins | sample Ectturendosymbi2_FD_188042 | JGI IMG/M metagenome (GOLD analysis project Ga0210059, IMG submission 188042) | Ecteinascidia turbinata endosymbiont from Florida, USA - Sample 2 (SPAdes) (version 2) | ecosystem: Host-associated > Tunicates > Ascidians > Unclassified | place: Key West, Florida...
CAACACATACTGATATATTTTGCTCATACCAATGCAATGAAATCATCTTCATTCTAAACAATTTTCTACAAAGTTGTGAAAAACGTTTCAAAGAATGACTTCACCGACAAACCGATTGTCGTCATGGCAACTTCCAGGGTTATATTGATTTAATCAATCTCCGACTAGAAACATGTTTCAACACAAGCTGGTTTATTTTATCCATACCAATGTAATGAAACCATTTTCAAACTGAACAACGTTCTACAAGGTTTTGAAAAAATGTCTCAAACATGTACCATTGTAATGAGAAATCGATCGTCGTCTTGGCAAATTTTCAGCTTGATATTGACTCAAATCCTGGCAAGATTATTACTTGGAGGCGTTTAGTCATAATCCATCCGACAGTTGCTTTCAAACAATGGTTTGTCGGCCAAGTACATAACCAAATGTCTTGATTTGCCGTTCCTCTCTTATTTAACAGAATTACTGTCGTAACCAAACTTTATCATTAAGGTAGAAAAACTAACCTGTCCAGCAGCGGTTTAAACCCAGCTTACGTTCCCTATTAGTGGTTGAACATCCCAACGCTAGACTTATTGATTTTATTGATATCAATGCAATGAAGAAAACGTCAAGTTCGAGAAATAAAAGCAAAAACACCCGACTCAATTACAAACCGGACATTTCCACTTGGGCATTTGCTTCGCGTCGTTAGCATGTGCGTCAGCCATGTTTAAACAGGAATGGTGAAACCATCGTGGACAGTTGTCACAGCCAATCTGTTTGAAAGCAAATGGAAAGAATAATTTTTTCAAAATTTCAAAGTATTCGGTAAGTTTTCCCAAAAGTATGAATTCAAGATATATTTACCCATTATTGATAGTATTTCGCCGTTTCTATGCCGCAGTGGCTGCACCTTTCGGTGATGTCATCTGATTACATATGAAAAGAAAAGGGATGTCACCAATTGTGTTTGCTTCGGAAGTTTGGCCGATTGGGTATCTTATCCATACAGAAAACTGCTATGCGCATTATAGAAGTAAAAGTTTGAGAAAGTTTGACAGATTAGTTATAGATTCCGTAGACACTCCTATGTTTGATAATTTCGCTTCAAGGTTTCTCAAACAGCATGCGGGTTACTAGCCAAATACTTCATATCTCACCAGATGTTCTTAAAATCTCATCCACCATATCATCCCGGACCTTTTCCATAGCGTTTTTTTAACGCAAACGTTGACGCTTTTCCGTGGCTCTGGAAACATCGCAAAGATCTCTGTTGCGACCTGCAGCAAGAGTATAGCAACAATCTTAAAATATAAGTATGCTCTCTACTACATTCCTGCACAAAACCGATAATATTTCACCAATTTCCATTCACGGTTTGTGCTCTTACTTTAATTACGTGAACCCCGCAGTTGTGTCCGTCCTTCTCGAGACAATGTTTTAACATTTTTGCTTCAACCCTCATTAACCAGTCTGCAGAGGGTCTTTGGACCATGAAGATTCTAAACAATACAGAAAATACCAGATCAATGACAAATCGCGGGCGAGGCTAAATTGCGCAAATATTTCCATACCCCCAACTCCTAACTTCTTGCTCAACATCTTACTGCTTACTGCCAAATGGATCAACGAGATACAGAGAAGAGGAAAAAGGGTGTATGAACTGAAAGATAAAGAAAAATATTTTTGATCATCATCGGCAAATTTTAGCGCCTTGTTACCAGCCGTAACATTACAGTTTTTAGAGACAGGCACTTAATCTACCAATAAATTCCAGTGGTTCCCTCCTGAATTGTAAACACCAACCAAGGCGTCATAGCCATAAAACTGAACCTGTCGCAAAGATATAAGCATGCCATTAGCAGGGGATCCCAGAATTGCATTGGTAAGTTAGGCTATTCGTATTATATCCTACCGCGGCTGGTACATTGCGGTGTGAAATCTCGTACTTCTCTTCCAAGATACATCGAACAAGAAAACAATTAAGGACATAGATGTTTAGCTTTGCTTTTGCAATCTTTATTCGCAGAATGTAATCGAATACCTGAGTTACAGCCGTTTGAGTTTGGGCTGCAAATAGGCTTAAACCAGCAGTAAACGCTGCAACATAACATAACGAAAAATGTTTTTCATGTTTTTTACCACCAAGTCACATCTGTCCTGCTTAGTAGAGAATCTTGCCACTTACGTCACTGTCGAGCCAACTGTTTCCGCGCAAAGTCTGGAACGAATCCACTCGAAGGATATGCTGCCCATGGCCGTCAGCATACATCGCAGCAACAGTTCGTGTCATAGGCGTAGCCGGGGGGCCAAAGTGGCCATGGCCCCCCAAATTTTTAGAAAATATAGTCATTTTGCGCTTTGAGAGGTGTTTTTCTAAACAAAATAATGTTATTCGCCTAAAATCAAACATTTTGGCCTCCCCAAATTTTTTTGGCTCCTCCCAAATTTTTTAGCCCCTTCCAATTTTTTGGGCTGGCTACGCCACTGGTCCGTGTGGCGGTTGTATTCCACAACTGGTGTAGCTTATAACGATTTTAACCGCTTTACAATAATAACTTCGGTCATAATCTTCACTCATGCTTAACAGCTTAACTCAAATAATCACCTCTTCGGTAGGTTTCTCTTTTGAGCGAGTTCTGCTATCAGTATTGGGCTTTTGGGAAGATTTAAACTTCAAAGGATACTTAGACTTTTGAAGATAAACTCCAATAGTTTTGTCTTGCCCCTGAAGTCTTCCGCGCTTACACCATTTTTCTGTAGCAGCCTCAGGTTCGTGATGTTTCAGCAAGAGATAAATCTCATTATCGATCATCTGACTACTTTATTAGGAAAAAACGGGCTAATTTAGAAATGTTGGTCACTGCTATCTTAAAACATTTTGAAAGAATGTTATTCAAATCAAACAATGTTGCATATGCTGCCATTTCCAAACATCTACAAACGTTGGTGGGGAACCATGTAGTGTGACAAACTTTTTATTTACAGCAGGAGGATAAAATCTGAATTTTTGTTGCGTTTAAACATTTTGGCTAAAAAATTGGACTGAAGAAAAGCACTGTGTAGCGCTTACCTTCCGTTTGAAGCACGTTTTGTGGAACCCATAATAATATTCGGAAATAAGCGCTTTGCTGTGCTGGTGGTCTTGCACTGCAAACGTGGACAAGTCCTTGCATTTGCGATTTTCAAGCCTTGCACGCATGAGCTCCTGTTGCGATTTTTCCATCACACCTTGTGTTCGGTTGTGTTTTGCAAATGTCTGCTTTCCAAAAAAAGGATTGTTGCAACAAACATAATCAAAGCCCGACTTTCTGCGTTAGAATAATTGCCAATTGGTTTTACCTGGCAACGTTGACGGAGCTTCTTGGCATAAAATCTCGAATGCTCCAAATATGCTTTACTTGTGCCGAAACGCCCGACGTCTCCTGTGGGACAGGGTATAACATAGTTCACATAATTGCCAGAAGCAGTAATACTTCTTTTCAACCAAACGCTTGTCCTTGAAACGTACCAAGCATTATGGTAGACCACAGCAGCGCTAGCGGCATACAGTGCTGGATGTGACGTTCAGTGAATTGAGGAGCATAGTACTTATAGTCCGTGGCGTCAGAAAAGGACTGTTGATCAAAAACTTTGGCATCAGAAAAACTTTTGTAAAGTATTTGGACACAACTGACTTTGCACAGAAGCCTTCTTCTATCTGATCTTCATTCTACAGCGGTGTAAAATCAACTTTTAAATGTATACCATTAGGTTTGCAGGGACTATTCAACTAAAAACATACCTCGTTATTTTCAACCTGCAAATTTTCCTCACCGGTAATAACACCTTTCAGATACTTGTAACTGATCCTCGCTTTTTGCTCACACGTTGTGTTGGTAAGGACCGTCAGGTGAAATAAAATCTGAGTTAATCGTGCAATGGAATCGCAAAGTAGCATAGATCCAATAACGTGCATTCCAAATCTGAAATGCTTGTTAAATCTGCAACAAGAACATTATCTGCAATTGTTTGATATACCTACTGCCTTTTAACCTTGTGGCATACGTTGCAGTCTCTACGTTCTGTTATGTAGCACATATATCTATGGCATACAGGACCCGAGTGAAGCTGAGGCAATATCAACCACAAAAATACAAAAGATGGTTAGTGCAAACAAAGGTTGCAGTTACCGTCATTTTACTTGATGTAATAGTTCCAACTACACTTACGTGCTTCTTACGAGTTTCTTCACCGATTTCATAAAATGTCTTGCACAGAGATGGAGAAAAGGTTCGAAGATGAATGAAGACTCCCTCCTGCCATTCACAATCTCCCAGGACCTTCGGAAATATCCTTCCAAGGACTCTTTAAATATCGCGCAAACTGTGGCATTGATAAGCGCCATGCTGCCATCGCACATTACAAGACGAGGAAAAATCCTCGAAGAACCTTGCTTGCTTTGTGCGTGCCAAACCCCTTGTAAAAAGTGGGCAATGCAATGAATATCGTGCCCCCACGTAATCATGCTGGCTACAGCCAGTGGAGCTTTTCTTTCAAAAGGATGTGGAACTTATTTTTTTCTTTCAAAAGGATGCAGAACTTAAACTTATTCATTTTTAAACTGGTTGCATTGCATTGGTATGAATAAAATAAATCAGCTTGTGTTGAAATATCTTTCCAGTCGGAGCTTGATCAAATCAATATCGCGCTGAAAGTTGCCACGACGACAATCGGTTGGTCGGTAAAGTGGTAAATGTTTGAAAGTTTTTTTCACAACTTGTAGAAAGTTGTTTAGTTTGAAAATGGTTTCATTGCATTGGTATGAATGAAATCAAGCAGCCTGCGTTGAAAAATCTTTCCTGTCGTGGCCGGAAAGATTCCATTTTCCCGCAAAGTGGTAAAAGTTTGTTGCAGTTTTGGATTTATTTGTTAATAGTTTTTCATTTTAAAAATTGTTTTGTTGCGTTAGTTATGCTTCGTAGATGTTGTCTTATGGCTCACTTTTGTTGCCCTGACACCTTTTTGCTGTTTTGATGCTTGGCGAGTTTTTCGATTTTGGGCGATTTTCGAAAATACAGACTGAGCGGACTGTGGGTCAGCTTTACCCAGGTAAGGGTAGGTTGGTGAGTTTCATGTGTAAAGATTCGGACAATTCTTGTTCATGGTGATACGTTAAAAATATGTTGGCCAACGAAATTTAGCTCACATAAAAAGTTTAGGTATTGTCTCAACAACGAGCATTTCCAGTTTTGTTTCGAAGGACAAAATGTACCGTAGGCGTATCCCGCATCAAGTTTTCTCAATTTCTGCCAGATATAAAACTGAGTTGAGAACGCCTCACTACTATCAGCGTAGTCGAGTGGGAAGTGACTAGCTAGACAATCCTCAGTTCGAGTGACTCTTTTGTTGGATTTGTTTTTTCTTTTGATGTTATTGCACAAGATTGTAAGTCAAGATTTTTGGACCCCTCTTGTGATGTACATTAACATTTCGAAAAGCAGACAAGTGTTGATAATCAAATTAAGTTTTTGGACTAGGGTTAGGTTGAGCATTTTGGATTAGGGTTTGGTGTTAGTGTTTCAAATTAGGGTTTATACTAGTAAGCATTTGGGGTTAGGGTTCAGTGTTAGTGTCTAACTAAGGTTAGGGTTTGGGATCAGCGTTTAATGTTTTAATGGTTAGGGCTTGCAGTTAAGGTAAGTGGTTGAGATATAGGGTAAAAAAATATGGCTACCTTAAATCCTTTATCTGAGAAGCAACTGACATGTATTGCAGTGATTAGCAAATTCATTTGATGTGGTTTTTTAGTCTTAATGCGAAAACCAGATATGGTCGTTTAGACACTGCCAAAAGTTTAGATAATTCACTTTGGTGTTTAAGCAGGAGTCGGAGTCCAAAACTTTAAAATGTGTCGGAGCGGAGTATATTCAGCCGAAGCAGGAGTTGGAGTCAAAAATTTCAGACTCCGTAACCTCTGGTCTTTACATCCCCTTTTCCTTACAATCAGGGTTGCCCTAAAATGCCGTGTAATCCAGAGATGCTACTTTTGATGTTTTCAGAAATTTTTTTTATGTTTGATATTTACGCTATGAATTTGATGTTTGAAACAATTTAAATATTGCAAGCAACAGTTTTCTTTTTTTTACCATTTTTCAAAGATAGTTTGCAAGTTTGGACCATTTTTATTGAGGTTGTCATTTGATTGTGTTAGCTAGTGCTGTTTGAAATGGGAAAGTTTATTGTGCGGGAAGCAATGGTGATTATAACAGTGAGTAACAGTTGCACACATTTGCGAGATTGAACGTACTACAGGACAGAGAGGTTCAAGCCTATTTTGAATACAATGCGTTAGTTTAACAAACTCAGTCAAAGCCACTTTGAAGAGAATCATGTTTATTGATTGCTAGATATGATTCATCATGTTCGCAGAAGCTATGTTTATTTGTGCAGCTTTTGTTAGAATGCAAAAATGTAGCCTACTAGATGTCAACCTTAAAAATGGTTTGATTGCATTGGGATGAATCATTGTCACTGCTTATAAAATTGTAACTATTTTGCATTAATCATTGCCAGTGTCGTTGTTTGTTGGGTACATTGATTATGTGAATTGTTTTTCCTCTGCATGTGGCTGCACTGCTCTTTGTGTTTTTATGTTTAGATATGAATGTGCAAATTCTTTGGTTGCCCTATAGTATGCATGCTTCTGTACTAGAAAAAATAGAATAATTTATTGGTAAGACTAAGAGTTTTTTTATCATGACAAACACTGAAACAGTTTGGAAGAAGAACTCGCAGTTGCTCACTTAAATAATCCATTTGGCGACTTATCCAGTTAACAAGATTTGATGCAACGCATCCATGAAATTCTAGCTAAAATCTTCAGGAGTGATGCGATAAGCTTAGAAATTGTAAAGAAAGGGAAGAAATGCATCTAAAAATGCAATCTGCATACCATGCTTGCATAGAGTAGGTGATGTCGAACTCAAGATAAAAAAATGTTTGAAGAATTTGGAAATGATGATCACTTCAGTCTTACAGCATGCACCATGAATAAGTATGGAAAGCCAACTGTATCAAAAATGTTGTAGCTTACTGGTATTGGCGAGCATGTTGGCCTTAATGACATAGCAATGGGTCCTACAATGTAATGACATAGCAGTGGGTCCTACAATGTAACAGTCCCACCAATGTCAACTAGTGATCATGAAAAATGCTATTTTGCAGGCATTGGGACTGTTTACATACACTGACGGTAAAGCCTGTCCATTTATGCCATTTTTTCTGCATTTGCTTCCAGTTCAGCTTTCAGTTTAGGACCTAATTCTGTTGACAAAGCAATATGACCACAGTAAACGCACCCCAGACTACATTCTTGACACACCTGATTTGGAAGAAGTGGAGGTGGTATGCATCTGCACTCTCTAACCTTCAACTAATGCAGGCTACCTCAACCCTTTGTTTTGTTAGTGCAGGTCGACAAGAATGTAGGCCACCTTAACTTTGTAATATGCTAAGGCTATTTTTACTGTCAACATCAAATGTTCCATTTTAGATTGAGTGATTACGAGCTTCATTTATTTACTTGGATCGAATCCAGTTTTGTAGTTTGTTGTTTATTTTTTAACCTTATAAAATAGAAATTTCAAGAATCAAGTGCGTAGACAAAATGCTTGTGATGTAGATGCAGACCTTTGTGGCATTATGACACTAGCAGATTTTAGTTCCTGTTTTCAAAGTTTGAAAAAAGTAGCTGCAGTTTCTAAGATGAAAGTATCATACTTGCTGAGTTGCCGGTCTTTAAGTTTAACTTAACGAGTCGTGGCTGGAAGACATTACCTAATAAGCTGGCTGTTGAAAACTGATGCTCATGACAAATTTCAGGGCGATGTAAATTAATGCAATATATCGTTCAATGCTCCCAAAAGGAGTGACTGTTTATGACACAAAGACATCAAATCAGGTGTTAAAGCCATGCGCTCTTCGAATCACCCGATGAAATAGACTCAGTTTAAATGAAAGTCTCTGATGATAAGAGGTTGATATATGCTTTATAAATTGCCTCTGCAGAGCTGAAGTTGAATGCATTTATTGCTGAGTATGATCTAGCTAGCATTTTCATTTGGCATTTAATTAATTGATCTTGCAAAACCCATTGATGTACTTCCAAATACGTTTGTAAAAGGGTTTGCGGTTGAAAGGATTTACAGCTCTGTGAATGCTGCTTACAAAACAATGCAGCAAACTGGATACTGACAGCCGTTGAAGGCAAGATTATTAGCCAAAGAGATGGTTTCATGAAGTGGTGCTGGATGTGCATTAAGGAACCGTGTTATAAAGAAAGTTTTTATAACAGTCTTGTATCTTTTGATGCTGATGCCTGACATTTGATGTTGAAGCCTGAACAATTTGATGTTGAAACGATTGAGCCCAGTGGCATCACTGGTGTAATCTATTATGGTTAGCCTATATGCAGACAAGGGCACGAAGTGATCAAAACAGCCAACTCTTCTGCTACACAATGCAACTGCAGGCAAGAAAAATAGGATAAAGTACAGTACATGTTGTGGTAGCATTAATGAGTAAAGACTGAATGATGTCACTCGACAGTGAGTTCTCAAACTAGCCTAATGCATCATGATATAAGATGCATATGTTTGGAATGGAGCCAAAAAAGTAACATATAAAAATACATGGCACAATAGTAAAAAATACTGATGATCTGTTCCAACTAAACATTAATATAAACTGGAAAGAGCTGGGAGTGAAATTTTTAGCAGATTTGCATGCTGAGTAAAATTAATTATAATGGCAACTGTGAAACTTCATTATTGTGTAGTGCGTGAGTTGCAGATATAGTCAATTCACTATGCCTGTAAAATTTCCGTGTGCGATTTGTGTAAAGCCCTGTAGGAAAGACCAAAAAGCCATAGCTTGTGACTTGTGTGAGGGATGGGTGCATTTTAAATGTATTGATATGTGTCTGTTTACTTTTACTCATTGGCGTCTAGCCCTGAACCATATTACTGTCACCATTGTATAACAGATCAGATTCCTTTTAATAACTTAACAAATGAAGAAATACAAAAACTATTTAACCATGTATGTAATGAGAAACAAAATACCTTGACTCTATCTTTTGACAATAATAAAGGTACCCCAACCTGACATCTGTAAGTATTTATGATCAAAGAAGTTTTATTAAGTATTAATATACCTAAAACAGCTTTTCACCACAACTGCAAAATTTGATGTGTCTTAAGAAAATAAATGCCAAATTTGTAATCAGCATCCAAATGTAATCTAAAAATGTTAGGTCATATCCTTGATTATAACAAAAAAAATTCATTTATTGACATGTGTAATTGTTGACCATGTGATCCAACAAACTTCCATAAAGCAATGCTGTGCTTTGTCAAAAATGTTCGGAATAGAGCTGCTCTTATAAGACATATTTTTAGCATAGAGCTAGTCTTTTAAAAGACACTTCTGAAAAAAGAGTTAATGAGACTTAATTTGCTGAATGTTGTCAAAAGGTAGTTTCTATTTTACTGCCAAGACTCTGGCAGCAACTCATCAGCTGGAGCTATTATGCCACCAGTAGAACATTCGGTCTCGTGGCATGATGCAATTCGAATGATAAGGTCAGTTTGTCATGCAATCGGCATGTTGCTCGTAGCATAGTGGTTATGCTTCAAGTCTGGTATGCCATTGCTATTCAGTTCAACTCTCACCTTGGGCTTGGCAACTTCCCTTTCTTTTAACTTTTTTCACATCTTTTTTATCTTTCCCTTTAGGTGTTAGATTTAGGCTTCGCTTAGTGTTCAGTAGGGGTTAGCATTAGGGTTAGCGTTAGGCTCAGCATTAGAGTTAAGGGTTAGTGTTAGGGTTAGCATTAGAAGTTAGGGGTTAGCACGAGGGTTAGGGATTAGCATTAGGGTTAAGGATTAGCATTAGGATTAGGGGTTAGCTTTTGGGTTTATCTTTTGTGTTTACTTCGTTTCTGCCAAGCCTGTTGCTGAGCGGCATTTTGGCAGCAAAATAGACATTGCCTTGTCAAAAACATTAATCGCTTAGGTTAACTGTGTAAGACATTTTGTACTTCATGATGTTGTTGGACAGTTAATTCAAGTACGCTTTGTTAAAATCAAGGTTGAATTATTGATGGTTGGTAGAAGTGGTGATTTTTCATTTCAATTCAATCTAATCCTAAAAGAAATAGTTTTAAAATTTGGTTGCCTAAATTTGACTACCAAATCCAAAACCCTTAATTTATACAACATATCTTTTGGAAAGGTAAGAGCATCATTAAGAATAACAATTTTGTGGTTTAGAAAAATCAGTTACTACTGCGCTGCAGTTGCTCTCACTATTTAACAATAAAAAAACATTCTATTTTCATGTCTTGTTTTTAGTGTGACTGACTGTGTTACCTTTGACATCTTACAAGATGGTCAGAATTGCTTTGGAAATTTCAGCAATTTTGGAAAATGTAAAGGAGATAACCACTTGTGGTGATGACTTTCGGTGGTTTTTAAAGCTTCGTTGTAACAGTTGTGGTGAAACTACAGATTCATGGCAATACATGTCTTTGGATGAAAGAACTCCCACTAAAGGTGGGAGGGGATATGTTTCTATGGTTCAGAAATGTAAAATGTGTTCGAGGGAAAACCATATTGACATTATGCAAGATCAACTGAAGTCATTCAAATCTGAGAACGATGGTTGTTTTGTTCCAATTGCTGTTTTTGATTGTCGTGGGCTGGAGCCTGTGGAGTTTGACTTTAGAAATGGTTGGGTTGTTCTTTCATCATGTTCAAGCAAATTTTATGAAGATGTAGATTTCTGTGAAAAAGAATGGTATGAATATGATGATCAAGCCAATGTGTCTGTAAGTGTTTCGGAGTTGCAATACAGATTTCAAAAAACAAAGTGATCATGCTGGAACATCTGACTTGGTATTTTTGAGCAGAAAAGTTTTGAACAATATTTGGAAAGGCTTTTACATATTTTTTAAATCAAAGATTATCATATACTAAGACTAATTCAAATAGTTGAGTGTAGCATGTACTGTCACACATTTGTTTTGCTCATTAAAAGCCAATTCAAGATTTTTTGCCCATAACTTTGTGTATGTTTAGGCAAATACTCATGATAACAAAGTTTCTCATGATAACATTTAGTCAGTACATGCCTTGTATAAGAAAAACATAGTTCTTCATTAGTTGAAAAAAATTTTGCTTCCAAGCAATCATTTTTAGAAATTATTTAACTCACAATAGAATTTCAAAGCCCCTGAAAGCAGTACATTTTATCATTACACATAAAATCATTTCTGAAGTACGTTATAATTACCTTTTTTGATTTACAAACTGTCAATGATAAGCTGAAATCTTTCTGCAACAAGCAGCAGTGCTGATGTAAACTTGGTGTTCCAGTGTGGCCACATCAGAAAATAAATGTCTTTAAGCAATGTCCACGGTAAACCAGCAATCTTTCTCAAATAATCTCAATCTCATTTGTTTCTTTGCAGTCTATGTATGTTGATCAATGTGTGTGCAAGAGAAATACTGGTCATTATCCAAAGAAACTTTTAATGTTGATCTAAGTCAGTGGTGCTCAAACTATGGCCCGCAAGGCCCTTTGGAGTGGCTCTCGAAGCAATTTTCATTGGAAAGAAAACTTAACACTTTAATCATTTAAGATAATTTTTATTGAGATTATTAATTCTTGTGGCCCGCAAAGGGTTTCTGAAAGACAAATGTGGCCTGGAAGCGAAACAGTTTGAGCACACTGATCTAAGTACACTGGCACCCAGTGTTGCGAGCATAAAATATGTAGATCTGTCTGGACTGGCATCAAAAGTGGTAAAATATTTGATTATTGCAAGCGTAAAACTGAGCATTTATCTATATAAGTGATGGGTTGGTGCTATATTTTAATGTGATGTTGGTACAATACTGAATGTTGCTGATGTCAAAAATGTGTTCACTATTATTCAAAAACTGAAATTTGATCAAATGTACATTCACGAAACCTTATCTGTGCAGTAGTACTTAAAAGAATAGTAAAATTCATAAAATTGCACTTGCCAATAGGGATGGGCATTTAGGAATACTGAATCCAGAAGGATTTGGATCCTAGACTATCCGAATCCAAAATGCTAATTTAAACTGAGTAATTGGATTCGGTTTGGATATTCCACAACATCAGCGGGGTGCTTGATTCCACCACATGAAAGTTAATGCGCACAAACAGACATTTTTTCAGTCCATTCATGTGCGTTTTTCACTTGTACTGCGTGAAAACAAGAGCATTGCTGCACATGCACATACGTTTTTTTCAGTCCATCACATGCGTTTTTCTTTTGCACCGCGTGGAAACAGCACTAAGTATGCACACACAGACATTTTTTCAGTCCACTCCTTGCATTTTTCGTTTGTACCATGTGGGCAAGTGGAAACTTAGCACTATTGTGCATACACTGACATTTTGCAGTTCACCACATAAGATTTTTTGAGACACCAACATGCGCAGTATTCCTACTTAACTGACCACATGCATTTGTATGTAGTTGAGTGCATTGTTTCCTGCATGTTTTAAAATCAGTGGTGGTCGTTTTGTTAACATGTCAGCTAGAAAAGTACCTGGAGAGAGGAAAACTGCGAATGAGCAGTTGCTTTTGCTTGCACAAGTGGCTGGAAAAAATGTTTGTATAACTTGCCATGTCAGCTTCTTAAAAAAGGTATTTTTCCAGTGCATTATTAACTACCACCAAGTTGCGATCACAATTAACATGCAGACATTTGGAAAACCTTAGATGTATTGCACTACATCAGCGGCCGATTGCTTCATTGTCATTACAGATCCCCTTGTGCTGTAGGTACTCAGCAGTAACGCTGATCAAATATTAGACGCTGCCACTACAGATTTCTAATGCAATATGTGAGTGTTTTGGAACAGGCAACAGCATTTCCCTTTTAACGTTGTATACGATTTTGACAAAACAATCACATCGCTCCACAGGCGTGCTCCCTGACACCGTAGGTATCTGTAGCTTGACAACCAACCGAACACGGAGATTCCATGACCTTAAAGATATAAAAATACTTCTACCTGTTCCAAAAATCCCATGTTCCTGATACAGTATTTTAAATTCTGAAATCCTTTAGTGTTTAGCAAGCAACAGTCATCAGTTGAAACGTAAATTCGAAGTTGTTGCAGGCTCGTGCATTGCATGATATCTTACATGCGCACTGCGTGTGTGATGTATATAATTGCCTGTATCAGTCGGGGAACATTTCCCGCACTTGCGGCCTTTATTTTTCTGCTTGCTTTAGCTGTGCAATGCAGTTGGGAACATGTCTATATTTCACAGCTGTCGTGTATGAAGATTTGTAGAACTGCCATCCGAGCAGTGCGCTTTACACTCCAAAGCTAACTATGCGATTAAGTGATTTAATTTAAGTTGACAAATGAAAAGAACATTTCCATTCGAAAATCCAGTTTATGCGATTAACCTTTTAACGGCTGCGATTGGCCAGCCCTTTTTTGGCCATAAATTGCCAGCCGCTAGAGAGCTGTTCAAACCCTTTACGGATTCAGCAAGTCTTCTAGTTGACATCGAAAAAAAACATTTTTCGTTTTCAGTGGGGTTTTTTTGGAGGTGACCTCACAATGAGGGCGGGTTTTAAAAATTTTGGCCGGCTCTGGGCCCCAACCCATTGACCCATTCTGTTGGTTCAAAGTTTTGTTGAAATCTCGGTGAAAATCCCCATCTATAAAACCCTTGATTGACTTGCTAGCATATCTGTAGCCAAAATTATGGGTCAAAAACCCAGTTTTGGGCCTAATTCAAAACTTTTCAGAAAAGGCACAATTTGCCTTTTCAGGGCAAAGTTTGGCCAGCCATAACTTGGCAGCAGATTGAGCTAGAGAGCTGTTCAAACCCTGTAATGACTAGTGGCGTCATGTAGTTCAGAATAAAAAAAATTTTTTTAAATTTGGTTCGGGGGTTTTGGGCCAATGGGATCATGACAGAAGCATGTTTTTTGGTTAATTATATGACGTCATCATCCGATCCCATGCGCCAATGTTTCGACTCGCAGTATTTTTGGATTCTAGGCGAGAATATGCGTTTTTAGAGCCATTGATTGAGTTTCTAGTGTTTCTGGTTCATAAGTTAGGCCAAAAAACAACTAATTGATAAGGGGCTTTTCTCAATACTTTTGGGGGATTTCCCTAATTAAATTTAATGTTTTTTGGCCCTAATCTTGGAACCAGGAACGTTAAAACCTGTTCAGTCCCTTTAAAGTCCCGAAATGTAACCAAAAAACAGCTAAACTCAAAAAAAGTTTGTCATTTAAATGGCTCCTGCGGGTGTTAAAGGGAGGTTGGGCAAAATGCTGATGTCAGCAAAAAATAACATAGACATCCTATCATTATATAAGCATTAAAAAAAAACAGACATCCTAAACTGAAACGTTTTTTTATATTGTAAACTACATACCTTCACGAGTCTTTAGAGGGTTTGAACTGCTCTCTAGCTCAATCTGATGGCAAGTTATTGCCTGGGGAGAAATGCCCCTAGAGTGGCTTTTGAGGGAGCAAAATTTTGGTCAGTTTTTGGTTTATGAGCCATAGTTTTCGCTCCCATTATGCTAGGAAGTCAATCAAGGGCTCTATACAGGCAGATTTTGACCTAGTTTTCAACTAAACTTTGAGTCCAAAAATTGGCCCATTGGGACGGCGCCCAGGACCAGGCAAAGATGGCCAAAATAACTCAAAAATATCCCTACTTCTGACGTTCTCCCCAGAAAAGCTCAAACCCAAAACGAAAAATACTTTTTTTCGATTTTGACTCCAAGACTTGCTGAATCCATAGCGGGTTTGAACAGCTTTAGCTCTAGTGGCTGGCGATTTATGGCCAAAAAAGGGCGGGCCAATATATTGATATTGGTTCGCACGGTCGTTAAAGGGTTTTAACCGTATTATTTTCTTATATTTGCAGTTTCGGTTTGGGATTCTGGAATCCTATGCGATAAAGCGGTTTATGTGTTTAATTGGTATGAAATTAGTCGAACTCGTTTGTAGTTGTCTTATGCCACTAGCTGAGTTTGATTGGTTCTGAGGACATCTACAGCCTAGAAAAATAAGTTTTGTTCTAAAAAGTATTGTCAAAATCTGGCCCTTCTTGGCACAACCACTTTCGCCTGGAAAAAATGCGCCATTGCATGAGAATTAAGAAGTTTGTTGTTCAATGTTGCGAAAATCTATTGTTTGTGTGATAAAATGATAAATTATTGATTTCCAGTGCCAGATTAAGGAAAGTGCGCTGTGTGGGCCTCCTTGGTTTTTGAGTGAATGACCTTTTTTAGCAATTCTCAGGTCCAATGCATTGCAGGGAAAAACCAGAATAGGGTTCAGTATTCTGGATTCAGTTTAGCTATTCCAGAATAATTCTGGAATAGTAAAGTGTTCTGAAATGCCCATCCCTACTTGCCAAGGAAAAAAGCAAACAACATGCTCAGTGTTTTTCATGTTGATTTTTCAAACGATATAATTTAATTTGTTTTTTCTGTTTTTGACAAAGCTTACTGCTTCAACAAGCAATATTTCTTGAAAATGTTGTTTAAACATGTAATTGTGTATCCGTGTTTTCAAAATGTTTGTTGGTTTAACAGTCATCAACAGATGACTGATAATGTGGTCATACCGTCAAATGATATGATGGTTTATGTCTTGAAGTAACTTACATCTTGTACAAAAACTTAAATCAGGGGTCGGCAAACTTCTTTGCACTGCGGCCTGCTTTCAGGCTGGCATTATTTTGCAGACCGTTCCTCAATAAAATCATGAACGTTTAGCACGTGATAAATTTATTACAACTTTTAAGTCATCATGACACTAGTTCAGTGAAAGATCTGGCTTACTTTGCCACAATCAGATGCTCTGACCTGTAGAGATTTTGGTAATCAGTGCCACCTTCAGTGTGTTTCTTATGTCACTTGTTCCAGTCAGTTTTGGTCTAATTTGGCCTGAGTTCTGCATGGCCCGGTAACAATTTCTTCACGGATTGCCACAGCCTTGTGTTGGCTGACCCCTGCTAAAAATTATTACAAATTGTGACATGCTGCCTGCTCTGCTTCTGGAAAATGTTTACAGTACATAATCACAGCAAAGGTATAGCTTTTTAACAAAAAATTCAATACATTATATCTTTGTAATTTATCACCAACGAAAAATAAGTATGCAGGAATTTGTTACTAGTTATAAATGTCCATTCCATATCATACGTAATGAAATCTTTGTTATGGAGATATATCTAGTCATTGTGTTGTAGGTCTTCAACATGGTTGACACATTGCTAGATCTGTTTCAATATGATTACAATACTCGCCACTTGGTGATGTAACAAACTTGACAGTTAAGCTCATTACATTAGCTCAGCTGTTGAGTGTCAGTATCACAGCTGCTACACTAGAAGCAGTGTAAAAATGTGAGTTACATAAAGTCGTGGTATGACATATTTTTCCAAGCATGTTTCAAACAAGAAGCTGAGCTGTGCTTTGTTTCAATCTTATCATGTATAACTTTGGTGTTTTAATGTTCATAGTAATGGTTGCCCTGATATCTCCAACTTGCAAATAGTAGAATACAGTTGTAAAAAGGCAGCAAAATCCATGTAATATATTTTTTGCAATGTTGGTTGCTATGTTGCATGGAGCTTCACTTTGCTTAGACATTTGAGTCCTGTGTGAGTTGAAATTTTTTGTGTGCTCCCACCCTGCACCTGCAGGAATTTGATATATCTCGCCCACTTCGTCTTGCACCCGCAGACTTATCCGCATTGCATGCCCTCCCAACCTATGCCTACCCCAACCAAAAAGTAAATGCTTTGGCATCCCATGCTAAAACCTATACGTCAGTGGTTCCCAACCTTTTTCATCTCGCGACCCCATTCAAAAATATGACATAGTCGCTCAGCCCCAGCCATTAATTGCAACATTAAGGTGTTCAAATAGCAACCGACAAGATGAAAAGCACATCATTTTACATGGTAGCCTACATCCACTGTATTTACATTCATATGCATAACTAATAGCACCCATGCTAATCAGTAGGACGACTGTGCTTGCAGCCGTGCCACTAGTCTTGAAAGTCATGGAGACGTATTGGTGATAGCTAAACTCATGTCATTCTAAATATCCAGTCTATTCTTTGACTTCTGTTTTACTGTAATGTGAACAGGGGTGGAAAATCCAGCCTCACAGACAGGGTAGATATTAGAATTTAGGGGCCCGAGGCAAACTCTTAGAAAAGTCCTCTAAAATAGTTGTTGAGGAGCCCCCTTTGGCACGTTTGCAAATAATTGTTGCTTTGTTTTAAAAAGCATATGACTTGCTTCAGATCTTATTAAGACTTTGAGAGCCGGCCTACGATATATTCGTACTTCGATTTCGGCTTAAAAAACAGCAGTTTTCAGTTGCCTTACCAACGCCCTAGTTCCTCTGCTGATTGCACTAGAGAGTTGTTCAATGGCTCAAACGGATCAGCCATTCTAGTAGATTGCACTCGAAAAAAATTTTTTTGGTTGGAGGATGCGGATTTTTTGTGAGTGACATCGTAAGTGAAGTAGTTTTAGGGTCATTTTGGCTCATGTTGCCTGGCCTAGGGCCCGACCATTAGGCCAAAGTGTTTCACTGAAGTTTTCATTGGAAACTAGGCTCAAGTCTAAGTCTTTTGAGCCTTTGATCGACTTTCTAGCGTTTCTAGTTCAAAAGTTATGATCTAAAATAAACAAATTAATTAATTAGCTAATTAGTGAAATATTTTTACTAACTTACATCATAACTTTTGAACCCGAAACCTTAGCAGGTCATCCAAAGTATCAAAAGACTCTGATTGTAGCCTAGAATCTAATGAAAACTTCAGCGAAATACTACCACCTAACGGTTGGCGCCTAGGGCCAGGCAAAGTGGGCCAAGGTGGCCTAAAAGTCCTCCACTTATGACGTCACTCACAAAAAAACGCACTCCCCAAGCAAAAAATTTTTTTTCAAGTGTAGACTAGAAGACTTGCCGCATCTTTTGAGACTTACCAGGTCTGTAGAGCATACCAGACCAGAGAAATTCCTGCGCAAAGCCACGTGCGTTTAGGTGTTTTTTTTTCCAAAAATCCCCGAAAGCAGCCGGACACCAAAGTGTTAAAATGTGGCTTTAGAGTGCTTCATAAGCTTTTTAAAAGGAACGTGCAAAAGCCTGTTTTTTGCTGAGACCTTTCGGTTGTCTCTCTTGCAATAGTATTAAAACTTATTGAAACAGTATTCATAGTATTCACTAACCTGATATTTTGGACATTATGACCGAATTGACTTAATTTGTTTGGTCATTTCAAACTAAATTCAGTCGATGACTGGAAAAAGCCAGGCAAAAACCAAGTGCGAAACTCCAAATGGTACCTGCGGAATCTCTGAAAAAAGGAGGGCTCGAGACGACTATTTTTTATTTACCTCTTATATCCGCTCCTATGCTCACAGTGGTAGGTTGAAACAAATGGAAGCAGACAACAAAAAGGGAGCATAGTTGGTATGGTTGCTGCATAGCGCACCAGGACTGCGTCTGGGATTTTTCAGAGAACAAGTCACGTGGTTAGGAATCATTTCGCAGTTGCAAATAGGCTCAATCGTGAATAACATAACCATTTCATTTAAAAAATGAATGCAACATTGTTGTGGCGAGTTTCCATTGCAGGAAATGCAAGAGCATAATTCTTTTCTTTAGGATGAAATAATTTGTTTAACCGCAAATTGCACTATGTTAAAAAGTTACCTTGAACTTTTATGCACATCACTATCACTTGTTAGGCTTGCTGGTAATATCCCACCATCTGTCAACTATAAGGCTGTTTTTTGCTAGAATCAGGACCTTGAACCATAACTTACACAAAATAATGAATGTGAAAGGTTATTGAATCATAATGATAAAAATATTGGTTGAGCTTAGTTGGAATTTCAGCTGGAAAGTATTCACAACTGGATAAATGTTTACAAGGCTGACATACTTTCAGCATCACTGGCCAGCGCTGAATTTTTCTAGTGCTGCTGTGTTTCTACAGTAGAGTCCTGCCCGAGTTAAATTTTTTGTCTGCTTCTTCCCCACATTCGCAAAATTTAAACCCACTCCGCTGGATTAGAGAAATCTTGCCTGCTCCCGCCTCGCACACTTCTATCCTGCACCTGCCCTGCAGACCATCCCAACCCGTACCCTTTCCACACTTTTTCTGTGCAAATCCCGCTTTTTCTGTGCCAAAAATATCTAGTGGTTAAACTTTACTGATTAGAAGAATGGTCCTTTGAAAAAAGTCAAAATAACTTCAAAATGAACTAGTTTATTCTTATCTTTGCGATTTATGGGAAAATGGTGTAAAAAACAGTTTTTCTGTAATAACTTTTTTTAGAATGAAGTGAGGCAAAATTTTCCTTTTATCACTAATAGAAACTTGTGTCTTCCGCATCTTTCGAGCCTAAAATCAGTTTTCTATCTCACCTAAGTTGAGTTATGACGAATTCATGAAATTTACTTGTTACTTCAATATACACTTATAAAGTTTGTAGATATTTGCAACAGTTAATTTGATATAGTTCATAGACTGGTAGTTATTGAATTTAGTCTTGACAGATTTCATATGTAATTTGAGTTTTCTTCAGACACTTTAGTACAGCTGGTAAGTCTGTTGTGTGGGGGACAAAAGTCTCTTAGGCTACATTTTCCCAGTTTGAAATGGACCAGAACAATTTGGACAGCCTTGCAAAAAGCTTTGCTCAGCAGTATTACGAAAGTTTCCAAAAGAATAGACCTGCAATACGATGTCTCTATGTAAGTATGGAGTTGTTTTCTTATGAAAGTGACTTTATAAATATGTATGTAAAATAAACTTGACAAAGCTTTGTAACTGACGGTTGTGCTTATGCTTTTGAAGTTCATCAATTTGATGTTTGTACTCATTAACCTCAGTCTTTCCTTAAGTTGCTTGGACTTATGTCTGCAAAATATTAGTTGTTTGTCATTCTCAATATGTTTAGGGCTGTTATTTCAATATACATAACATTCAATTTAACATCCACATAATATTATGTGCCTAAAAAGTTGCAGTTATCTCAACGTGTTTGCTGCTGGTGTAAAATATATTCACACTTTGAGCTCCCGCATTAGCTGCTATTTTCACGCCACTTTGCAACCCCATAACTCACCCGTTGATTGTGCCAGAGAGCTGTTCAAACTCTAAAAGACTTGATGAATCTTCTAGTTTGCAATGAAAAAGATTTAGATTTTGGTTTTCGTTTTTTTTTGTGGGTGATGTCATAAGTGAGGTAGGTTTTTGGCCATTTTGCCTCAGGTTACCTAGCCCTGGGCCCCAACCGCTAGATGGAATTTTTTGACTCAAGTTTTTATGGAAACTAGGCTAAAATCTGTCTTTTTGAGCCTTTGATCAGCTTTCTTGAGTTTCTGGTTCAAAAGTTATGGTCTGTAAACAACAAATTAATTGCATAATTAGGGGATTAATTATATACTTGATTTTGCTGTGCGATGATTCCTTGTTTATATCGCCTGTGCAAATGTGACATACAGCGGAGAGGATGCTTTTCTCTATAGTACAACTTAGAACTGATTTAAGCTGCAATGCGACTTTTAAGTCTTTCATTCCGTTATCTATCCGAAAATATTTCACTACATTTCAGAATAATGTCTTCGTACACGTTAACAAAGAACTTTGCAATTAAAAAATGAAAATTTAGCAGGAGTGCCACACTCCTGGCCAGAATTTGGATTTGTGTTGCGCTCTTGTACTTTGTGCCTATGAGCTGCTGTCATGCAAAGCATACAAACAGCATAAAATTGGGTGGACAACAAGTTGAGTCACCCACTAAAACACTAGGCCACACCACCCCCAGGTCAGACATAGCATTCCTTGATTCAAGGCTTGAGCGTTTTAGGTTGGAAAACTTGGCTAGTGATGGTATTTTACTCCCACAAATGTACCTTGTGTGTCTGGTGGTCTGATAGGACCAAGTTTAAAACATCCATGAAATACTGTCTCCAATTGCCAAGGATGTCTTCCTCATCGAAGTTTTGGTTTTTGATGCATCTAGCAGTATGAGATATTTTGCTGCAAAGATGCCAGTTTGCTGAACACTTAGTAGGCTTGCCAGTAATTGCAATCCAGTTTATGTCTGGAATTATCCCAAGATTGCATTTTGGACTTTTTCACAGTGATGGCTACAGACGTCCTGCCTTAGAATACTGTGAATGTAAAGAAGAGTCGGCTTTGTTCTGAAGCCATGCTTGTTGACTACTTGGTGCCTACAGGGGTTACCTTCTTGTCATTATTTGCCACACTGAGCCATTTCCGTAAGCATACCTGAGCAGCAGATGATGTTACAGCTGTCATCACATCTCTGTGTCTGCTGTGCATTGTGGGGTCTCTCGGAACATGGGTGATACACTGTCTGCAAAAATCTTTCTTACATCTTTGTCCGCCAGAGGCCCTACTTCATTGGGTAGGACCTCCTGGTCATTTATGTTTGTGTGAAGCCTGTTGGCTTTGAAGATGTGTAACTTGCAGACCACCAGGCAGTGGCTGGCCGACTGTTCTGCACCCCTTTTGACATGAATCTAACAGTGAATGGAACAAGTCAGCTGAAACTGTGCAGAAATCAGTGACTGTTGACCCAAAGAATCTCTGCACCACGTGCGCTTGTGCGCAACTCTGTGTTGGAAGCAAGTGTTCATTATTCACAGTGCATAGTTGCAACAAGAGTCTTTCATTCATCTCAGCATTGCCGTGTCGGCCAATCTCACCCTTTTGTTCCTGACATCATTCTCAATGTGTGCACTGAAGTCTCCCTAAAGGATTGTGGATGCTTAGTTTTAACCCTTCCAAGGGTCTCAGTAATTTCTTACATGAATACCAAGTACTGTGCACTTGAGCTTGGGATGTATACCTGTGTCAAACACAAGGAGCTATGGAACAACTTTAACCTTAACACTTTGAGAGCCGGTGTACAAATATATCGTACCTAGATTTTGGCCTAAAACCAGCAGTTTTTGGTTGCCTTGCCAACGCCTTAGCTCCTCCACCAAATGTGCTAGAGAGCTGTTCAAGGGCTCAAACAGATCAACCAGTCTTCTAGTCTGCAATCCAAAAAAATTTTTTGGTTGGGGGTTGTGGATTTTTGTGAGCGACGTCATAAGTGAAGTAGTTTTTGGGCCATTTTGGCTCATGTTACCTGGTCTAGGGCCTAACCGCTAAGCCAAAGTATTTCGCTGAAGTTTTTATTGGAAACTAGGCTTGAATCCGAGTCTTTTGAGCGTTTGATTGACTTTCTAGTGTTTCTGGTTCAAAAGTTTTGATCTAAAATAAACAAATTATTAATTAGCTAATTAGTCAAATATTTATATTACTTTAGATCAGACGTGACGAACACGTGGCCCGCGGGCCACAAATGGCCCGCGAAGCATTTGGGTGAGACCACGGCAGTCTTGAAGTTTCTTTAACCCGCTTCTACTCTTTGCGATGCGATATTGAATAACGCGTATATCATGCAGGAATCGTAGAAACTGTTATGTAAATCCGTACAGTAACCATCAATTCAGGATTCAACTGTTTATTCATTGTTGCATAATAAAATATACTAATAATAATTTAACACCGTGAGCCTGTTGCTGCTTCAGTTCAATGCAGTAGTAACTAGTTGTGTGTAAGCTTAGCTTGCCTTACAGTAGCGAATACATAAGCTTGCAAGTTTTTTTACAGGTTTTATAAGTTGTTATTCGTCATTCTGCTTTTTTAAGCAAAAATTGCCGTTTATTTCGATGTCTTCAGCAAAGAAAAGAAAGATTGTAGAGGTAGATAAAACAAGGTTATTTCAAAAAGAATAGACAGACATGTTTTTCTATATCGAGGAAGCAGGAAAACCGTGCTGTTTAAAGTGCAAAAGGTCGCTAGCAGTTATGAAAAAAGAAAATTCAAAGCGTCACTACTAGACCTACCATCCTGAGCTTAAAAACTTCGATGGAGAGATCAGAAAAATGAAAATAGATGAATTTTAGAAAGGTCTGTACGCACAACAAAATGTCATGACTTCCTTTTGCAGTACAAATGACGATGTGCTCACTGTGAGCTATGAAGTATCGGAATTGATCGCTAAAAAGCTTTAGCCGTATGAAGATGAGGCATGGGCCAAGGAACTACTTGTTAAAGCTGCTGAAAAGTTGGCTCCAAAGTCAGTTCATTTGTACCAGAAGCTGAGTTTGTCCCGACCCACTATTTGTGAACGCATAAAAGAAATGGGTCAAGAC
>Ga0210059_1004159_pt1 | contig 23317 bp, 12 predicted proteins | sample Ectturendosymbi2_FD_188042 | JGI IMG/M metagenome (GOLD analysis project Ga0210059, IMG submission 188042) | Ecteinascidia turbinata endosymbiont from Florida, USA - Sample 2 (SPAdes) (version 2) | ecosystem: Host-associated > Tunicates > Ascidians > Unclassified | place: Key West, Florida...
GAACCCGACTTACTCTGTCGTGCGTCTACCAGATGGCAAGGAAAGCACGGTAACCCCCTCCGACTCCACACCCTCCTTCTCCCGACGAAAGCGAGAACCCGCCTAGCACTGACTCCACCCTCCAGGAAACTGGCGGTGTTGGCGGCGTTGACGTGCGAGACGCGGCAGTGGATGAAGCTGTTGACGACGTACAAGGTGAAGTGGAAAGTGACGAGGACTCTGTTCCAGAGAAAACTGACAGTGAACCGGTTTTGCTCCGCCAGTCTACCCGTAGTCGTAAACCCCTGATCGTTATGATTTTAATGTCGCTTAGTTTGGTTTTTAATGTCGTAATGTCTCTTTGTTTTTCTTTTAACGTCAAATTTAAATGAGGGAGATTGTGGAGATTTGTGTGTTGTTGCCTCCCGTGATTTCTCAATCGTGAAACGCTGATTGTTGCCACGACAGCTCGGGGCAGTTGGCGTGTGTATATCACTGCGAAGCTTGAACGTGCCGTTCTCGGTGATTACGGTGAAGTGTTGTTGTCGGTGTCACCGTACTTGACTGTTCTGTGTTTCTACAGATGGTAGCTTCGATTTTTGTTGATTAAAGCCTAGCGTATGATAATCGCCTCGCAGGTTTCGCGTGTCACATCTTACAAGAAAATAATCCTGCGTTGCATAATAAGAAGAATCTGGTTATAGCATTCGTTATCGAGAGCAGAAACAACCATAGCTGCGTATCATATTTGCGGAAAACTCTGCGCCCATGTTGTACCTGCAGTGAACCACTATAGGTCCATAATATTCCGCTTGAATTTCCATCACTGCTTTGTGTATCCGAAGCAAAGGCGAAGTGGTATCAGGCACTCCGTGATCAGGCCAAGCAACGAAATGAAAATGTGTTACCTCGAACGACATCTGGCGAAGAGTATATTGTGTGGTGTAGCAGCGACACACTTAAAAAAAACACGTCTGAGTGGTACAGGTGGTCGAGGACGCGCTATCAACGCTGGTGGGCTGGGTTCGATTCCCGACATGTCATACCGAAGACTTGAAAAACGGTACTTGCGGCCTGTCCAATAACCGGCGTAGATGGGTGGGTACAAGGAGACGGTTCGCGGTTCACGCGCGGAGCTGGCATTGTCTCGCCACCACTGCAGCATTCACATGCGAAAGTAGTCGCGGGGCACACGATGAAAGCAAGCGGAGATGGGTACCGCAGACCACTTGTTACACCCCGAAAGGAATACAGATACGGAGCATAAGCGAAAATGAACTGAAACTTTTTCAGCACTTTGATACACTTATGGTAGTCGCATTATATCGTCATTCTCCACTTCTTGCAAAGCATTGCACTAAGTGAAAAATGCAAAAAGCGGTTAGCAATGCATGCAGCCATTTTGCAAAATGAATAATGACTATTTAAATAAAGTATTATCAATGGAAAAAGATATTTGCTGGCACACTTCGGTGAGATATTTTAATTGTGTTTATGGCGAAAACTAGTTGATTGTTTTGGTAAAATGTTTATATTTTTTCTTTTGCGTTTAGGTTCGCAGAACCATATAAGATAGTGTAAACCATGTGAATTGTTACAGCAATTGACTTGCAAACGAGAAACCTTACGAGAAAATGCCACAGACCTGTGGTTGTTGTGACGTGACAGTGAACTTCCTAACTAAGAAGTCTCCAAGAGATGCTTCACTGTTAGATTCAATCCTCACACTGCCAAGCTCCATCTTTTTTCCGTGATCAGGCCAATATTTTGCGCATTTACTCTAAGCAAAGAGAAAATGGCTTTGACATAGTATCGATTTCACAAGTACATTTTTTCACATGTACTTGAATAGGCGTTTGTAGGTACAGAACTTGAAGATGGCGTGAAGTAAGAGATTCATCCCAAAGCTTTTCGTCTGACACTCTTCAAGCGACATCGTCACAAATGGAGTGGAGATACAACCGAACTGGTTTATAAACAGGAAAGCAGAGTTCTCATTGGTTGAAACAGTAGCCAATAAGAAAGGGTTTATGAGATCGGAAAAGAAGAGTTCTCATTGGTTGAAACAATTAGCCAATGGAAAGAGTTTAAGAGGTTTAGGAGATCTTCAAGAGGTAAACGAATTCTTTTTGTTTGCAGAGAAGGGGATTCAGAGATTTGATTAAAGTCGCTTCTAGGGCGGAGAGACAACCAATGAGAAATATTCTTTTCCGATCTCCTAAACCCTTTCTTATTGACTGCTGTTTCAACCAATGAGAACTCTGCTTTCCTGTTTACAAACCAGTTCGGTTGTACCTTCACTCCATTCTGACGATGTCCCTTGAAGAGTGTCAGACGAAAAGCTTTGGGATGAGTCTCTTACTTCACGCCGATTTCACAAGTATACATTTATGACAAAATGTAGTTTGAAGGCCTCCGTACAGATGGCGACGCTCAATTTCTACACAATTTTCGCAAAATAGACAAGTTCTCAACACAATCTTGATTACCTTGAGTTATACAGGACGATATTTAGATGCGACCGAAGTTCCTGTTTGGTCAAGAAAAATTTAAAGCAATCGTTAAATAAAAGTATGCCTTATGGGCAATCAGACAACGCTAGCGCGTTGAAAGTAGTGTGAAAGGAATTTATTATTATAAGACTGGTTCCTAGTCCACAACGGTTGGGTGGAGTGCTTTCATCCTCTAATTTTCCGATGACGTTGTTATGAAAAAACAATTTGCAGCATCACAAAGCTTCAATTTATTTAGATGACTGCAATACAGTTTAAACAACAACGATGTTGCGGAGCAGTTGGCTATTAGAGATGTATCAGGCTGCGACAAACTGTGTTTGGTGAACAAATTGCTTCTTACTTTATGACTTTCCCTGACTTTGGTGAGCATAACAATTGCTGTGCAATGGTTTTCCACGACCATTCTCCAAAAGTCTTTCATCGTGTTTTCCTTTGGCCCTTGTGCAGCGATGAACTTCGATCGAAATCCATATCCCTACATTACAGTGAAATATAAAATGTTTTCAAAAATTGCAACCCAGCTCAGGTCGATTTTTCCCGTATAGGGTACAAATGTGCTTGAGGCGTGATGTAGGCATACGAGAAATGATAGTTTTAAGGTGAGCCTTCCTGTAGCTGAGTTTTTTTTATGTGGTCTGTCGATCAGCATTCTCAAAATCTACATAAGCTTTGTATGTACCAAATTATGGGGGGTTGCCAGGAGCGGGCAAAGCACATTTGAAATGTTCCAAACAGAAGCTAGTTGAAGCCAACCTTGCCTATCTGCGGCAAAAACGTTTTGACATGTTCATGTGCATGAGCGCAATTATGTTGCAAAATGTGAGGGAGAGAGCTAGGTGTGAAACCAATATATTACGAAACCTAAAGAGAAAATGTGGGGGACATGGCATAGTATATTCCCAGTGTCTGAAAAATTGGAGGGACGTGTCCCCAGTGTCCTCCACCTAATTGCGCCCATGTCCATGTGGTACCAAGCGCGTTGGTTTGGCAAATCAAATAAAACTTTGTTGACGAGAAGCAGATTCGACCTGTGTGAGTCATTCCAACGTTCGGTAGTTATTTACCAAGCACCAGAAACCTTTCTCTTCAGTATTTTTCTTGGGAAGGAGGCGAGCTGAGTTTTCTCTGCAAAGCTTGTAATGTTCTATTCGTATAAAAAAAGTACTCCAGTTGTTGTCATTCAACATACCGTAATTTAAGAAAACGCCCGAGCCTTCATTTCGCTACCTCTAAAAGTACCTCTAAAAATAGGTCTGTGCTGAAGTTTCCATTCTTGAAAATTAGGTGAAATGCCTCCCTGTGACCAAAGCAATATCCTACCATTGCAACACAATGTTGCCACCCCCATGCGGTCCACCATCTACAGTATATTTCCTGATTTGAGGTCAACGATAACCGGGGCGAATCTATGAACCACTGACGGCAAGAAAACACTGCCAAATATGCGGTCCATTGCACCGAAACAAGACGAGGTTCGCGTGCCGGAAGTGCGGAGCTCCGGTGTGGAAGGAACACTTTCGAATCTTCTGCCTAATCTGCTGTTAGGAAAGTGTTACATGCACTTTGGTTTTTGTTGTGTAGTACATTTCAACGTTGCTACTGTTTGAAAGAAGTTTGTTTGCAAGCATTGTGTGTCTAAATACTTTGCCCAGCTACGCTTGTGAGAGAAGTCAATAACACTTTAGTCCGTCAATAAAAATCCTGTTGTTACTTTACAAAAGGTGCGTTAACTCAAAATAAGCGTTGCATCCACTACATGTTTGAAATCACTTTGTTTTTCGTTTTTTTTCATCGATTCTGTGCATAAGATTGCCAGATATTGTCGTAAACGAATTTGGTAAGTCTGGGTCAAAAACGCCTTCTGTGCAAGACCACACAAATATAAATATTCAGTTGACCCGGTTGTGACTTTGTAAAATGTGGGTTAACTCATTCATGTTTAAAATAACTTTGTTTTCCTTTTTTTTGATCAATTCTGTGCAACAGATTGCCAGATATTGCCGTAAAAGATTTTGACAAGTTCGGGCAAAAGCCAAATTACACCTTTTTGGTAAACATTCACAAAAATATTCAGTTGACCCTGTTGTGACTTTGCGAAAAGGTGGGTTAACACAGAATAAGCGTTGCCACCACATGTTTGAAATCACTTTATTTTTCCTTTTTAGGATCGATTGTGTGCAACAGATTGTCAAATATTATCGTAAAGGAATTTGTCTTGTTTGGGTCAAACACACCTTATGGGCAAGAATTCACAAAAATATATAAAAATAACAAAATTTCGTGTCTCAACCTAAAATACGTTTTTTTACATGTAATTCCACCAGCTTCCGAACTCATCACGCTATGGGTTTTGTAAAATCCACCAATAAAGGCTACTAGCGCAATTTCGGATGTTTTCTTGACGTTTTGAACCGTACTGCCGCGTTTTTGGGGGGCATGTGTTTGGTGGTGAAGTATTAGAATTTTTCCGACATGCAACAACATTCTTTTTGAGGGTTAGATGAGCTTGGTAACAGTTTCTGAGCTGTTCAAACACGTGCCTGTACACCTAAAACGTTTCCATAATCTTTGGTTAGTGTGGGAACAATTTTGCCAGAGTGAGGTAAATTATACCAACATTGTCTATTCTAAAGTAAACCTGAGCGAGGTTTTAAAAGTATTTCTTGAAGTATCAAGGTAGCGCGCACATTTGAGGCAAAGGCTGATCCTGCCTGTAGTACATGTTTTAACATTCACACGATTTCGTTGTGAATTACCATTTCAGTGCAAAGCCATTTTTGGTGTTGTTATATCATCAGCGAAAATTTGGATGTAATTCGACATTGGCATGGAATCATCGGCTCAGTCATTAGTGCACACAAGCTCTTTATTTCTCTAATTTTCGAAAGTAGGTAGTAGCTATCGCAATTGTCCACCTCAAAGAAATACCTTTTTTGCATAAAACTTGACAAGATCTTATGATAAACGTGTTCCATATATTTACTCAATCTCCAGTCGGCACCACTTTAACTACCTTTTTTCATTCAGTGATGCGAATAAGGTTTCACACAGTACAAAAAGGAGAAAACACACGTATCATTTACAATCGCAAAGCAAGGCTAAAATATTTTTAAACATCCCTGAACCAATTAAAGTCAACTTTTTTGCTTGATAAAGCAAATAACAATAGAAGCGAAGTACACGGTGGCAAATAAAAAAAAAAATTGTGCACTTTAGGTTCTCGCAGCACAGCAGTACCAAACTGTTGCCGAAACAACTTTGCTGCCGAAACGCCAATGAAAGCATTTGCTGCAACCGTAGGTGTAGCAGAAACTAAATTTTGGGGGTGCTAAAGACTTTTGCCCGAATTTCACCAAACTTTCCCGAAATGCTGTTCTGCCACTTTTGCCTAAAAATTTTCTCTCACAAATTTCAGGAAGACCTTTTTTGGCAACACCTCCCAAAAAAGGTCTTTATTTGTTTTTCTGCAAACGCTGGTCGCCATTTTTGCCCGAATGGAATTTGAATGTATTTTCAGGAATTTTGCCCAGATTTTCAGGGATTTTGCCCAAATATTCAAAGCTTTTGCCCGGATTTTCGACAAATCAAAACTTTTTGGGGTGCGCTTGCACCCCCTACACCCCCGCCTCATACACCACTGGCTGCACACGTGAACGTTTCTACATAGGCTATTTGGCAGTGGTGTACAACGCGTTCACGATCTTTTGTATATGGCTATTTGCTCGCAGAAAGATCAATTGATGTCACCTACAGTACAAATTCTGAAGGACTTCTTCTTGTGGTCTCATCAGTGGAGTACAGAGTTTACGGTTGCGTGATGACCACTGCCGTAATATAGAGGTAATGCTGTTTATCAATCTGGTGACAAACAGCCCAACATCACCCTGCTTAGTGTGCAAACTTCCCAGGCACTTATCGTAAAAAAAGTTAAATCATCAAGCAAAGAGTCACAATCAGAGACTTCTTCCTACCGAATCAGCATGATTCAAAGCTACGAAAACTCCAATAGTCATCTGATCGTTGAAAAGGCAGTCACGAAATTAAAAACCCTGGTTTCAAAGATTGTTAAAACCATGGTCACCGCCATTTCATATGTTAAAACATCGGGTTTGGTTGTTGGTTTTGCTTGAGCTTTTTATAAGTGACACAAGGATAGGACAATTTTTTTTATTTTTTATTGGCTCGGTTGATGACAGTTCATAGGAGGCTCCAGCCTTCATTGTGCATCAACTGTCAATAGAGGTGAGTGTTTTTGCGCCCAGTCCGAGTCTTTCTGTGGTCGTATATCGAACATCTAATACTTTGATTCAGGTAGTTCGAAGTTGTACTATACTGAGCCTTTTCTAACCGACACACTTTTTAAAAATTGACAAGCTAAGTCGAAGTGTAACAAACTGGCAATCCTCTGTTTCCAAACTCGTATAATGTGTAGTTGCAGCAACAAGTTGGACTAGCTTACATTGATAAAGGAAGCGTTGATGTAATCCGAATTGTTTCCAAGTGTCTTACTCCTGAGGACTACTCTCGCGTTGTCGCCTGAAACAAAATTGAGGTTGCACGAAGCTGAAAGATCAAGTACGGTGATTTCAAAATAAGCTATTTGAAAACTACTTCTTTCACAGAAACCATATTCACTGCACGCTGGTTTCATTAGCAGGGGTGGATATTATTGTGTACTGTCTTCTTCATTCTCACACAGCACAACGCGGTAGACTAAAAGCAAGCATCGAAGTAACAAGGCACACACAAATACATGAAAGAACACCAGGATATATACGTGGCAGTCAGGGGCGCAACCAGTTCTTCATTTCGGGGGGCAATTTTCATGAAATTTTATTCGATGACGTGCTCGTGCTTATTCAACCGTGGTACAACTTTTTCGCAAACGGTCACATATAATAATAATGCATTTTTGCCCGCAGACACGAAGTCCATAGTATACAAACACACACATTCTGCACAACGCTGGTTAATAAAAACAGAACGTTTTGCAACAGCGCTGGAGGCTGAATCATCAGTGTCAAGCGAAATTTCTGACTTCACGCCATATGTGCATACACAGAGCAACATTCTACATATAAAATACGCTGAGCAAACTGATGATTAGGGCTTAGGGTTTGGTGTTTAGGTAAGAGTGTCGGGTTAGAGTTCATGCTACAATTAGAAAAAGAAAAATATTTTGAATTTCAAGATTAAGTCCAATATTTTTCACTGGTTTTACTTATTCCCATAGTGTAGCTTGTTGTGGGTATCTGACATCTAACCAAAAATTTTAATTTACACAACACACATCAAAACGTAATTGCCAAACTTTATTCCTTTACTCTGATAAGCAAAATGACTGACAAAAATAATAGGTCAGAAATTTCGCAAATTTCAGAAATTTCGCTTGATACCGCGCTACAGAAACTTACTTAACAGAACGTTTTGTAACGGCGTTGGAGACCGAGCCTCAGGTTTACAAACTCATCTTAACACTATTTGTTCACTTGGTACAACAATACTGCAGAGTGGGACGCTAATTCCTAAACTGGTCAAGGCCAGGTAACGTACGAATGCATTGTGACATGCACACCCTCAAACGAAAAAACTCTGCAATGTTCGAGCACTCAGTCACAAAGTAAAATGCGGTTGTAGTGTTCAGAGAACAAGAACGAATATAAATTATCTGACTGCGTCAAAGCAGGCAACCATACGTTATTAGACCTTCTGCATCTTACGAGAAACAAGTACCTATTTTTTCTTAATAATGCCTCAAATGTAGGAATGTCACATTGAACCTGATGAGTTGCGACTACTAACGCTCGCTCTCCAGGGCAGGTTGTATAGAGCTCTGCATCCAAAATTATAGACCACACGCAATCTCGCATGCATGACTTCCTGAAATTTCGCCATATTTGTGATGCATACATGGGCGTAGAAAACGAACGAAAAAGTATATTTTTGACTGGATTTGAACATGGGGAAAAAGAGGCTCGCAGCTTGTTTGTTGCACAATACTTTTATCGCTGTTTCTCTGAATGTCTTTGTCATCTGAGCGTTCAGTATCCAGTACAGCTCCCAGACAGTGGCGTATCTAGGGAATGACAGACATGGCACGTGCCATGGGCGCCACTTTGACGGGGGCGCAAAAATTGCTTGGTAAAAACAAAAATTTGCGATTTACAGTTTCTTGAACCTCAATTTTGCGCCTCATACAACCGTTCACTGCAAAGCTGCATCAACAGTACACAGCGCCCTCATCTATTGTGTTAAGTCGGACGTGTTGCGCCAGCACCATCAAGCATTATGACAAAACTGTAGTATTGTGACACAACCAGGGCTGTGGAGCCGGAGCCCAAGCAGTTTTGGATGGCTGGAGCCGAATCCTGGGCCAAAAATTTTTAGATGGTTGAGCTCTGGAGCCGGAAATTTGGGTTCGGGTTCCACAAATTTAGTTTGTTGGGCAAGCGAGTTATACAATTAATACTATGTTGTTTTTTTTTATTTTTTGGACCAAATTGTTCTGCAGCCGGAGCCAAACACTTTTAGATGTTGGAGCCTGAGCCAAAAAATTTAGATGCCTGGAGCTGGAGTCGGATCCTGAAATTTGAGTACCGGCTCCACAGCCCTGGACACAACACGATATGCCACTAGTGCCCGATAATAGGCTAACCACGTATCGGTACCGTACCAGTTGGGCAAAAATGTTAACTCATGAAAAAAGATATTTGTTAGTCTTTTTTAGACCGAGCTTTTTGTGTCTAAATTTGGCTTTCTGTTGGAAGTCCAAGGCTTTTGTTACGGTCTTGACTCTAAACAACTAAAGTGTATGTAGGACAATTTAGAAGCTGTGTAACCTACAGTTGAGATGTATATGGCAAGCAATTATAAGAGAAGCTTCTAGATTGCAAAATGCTAGTTTCATGTCGTGCAACTTCAAATTATCGCGTCGTGAAGAAGACCTCATGACAAGCCCGCCACCAAGTGTAGAGCGACCAGGCTATTGCCCTCACCCGAAATTTTCAAAAACATGTTTAGTTGTTAGGTGCAACAAGTTACAATCGTTTTTCTTCCGAAATAGTACAACAACAAATTACAATAATTTTTCCCCCATCAGTTTGTTGAAGCTCTCCTCCTTGAAATTCATAGTTGAATATGGTATTGAAAGCATCTTTTCAAATTTTAGAATTGCTTTGCAAATAATGTTAACGACGGCAGTATTATTGTTAGGTGCGAACGATCTTTCAGTTGTATGCAGGGGTGTAGTGGGGTGGGAACGCGTGGGAACGCGTTCCCACACCTTTTTTCACTAGAAACGTTACTTAAAGATTTAGATTTTTCATTTCAATTTCTACACGTAGCGCCTGGATTTTTTTCAATTTCTACACGTAGCGCATTCAGCATAAATGAATAAATGACAAGTTATCTAGTGCAGTGCTCTTCAACCTTTTTTGTTACTGTGCACCCTTAAAGATATTTTGGCTAACTCATGCACCCTATTTGCTGGCATTCCCCCGTGTCCCCCATCGAATTGCGCCCATGTCTGTAAGTACCCGGGTGCAAATAAGCAAGCCCTTAATTCAGTAACTGAGCTACATAATTCAATTGATAATGGCTCATTGCCCGTTGCTTATGAATCACAAATAATCAACTAATTACAACAATTAGCTTGACGTGGTCTGATGGCACCACACTTTAGAATGTGCAAAGTCTCGGTGAAACCCTGAAAGTCATTGGTTGGTTAATGTTTCATTTTTGCTAACAGAAAGTTTTGTGAAAATTATCTGTTTAGTGTGACAAGTTTGTGATGCACCTTCATGAACCCATTCTTAGTAGTGCACCCCACGCATATTTTGGTGCACACCGGTTGAGGAGCGCTGATCTAGTGTACAGCACCATAGCAGTAGCATGATTATGCAATTACTGTTTGTGAGATCAACAATGGCATTTGGTTACTTGACGATTCGTCTGATTGTTTGCATTTAGCGTTATTCTGCTGCAGGACCGGATTTAGCTGATGCGAGGCCCAGGCTCATCACCTTGTGAGGCCCCCTCTCCCACTGTTACGAAGAAAAAATGGAACAGGGTTAATCAGTTTGCGCAAAGCTGAAGATTACGATACTGACGCTCTAAAAGTACAATCAGTAGAAAATTATAAATCATTACCAGAGTGCCCCACGACCACGGCGCTTGTTGCTGCCTTCGACACAAAAGCGTTCAGTGACACGGAATTGTTGAAATCGTACTTGGATGGCGGGAGCAGGATTATTAATTTTTGCAGGCAAATCAAGCAAAAACGTCTTGGTTAAATATTTGACAAAACATATGGCCTACGTTTTTCATAAGTTTCACGTCTGTTTTGTCTTATCTGTGCCAAAAAAACCAAACATATTCCACATATGTTTGGCGGCGTAAAGTCGTTAAGCACAACGTGAGGACCACGTTGCGATTCAGTGTCGATTCTAGAATTTCAAAAGTGGGGGGCCACTTTGAGACCAAAGAAAAAGTAGGGGCCAGCGTAAATGTCTATCTTGCATTGATATTTTTTATGTTAACCAAAAGAACTTGAACGTGAATTCGAGACACAACTGGGGGGCCAGCCAATGATCCAACCAGGCCTCCCTTAGAATTGTTGCGACTCGCTGTTGCGACTGCGACTCGCTGTTGCTGCCACTGTTGCGACTCGCTTACCGCTGCTGTAAAAATTTCACACACACGAGCAAAATACGTCAAGTACAACCCATTCAAATGGTTGCAACTGCTTGGTTCACGATTCGCGTGTTAGTTATTTTTTCAGACTGCTAATATAATCGACGCAAGGAAACCGTCGCGCGAAAGGATGTGAGATTTAAACCAGAACGGTCGCCAGAACGTTTTCAATAGGGGGCTTTACATTTGCGCAGGGTCTTGACATTCTGAAAATTTGTTAAAATCTCCACTGATTTATAGTGCTTCATATTTAAATTTGGAGGGGCTGAGCCTACCAATGCTCCCTCGTGGCGACGGGACTGGTTTAAACCTCCCTTATGCTGTCATTATTAAAATACGTACAAAAAAGCTACAATAATCAAATCTATTAAGGCTGAACAGAGCACAGTAAAAGATTTCAAAAAGGTTTTGTCCTGGCCTTGTTCATAGCAAAATCATCTGGGAATTCACTAAAATTGAGTTTGTCACTTTTAATGCACCCAATGCTTCGTGCGGCAACCTCTGCTGGACATTGCAACCTTTAATTCATTTATAATTGTTTTGAATACACCTTTCTACTGAGCAGTTAGTGAACATCACGCTAAGAAAAAAGAGCCCGCGTGGTTTGATAAATTAAAAACCACTAACGTAAGGCATCAGACCCAAACGCGCTTTTGTCATTTTCTTGCATTGTCTCTTTGGGGTACAGTTCTGTCGTTGCCAGTTGGCAAACTGACTTTTGCGTGCTTTTGAAGCTCCTAAAATCTTCTCTGATTGGCTTAGCATGGGAGCAGTACAAACTTGCGCAAATACTCAACAGCAATGTGATTTTTGAATGACTTTGTTAAAGAAAATTGTTAAAGAAAAATGGAAAAAAATCATAGCTAAAAACACCTAAGCAGCTTTACGTAATAGAAACGCTAACAAAAACTACAGTATTGCTCAGAAGAAGCAACTGTGTTTTTATTGTAGGATAGTGCTGCTAGCCCTACACATGGCTCTTATCTGTAATAGTACAACCTCAAGCTTTGAGTAGATGAATTTCAAACACGAACAGCCAACAGTTCTTTCGCCTAATTCACACATACAATCGGCACGATTCAGCAAACACAGGTGGCAACCAACGTGTTTTGAGTATATCGACACAAAAGTCAACATATCGCTTGACCAACGGTCATATTGAGATTCATCGCAACTCGTTGGAAGACCCCGGCGTTATCAACACGGAATCGGATTAGGTCAGCTCTGTCCAACCCAAGAGGCTTACTGAGCCAAAAATTATTTCACACCAGTGCCGCACATTGAATGACATATTTGTGAGAGACGCGCATTGAATAACTCACTTTGATCTTAGCAAACTGAATTTAACACAAAATGTACTGAAAGCGTCCGAATCCTAACTGCCATCGCAAAAGGCGTAATAAAGTGGAACTGTGGACCACCTGCATCAAAAATGTCAAATTCAAGATTATCAAAATAAGGACAGGTTGTACAGTAAGTATGTAAGATACTTTTACCACAGCGAAAACCTTAACTGGGCCGCAAACAAACTTCGACTGGGCCACATGCTGGCTGCGGGTTGGACATAGCTGGATTAGGCGAATAAAACTAAGTTTAATGAATTATTAATACAAAATTTTGACGAATATTCATCGAACCGATCATATACCGGCAATTGACTCTATGGCAGCGGTTCCCAAACTTTTTCTGATCGCGTACCATTTGTGGGCCTTGCATTTTCACCGCGTACCACCTTCAAAACACCTTGTTCCAGGAAAACTCAATCTACCTAATATCATTCGATCAAAAGTTTGGCAAACCAGACTTGACGTAAATGCGGCATGAACTACATGGCTGTGAGAAATTATAATGGCCATTCTTCGAAACTAATAAGGGAAGTACACAAAAATGCAGGAATTTATTAACAGAACCCGGTAAGTGAAAACAGGATGTATTCTTTTTGTGTAGAAGAACCGAAGGGTTTCGCGTACCACTAGTGGTACGCGTACCACAGTTTGGGAATCACTGCTCTATGGGGACCACAGGTTGTTGGAGGCCCCTTGGACCTTGAGGCCTTAGGCTTAAGAGTGCATAGCCTATTGGTAAATCCGGCCCTGTTCTGCTGTCTTCGTTTCAGCGGAATAATTAGTCTTGACATTTTAAGGCCGTTGCGGTGTAGGTTACAGGCAAACTAGTTTGCCTGAGTGGACTACGAGAACCAATGGAGCGTTTTACGTGTGAGGGCATCTGAGCGATATTTAGTGTTAAAGTTCGGCTTTAACCTAACCTAAATCAATGGTGCAGTGGGGTGGGAACGCGTGGGAAGGGCGTTCCCACACCTCTTTTTTTGGCACTACATCGCTGGTTATATGAAACTGATCTTTTCAAACTTTCGAGCCTCAATGAATTGAGACAGATTGTGGAAACTAGCTTTGTTGAGTGCAAAAGGAACGAAACAGAGACAGCTGACTTTGAAGAAATAATAGACGAATTTGCTTCGATAAAGGAACGGGAAGTGTTATTTCATTTAACATGCTGTGTTATTAAAACAAGACTGAATATGTTGGTGTTTGGACGGAATCGTGTCTTTCGAACACGAGCAACACATGACTTGCGTTAAATAAGTAAACTGGTACAATCCAGAGTGAATGTCTTTCATTTTTAAAGAAAAATTTTGTAGGCTATACAATTTTGTCAATCAACACTACGCAGACCTATAAATTATGATAACGTCATTATTTCAATGTTTTCATATTCTTTATAATAAAAATAAATGAGTATAGAAATATCTTATGGTCCTCATGTATAGTTCAGATTTTATTGCTGAAAATTTCAAAGCAAAAATAAACACAAGTGTTTACCGTTTTAAAACTTTAATTTCTTCATGGTTTAGCTTTTGTAAAAACTGTCACCGTGTCTGAAATTATTAGAAGGGGCGCACATTTAAACTTTGCCAAGGGCGCCATTTTGCAAAGATACGCCACTGCTCCCAGATATTTGTAGTGGTTAACAGATTTTAGATTTTTACCACCCATTTGTCAGTAATGGGGTGACTATGCTTTTTGCACTTTTAGCCTGTAGTTGAAAATATTTCCATGCGATTCTGCATAATCCTGACACACAGATAAAAGTTCTCTTCGCAACATTTCCGAAAATGAGAACGTTTCAGTTTTAATCAAAATGCAGACCGAACTATCAGGACAGAGAAAAATTAGTATCCTCATACAAACACCTGGTTCCGTACTCAACTAGTGTAGTGATGGCTTTAGTGTGACAGATGTATAAGCTACTACAGTAGTAATCCCGCCTAATTTTTGTCTTGTATAGCAAATTCGTTCTAGCTCTATTCTTCTGGCATGTGTTTGAATTTCTATCACAAATGAAGATCCCAAACTTGAGGGATAGCCTATGTCAAGGGTGAGGGGATCTTTGAATGCTACCATTTCGGTCAAAACACATCAGGTGTCTTGTGTAATTGGCGTATAACGGATCAAATGTGTTTGGGGCAAAACGGCTTTTTCTGGCATCCATGAGTTATGTGAAAGTTTTTAGAAGCACCTTTAAGGCTATGAGCTTTCAGAGCGTGCACTGGTTGCAAAAGTTAGGGTCTTGTAAAGCATCATGTGGAGTCCAAGTGGTCTAATAGGTAGGTGCGTTCAACACTTGACTAGCACTCATATGACACTTTACTAAACCTTTTTCTCAAGCCGTGGTACTGGGATCAACCCAGGAAGACACTAAAACATGAAACAGTCCTCACGCTAAATTTAGTTAAAAACTATCAGGTTTCGAACCGAAAATGCAGCTAAACAACATTTTTTAAAGAAAAGTACTACTTCCGCTTTGCCTCTAACAAAAATAATCAAAGGTCGTAGAAGAACAAGCGGTTTGACGTGGCACAACTGTTATGTCAAGATTTGTCTAATCCGTTTGAAAGTGTCAGCGATTTGCACAGTTCAACAGTACCCTAATGTTGTAGAGTTTCATGAGGGCAACTTGAGGCCTGTCTAAGAAAAAATAGTACACAAACAAACAGATAAAAAATGCCTTAGAAATACGAAACTTGTAAACTATATCCCAAGTTTTGACACTTCCAGCATATTTTTGGTTAAATACCAATCATTTACGAAATTTTCGATCAGATAACCTGTCTCAAGATAAATCTTGTAAGGAGATAATTTACCAGTAGGACAAAGAAAAATTCCAATAAGACTTCTTAAAATGATCAGAATATAAAATTTCATCTTTATTCTTTGAAAGTTTCTGCAGAGGTCAAAATTGCTATGCAATGTTTTGAAAATTTCGGGGGGTGAAAATGCCCCCGCCCTGGTTGCGCGCCTGGTGGCAGTAGTAGAAAAGTCTACACGTGATGGCACCGATGTGAAGGGAGGTTCGATTAACCTCAACTAAGCATTGTTCAGCTAAAACGTAACGTGTACTTTGATAGCACAGATTACGACTGTCCTAAAGAAATCACCACTGTCAGAATGGGCACCAAATCAAGCAAGATTCCTCGAAGGGTAATTATGCACACGCTGAGGCATTGCAGTCCACAAACATAATTCAGCGCATGCGCGTATTAACTCATCACGCAGAAATTCTCGTAGAATCGTAGAACATTCTATTCCGCTCAGTTGGGAACAAAGGTTAATGAACAAGGAAACAAACAAACAAAAAACTGAAAGCATTTTAAGCACTAACGCTACGAGCGTACAAGGTGATCACATCAGCGATAAGGAACAAGTCCATAGTGGTCGAATAGTCTCCTTTGATTTGTTGATCGCCGTAGTTCATTGGCGCTGACCCCACTTGATGCTAATTGGGCAGCAGGCTCCACACATGCAGTGTCGTCAATGCTCGGTGACGCATCGTGCAAAATGTTTTCAGTCGACAGCATACCCCGGTTTTTCCTGCCCCTAACAACGTTGCCATTAACGGTCTAGGACAGATCGGTGCCGCCGTTTCGGCGGCGGGACGTTTCGGCGATGGTGGTCAAAAATGTGTTATATGAAAAAAGTGTGTTTTTAAATGTACTTCAAAGGTTAGGCATGTTTGTTTACTCTGAACTTAAGCCCTAAACCTGAGTCGAAAGCTAAACGCTAAACCTAGATCAGCTGTGTCCAACCCGCGGAAGGCATGCAGTTCAGTCGAAGGTTTGTGCGGCCTTGTTTAGGTTTTCTCTGTAGTGTGCAGGCATGGGCGTGGAAAGATTTTGTTCAGGGGGATCTTCAGTGGATTTTTTCAAACATTTTTCTGGAGGGGTCCAAAAGTGGTAAAAGTTGGTTTCTCCCACTTGAAAACAACCTTTTTTTGCTGAAAATTTCAAAATCTAGGCGGGGCTTTGGCCCTTCCTGCCCCCACTTCCAACGTACATGCGTGCAGGTAGATTTCTACGTGTCCAGTGACACCTTGGTGCAAAATTTTCTGCTAGTTTTCTGATATCTACCCTTGTTCAATTGACACTAATCTTGCCTATGAAATCACACTTACGGAGTGATTAAAGGAGCCAAACAGTGGTTACCGTTGCGCTTAAGATTGGAACGCTTTCAATACATTAGCTGAAACTAAACATGGTCCTCCTAAGGACGAGGTTACTTTAGCGTAAACTGTAATGGGAGCTGTTTGTAGTAGTAAGTAAAAGTTTTTTTGCTCTGGGTATAACGTTGCCGTCCACTGTATTGGCCGGCGCGGGCCTATGCGAAATGCGGTTATATTTTTTATGAAACAAAATGCGTTGCAGTCAAGGTGAAGCCATCCGAAAAACATGGTTTAACGTTTTCACATTGAACATATACTGTTTTCACGTATTAAAAAATATTCGCGAAAGCTAGAGAGGAAATGCGTCAAAAGTGATAAACTAGTGCAGCACTGCAATGGTGTTACGTAATTCAAGCAGGTTGAGAGCTAAACAGGTATTACGGAAAAGAATTATCAGTCGATGTCATAGGTCATTTCATGTTTACTGTGTTAGTGCAAAAATATTTCTCCAAGCATTTCTTGCAACAGCCATGGAACTTACATCATATTACTACAGACCATCAAGACGAGTAAAGCAAAGTTGAAGAAAAGAAATGTATATGACCAGGAGTACTACTCACTGGGTATGATATTCGTAAACCGATTTTTGCTGCTGAACTGAGGTTGCCGTCCATATTGCGTACTTACACGTGCTTTGTTCACAATTTCTGGTAGAACAATCTGAAGAACAAAGGCAAATATTAGGTAAACGCTCCTTAAAAAAACATTGGTCTTCGCACTTTGGAAATCAGAAGCATGTCAAGAAAATCTTGTGGTCTCTTTGTGACAAAAAAACAAGAAAAAAAACATTAAAGTAGACCAATGACAGCAATGATAAGTCGTTTAAAAACTTCTATATTGCGTCCATTGTCGTCAACAGATTTTGAATGCTGATGTCCTAAGGAAAAGAGAACAACGTATCAACCTACCAAATAAATGCCGAATTTTGCAAACTACACAATAATTTTGCTTTGTAATAAAACCCTGTTCAAACCCTCTAACGATCCGGAAATTCGTCTAGTTTTGATAAAAAAAAGACAGCTTTGAAATTGGTATTTTCTGTTGATGACGTCCAAATTGGGGTAGATTTTCGCATTTCGGTAAGTCTTGCAGTTCAGAATAAAAAAATGTGGAAAGTAGGTTTTTGTTTTTATGTCAATACCGTCATAATTAGGGTAGGTTTTGCGGTTTTTGGATGACGTCAATGTCCCCTGGGAGCCTGCCCAACGAGCCAGTTTTGTGGCCTAAATATTTTACTGGATTCTAGGCTTTATATCACGAGTCTGCAGAGACTTTGATCATCGACTTTGTAGCCTTTCTGATTTCAAAATTATGGCCTAAAAACAACAAGAAAGCACATTAATTTCCCAATCAATTTATTGATGATTTTTGAGCCATAAATTTGAATTAAAAAACCCTATTAATCGATCAAGGCTTTGAAGGCGCGTATCATATCCTAGATTCTAATACAATTTTGAGCCACGAAATTGGCTCACTGGGTCGGTCAATGACGTTATCCAGAAAACCGCAAAGCATGTCCTAATTTGGCTTCATTGTCAAAAAACCCAAAATTCAAAACTTTCCACTTTTTAAAAATCGGAACTGGAAGACTTTCTGGATCTTTAGAGGGTTTGAACTGCTCCCCAGTGGATGGCGAGTTATGGCCAGAAATGCGGCGGCCATCGCGGGCGTTTTACGAAATTTCACAAAACCACTCTTTTTTGCTTTTTTATGTAAGTTTGTTTAGTGCGCGAAACAAAAATGAGATTTTGGAATTGATCTGTTTTATGTACCATGCTTTGATGAATTCACTCTATTCAAAATTTTGGTGAATGTAAAGGCTTGTAAATGACTCAAGCATGAGAGTGGCTTTTCCATGCATTTTTCAACATGGTCTGGTTAACTGCCTTTATCAAAAGACGATTTCCTTGTCGAACAGGTAAAACATTTTGGTAATTGTGCTCTAACATACAGTAGCTACAATGAATATGTTCGATCGTTGCGTTGCCTCCACTAAGATCCCCAAAGAATCGCGGAAAACCAAAATCATCGCCCATTTGAAACCTGGGAATGGTCCAAGCACTCCTAGAAACTATAGATCTATCTCTTTACATTGCCATACGCTCAATCTCTTTGAACATTTGATTCGTGTTACCCCTTTGTTAATGACCGTTCACTTTCCGAACAGGCGGGCTTTATACCAGGAGCGTCCTGCACTGGTCAGCTCCTAAATCTGACTCAGTTCACTGAAGATGGTTTTGAGAGGGGAAAACCAGGCGGAGCTGCTTTTGTTGACCAATCCACAGCATTGGATACAGTCAACCACAAAATGCCTTTCAAGAAACTATACAAACGAACTCGTGATCACACACTGACGAAGTTAATTTAAAATTTGCTCACAAATAGAAGATTCTTTGTAGCCTTAGGAGAAAACAGAAATCAACGAAGAAAGCAAAAACATGGCCTTCCCCAAGAAAGTGTTCTTGCTCCTTTCTATTTACACCAATGATCAACCCGTCTCACCAGGCGCAAGACGTTTTCTGTATGCGGACGACTTATGTATTGCAAGCCAGAAAAAAAACTCTTAAAGAGGGGGAGAACTCTTTCGGTGACGCCTTAGACAATCTCATCCCATACTACACAAAAAATAAACTCAGACCAAACCCAGACAAGGCACAACTCTGTGCTTTCCTCCTTAGAAACACGCAAGTCGCCAATTACACGTTACTTGGTACGGCAAAAATCTTTGAACGTGTAAGGCAGTGGCTTTCAACTTTTTTCATGCAACGACCTATTTTGCCACCCAATTTAACCTTACGACCCCCTTCCGAAAATTACCAGTCAGGCACATGACACGCAGTTGTGTTTGCACAATAGAAGATCTCAATGACTAAAAAATAATGTACGGTATGACTATGCCGAATAAAGATTCATGTATTAAATTTATGCACATGGCAGCACCAGTGAGAAAGACCCGTGCCGTGTACAAATCACTCCACAGCACAATTCATTGAAAACTAGAACAACTCCCAAGTTAACAACCGCAATCAGATATCTAATTTACAAACACAGCACATTCTTACGTCAAAAAGCTCTTCGTGCGTTGTCAAACCCAACAATACTGTAATGGTCATAATCACATTCAAAACATTGTAATGGTCATGATCGCACGTAAAACAATTTTGAATGCAAAATTAGGCTATCATTTTTGCCAGGTGATCCTATTATTTTGGTTACGACAAAAAGTGGTTCCATACACGAAATATAAATATAGAAGCAATTATGAATATTTTTATGAAAAGCTCTCGCGATCCCAAGAAAAAAGGCAAACAACCTCCAAGGGGGTCACCCTCAGGTTGAAATCCACTGCTATAAGGCATCCGATCTACTTCAATGTTACCCTGGACCGCTCTCCCGCTTACAAGGAAAACATCAAAGACTAAAGCAACAGTGGAGTCTCGGAGCAGCATACTCAAAAAGCTCCGGATGGGGTGCCTCGTGCCGATGCAAAGACAATTTGTACTAGGCTCTTGCTTGTTTCTCGGTCGCAGAATATGCTTCTTCTGTTTGGTGTCGATCGGCTCACGCCTCAAAGTAGTTAGACCCAGCCCTGAATAGCGCATGCCGCGCTAACACCTGCTGCTTAAAACCCACCAATGTAGACAATCTCTCCTTGCTGAGTGGCACAACTCCTCCGCACTTTAGAAGAACAATGGCATCCCAACATGAAAAACTGAAACAAGAAACCGATCCCCGACATCTCTTCTTGAACCATTTAATGCCAAATACAAGATTGATATCTAGGCACAGCTTCCTCCACTGTTTAAATGCCCTCGACACCCAACTTCATAGCCAGCGATTAATCATCCATGTGGAAGCAACACCTCCAAGAAATACCAAACAAGCCAGCCATCACCCAACAGGAATCACTTCCCCTTGCCTCTAGCGAGAAGTGCCTCTTCTGGGCCTGCCTAAACCGCCTGAGAACTGCGATGGGCCTCTGCAAAGCCAATCTGGTCAAATATGGTTAGAAAAACGATGGCGATACTAGATGCCTCTGAGGGGAGGAACAAACAATGGCCCGTTTTGTTTCCTGTCCCCTGCTAACAGCACATTGCATTATCTTGCTGTTCTGTCTCATAATGCATGATTGTGTGTGGAACACTGCTGCGGACACGTTTAAGTACGAAGTGACGCGAGAAGAAGAAGTATCAACATAAACAATATTATTTTTTCGTTACGTTTAGCTCGTGTTGTGTTACTGCGTTAGCCATGTGAACTGACAGATGGAAGTAATTCAATGCTTAAAGAGATTTTACTAACGTTTGGCTAATGAATACCCTACTGTTTGTAGCGCTGTGAGTTTTACTTTCGACATTTTAACCGTTTATGTTCCTGTCTCACCCGTTTGTTAACTCATTCGAACTAGAATTTGCTACAGTTGTCACAACATAAAGCTTTTCTCCGTGAAAACGATGGGATGAAACAGCGAATTTTTTTATTATTTTTGCTTAAATTTCAATGCAAATCATTCACTCCTTGAAATTTTGAAAAGGTAAAATCGGAACACGCGCTCAAAGCAGGGATCCTAAAATACCCGACAGATTTGTCGCAAACACTATAGTCTAGTTTTTACTACAACGATACTGTTGAGAAAAAATTACTTTGCACCATAGTGACGTCATTTCCCAAATTCAGAATCACAAACGTCAAAATATTTACGTTAGAGAAGTTTGCACTGTGGTGTTGTTGCTCAAAAACATTTGTTCTATTTAGCTGGTAAGATAAGCAAGAAACGTTTTAGCTGATACTTCAAGGAAAGCAAAAATCTCCTTATTGCAGTTTTATCTGGTTTTGGGGTGCCCCTACATTTTATGCGTGACTAAACACATGTTCAGTGTTAAGTATCATGAATTGGTAATCTGTTTTTTCGTCCTCATAAACGCTTCGATTTCCGTAGCTATGGGAAGCAACTGCGGAAATCCTACCTTGAACTCATCCATAAACAACCGGTTTTCATCAGAGCGCTTCTTGAGGTAAACATCGAGGAGTGATGATGCTCCAATCGAGAACATAGAAAGGTCTGCAACGGCTGCATCTTGACTTTCATTCAATTCTGAGCCGTTATCACGTTCAAAGGAGTCTGCCAGAAAACTAGAATTGTCAGAACTGCGCGGCAATTTCAGCAATATTGCAATTAGCCGAATACTTAAGTACTCTAGTATTAACACTAGCTGTTTAAAATAAAAAATTAGAGGAGTATTACAACGCTATAACGGGGTTGGATCAAACCCACGTTACGGTTCTCGTACTATTTGCTTATGCAAACAAATTTCTATTGGCAATTTGTTTACGTAAGTTATTTCTATTTGAAAAGCTGTACCTGTACGTTTACGTCACACTTGAGTTAAATGGCTGTGGCTAGCAGTCACATCTGTCTTACCTTTTAGGTTTTCACATTGAAAAGGCGAACATACTTCAAAACTTTAATTGGTTGTCTTGTCTGTTCTAAAGGCCTTTTTGCTTTTTTGTATTTTTTAAATTCTGCTTAAATTACCTCAATTCCGCTCTGACTTGAAAGGCAACCGTTATTGTAAATCCATTAACACTGTCACATATATGCAGACTATGTTTCAGGTGTATCTAGAGCAGTCTTTGGTAATCTTCATAAGCCCAAAATCTCCAAGAGCATTTGAATTCCTATCCGATGGACAGTTCCCATTCGAGAAAAAAACGAATGAAATTGTGCTGTAACTCGGTTTAACATTTATGACCCTAATAGGCCTACGCAGAGGTTTCCTCGGAAATCATCTGATAGAGCTTGAGCTGCCCTTTAAGTATTTTTTGAAATATAATTCACATCAGCTTAAATGATTTTTGAAGCAAAGGATTTGCATTGAATTTTGGGTTTGCATTCCAATTCAATGGACGGTTCCCATTTGATAATAATCACAAACGAACGATAAATTGTCCGGTAACTCGGGCTAATATGGATAGTAAATTTGTTCTCAGATGTTGGCTGTCAACAGAAGATATTAACGCATAAGAAATATTTTAAATGTAATAAATTTTATAGCTGTTAAATAGATGTAATTTACTCTAATAACTACCAAAGATATTCGCTATATCATCAAAGGATCTGTGAAACGTTTCATGAACCATCTGCACACGGTCGTCGAATTTATTTTTAATGTCATTGCTTTTGCTTTGCAATACCAGCTTGGATAATGTTATTGCACTATTTTTTAGAATTTAATGTCTTGGCTCTCCCAAGTAATTATTTCTTACAAATGCGTAAAGCAACTGCACCGCTTGAAAAAACAACAGTTACGCACTGGTGCTTCGAAACCAGCATTTTTTGCATGCAGTTTTTGAAAGCATATTTAATTTATTTGTTTGTTAGCAGACACGAAGTCCATAGTATGAACACACACACTCTGCAGAACGCAGGTTGATAAAAACAGACAATACAGAACGTAGTACAAGACATTGAAGCCGGCGATATCACAGGGTTACAGACACTTTTTGCAACTGCATTGAAGACAGAACCATAGGGTTACAGACACATTCTTAACACTATTGTTAGCTGAAACGTAACACTTGTTACAGCACTACTGCGGAGTAGGGCGCTAATT
>Ga0210059_1004160_pt1 | contig 23315 bp, 13 predicted proteins | sample Ectturendosymbi2_FD_188042 | JGI IMG/M metagenome (GOLD analysis project Ga0210059, IMG submission 188042) | Ecteinascidia turbinata endosymbiont from Florida, USA - Sample 2 (SPAdes) (version 2) | ecosystem: Host-associated > Tunicates > Ascidians > Unclassified | place: Key West, Florida...
AAGAGGTTTTTATTGACCACTGCCAAGCTGGATTCAATCCAAGCGGCTACAAAGAGATGTAACCGATATGCCTAGCAGGAACGGGCATACACCAAGGTGTACACGCGTGTTGAGAAGTTTCATGTGACTCGCGCCCAAGTGTGGAACGTCCATTGCGGTACAAAAAGGAGCATTGCTCACCTTTCATATGGCCTCCCGAGGGGGTAAGCGAAAGAAGGTAAAACCTTCAGCAGCTGAAGAAAGTTAACCTATTGACTGTACTCGGAGTTGTACAGTAACTTAACAAAACAAATAGAATTTAGTCATAAACACAATTTAAGCCTGAACAACTTGCATTATAAAACTACACTAGTACAGTACAGCATTTATAATTTAAACTGACAGAACTTCACTTTTAACAATTTGATTCTCATAAAACAAACTGACAAAACTTCATTCCCATAATCTGAATTTCATAATATAGTCTGACAAAACTTCATTCTCATAATCTGAATTTCATAATATAGTCTGACAGAACTTCATTCGGACAAGCCACCTTTTGCAGTTCAACCTGTCAGGGATTAACCCGGACAAAGCCAAATTTACAGTCTGGTCTGACAGAGATCAACTCAGACAAGCCAGGTTCTCCTGATCATTGCCGGCGCTTAGGCTCATGACAACAACTTAACCTTGGCCCACTGGAACTCAAGGTGGAATGAGTCTTAATAAAGACTGAATTTCAGTTCAAATGGGGCTGTGTTTATACCCGTAAATCGTCTTGTGACTTGTCAATGCCACTTTACTTCAGGTGTTCTAATTGGCTATTGCTTATTGGATCACCTGGTGATTGGCTGGTTTGAAATACTTCCAGAACCTTCAGGCACTTGTCGGTGCTTGGGTTTTCCCCTTTTGTTCCATCATCGTTTCCTAGTCGTGAACAACCTCATGTGATTTCTGCTTCTTGTCTTGTGACTTCTGCTGACGCTTTGATGACGTTGTCACTGTGGTGACTTGAGGTTAGTGTCCTAGGATAGCCGTTTTCAGTCAGGTCAGCTGACTGAATAATCAGGTTTGATTGGCTGTAATCTTTTTGAATTTGTTCTGGCTGTCTCGGGCTTGAGGATATTTCAGCAAGTTTGTTCTCTGTACAGCAATAAGTTGTTACAGGCAAACTTGCCTGTAACACTTGCTACAGCACTACTGCGGAATAGGACGCTAATTCCTAAATTGGACTAGTCTAGGTAAACTGCGAAAGCATTGTGGCTTGGCACGCCATCGATCAAACGGACACTGCAAAGTTCGATCACTCAATCCCAGAGTAAAATGCGATTATAGTGTTCAAAGAATAGCGACGAGTACAAACAATCTGACTGCATCAAAGCACATAACCATACGTTGTTAGATTTTCTGCATCTTTCGAGAAACAGGTATTTGTATTTACGTAGCAGAGCCTCAAAGGTAGGAATGTTATATTGAACTTGGTGGCTACTAACACTCGCTCTCCAGGGCAGGTTGTATAGAGCTCTGCAACCAAAAGTATATGCCACCCGCAATCTCTGCATGCATGACTTCCTGAAATTACACCATAATTGAGATGCATACATGGGCGTACAAAAGGAACGAAAAGGTACGTTTTTAACTGCATTTGAACAACGGGAAAAAGAGGCTCGCAGCTTGTTTGCTGCGCAATATTGATATCGCAGTTGTCTCTGAATGTCTTTGTCATCTGAGAGTTCAGTATCCAATAAAATCCCCAGATATTTGTATTGGTCAACAGATTTTACGTATTGACCACCCAATGTCAAGACTGGAGTGGCTGTGCTTCTTGCACTTTTAGCCTTAAACGTCATACAAACAGTTTTGTTGCAGTTGAAAATAATCCCATGCGATTCTGCATACGCCCAGCACACATCTAGTATTCTTTGCAACCAACGTACACTTGCACAGAACACACAAATATCATCAGCAAACATCAAGTGATTTAATAAGACTTCACCAATATAACACCCTGCTTTAAGCCTATTATCAAGCCATCACAATTTGAAAAAGATGAAGCTTTAAGGTTTTAGACCAATATATAATATATGGCAGTTCCACCTTGACCTCGACCATGTTTTGCCAACCAGGTCTCTTGAAGAAAAATAATCTGGTAATCATTTAACAATTTTTGCACATCAGGCATGGAAGACTTAAAACCCCGACAGTTGTAAGTGGCCAGACTGAGATTATTTAATATCCCTTCCATTTTTGCTCATTATCTGAACTGGTTGGTGGCACCAAACATCTTCTGTTTGGATGCAAGAACGTGGTTCAAAACGTGTCACTAATGGACATTTGTGACATTCCAATACAAGTTCTTGCGGCCATTTCCAGCAGTTAAGTACCTCACTTATGTCACCTTCATCAATAATTGATGAAAAGCTCTCAACTTGCTTTCCTAACATTTAGTGCTGAACCAAAACGTGCGTAAACTCTTTGCTTTCCCTATTTTCCTACATTGTGTGCTGAACTTAAACGTGAGGACAATCTTCGCTTTGCTTTCCCTATTTCCTTACATTTAGTGTAAATTCTAAACGTAGGGAAAGTCTTCGCCTTGCTCTCCCTATTTCCCTACATTTAGTGCGGATCCGAAACTTAGGGAAAGTCTTCGCCTTCCTTTCTCTATTTCCTTACATTTAGTGCTGAACCTGAACGTAGGGAAAGTCTTCACCTTGCTTTCCATATTCCCTACATTCAGTGCTGGCTCTAAACGTAGGGAAAGTCTTCTCCCTGCCTTCCCTATTTCCCTACATTAAGTGCTGAACCTGAACGTAGGGAAAGTCTTCGCCCTGCCTTCCATATTTCCCTACATTTAGCTGAACCTGAACGTAGGGAAAGTCTTCGCCCCGCCTTCCCTATTACCCTACATTTAGTGCTGGCTCTAAACGCAGGGAAAGTCTTCGCCCTGCCTTCCCTATTTCCCTACTTTTAGTGCAGACACAACACGTAGGGAAGAAAATTTTGTGGGAAACACTTCCCTACGTCCCTTTTGCCCTACAATTAGGGTTGCCCTTGTTGCATCACAGGTGGCGTATTAATAAGTTTTCGAATTTAAGATCCCCAGGCGTATCCATAGCCACTGCCATTAAAAAAACTTCTGAACCACTGCAGAGCAACATTTAATAAGATCTGAAGCAAGTCATATATGTTTTTCAAAATAAAGTAAGAACTGATTTATCTATGTGCAAATATGCCGAAGGGGATCCTCGACAACTGTTAGTGTTTTGCCTTTTGGGGCACCCTTTTGAGTGTGCCTCAGGCTCCTAAATTCTAATATCCACCCCTTTCTTTGATGGTGAATTTTCAACCCTTGTTCACATACAAACAAACGTCAAGGAATAGACCGGACTTTGATAATGACATGAGATTTAGTTCTCACCAAGACATCCCCAGGTGTTTCAAGACTACTGATGACTAAGTAGTTGCACAGATGCAAGCTGAGTTGTCCTAGTGATTGGCAATTAGCATAGAGGTGGCCAAACCTGCTTTGTATACTTGTATGAGCTACATCAATATCATAAAACCCGATTTACAAACAACTGCATTGTAAAAATCTAAAAACACGAATTTATTTGCAATCTACGCTTCTGAATCTGTGAAATCATTGATTCTTTTTGGAACGTCTTGCAAAAGTACTGTAATACTGTACAGCATGCTAGCCACCACAATATCATTTTACAATAGTTCTACACTTTGTAATAGAAATAAAAAATAAACAACAAATATAATTTTTGAGAAAGTTCAAACAAAAAAATGCATAAGAACGTAAATACAATGAATCCAACATGTGTGAATAATTGTGTTTCTTGTCTTGTCGGTTGCTTTTTAAACATCTTTTAGAGTTGAACGTAATGTCTGAGGCCAAGTGCTTACGTAATACTATTGAATGGGGTTGCGAGATCAAAAGTTAAAGGTTTGGGAACCACTGGTCTAAAGGGACCTTTGAAGCACCAGCTGATTGGTTCCTTGCTTGCAGTTTCAACCAAGGCCTCTTAGATAGTATCTCTTTGTTCAATGGTCCATGTCAATGCCATTTTTGCATTATGTGTCAACAAAAAAGTGTATGGTATCAAATCTGAAACTTTTACAGTTCTAACCCTCTTGTCATATAAGCAATCAACTTAATCCTTATTCCTTGTCTGAACATTCTAATAAAGGGTGACATTCATGTAAAACATCAACTCCTTGGAAATTTTTTGCCAATTGTAGTCTTGTGCTCTATATAAAATTAGGAAAAGTCTCAGGTGTTCATTGAGTTAGCTTTGTTACAAGTGAAGTTACTCGGCTTTGAAAATTGCTTCTGTTAAAATGACTACCTTGGCAGTTCTAGTTTTAAAGGTTTTTGAAGCTCTAGGATTCATGGATTGATACAAGAGTCAAAAGCTTGCTATCATTCATCATCCATTGTTGACAGTATTAACACTGCATGGAAAGTATAATTTTAGATATTTATGAAAGGGTTGTTGTAAGACCATAATATGAATTAGTATTATGCATCAAAACCAAAATAATGTACAAAGGTTGATGTGGTAACCAAGATCTACTGATCACAAATCAATTTTTTAAACAACATTGTAATGTTTGGACTTGTCTTACTTGTCATGAGGGGATTGCAACAAAGGCTACTCTGAGCAAAGCAAACAATGGAGTGAATCACAAGTTTCCTGTTGTGGTTGAGTGTTACTATGAGTTCTGAGTTTTTGTTTGTTTTTGAATTATAATTCTTGAAAATAAATTTTACATCTTTATTAAACAAGTTACAAATGTGGGGATGCAGCATATGAACAAGGTTAATAACTCTGTTAAGCCATTAACCCTAGTTTTATATTTAAATATTGTTCAGATGTTTGCCTAAGGTGGGTCATTGTTATGTTACATGGTTAGCAATTTTTGAAATTCTACTTTTTTGGACACAGTTGTTATGATGCTGGTATATTGGAATGAGATCTGTTAGTTTTGTTCAACACATAAAACTGCATACTAATGGAAAAGTGTCTCATCCATGTATGGTGCTAGCAGATGTTGATGGAGATGGATATAATGAACTTGTTGTTGCAGATTCATGTGAGTGATGTGCCATCAGTATTGCTAAATTTTCTGTCTAATTTTTTTATACACCAATAAATTTATAAAAATTATGCTGTGCGAGTGAGAAACATCACTTCCACTTCCTAAAAATGTTGTTCCCATTGTATCTTTTCCTTATTCAAAGTATTCTTTCTTATCTAAATTTATCTTGCTTCAGTTTTTCCCATTTTTGTTTTAACAAATCCATTTAAATGTTATTTTGTATAAATTTGTCCTCTGAAACGTGCTTTCATTTCATAGCATTTTCAGAAAATGGATGCTGTTAAGTGTTAATTTCTCTTGATGAATTAAACCCACCCTTTCAACCTACAATGGACCTCAAATCTCATAATTATTCCAAACTAGCTAATAAGTCCTGAAAGTATGGAATGCTTAGTACAAATCAAAATTGTGTTAGTCACAGAGAAATACTACCTATTTTTCTAGAGCTACTCCAGTTTTTCTTTCAAGCATGAAAACATTAGAAAACTCCTAAAACTGTTTCCTTCTGATTTCTGTTTTCATTCTGGGCATGCAGTGAAAAGTTGGAACAGTGTAGCTAGTTTGGCTTCATTTGATTGATAAAGATCTAATGGAAACCATAGAATTAGGTCATAAGCTTGATACTACAATTATAGATAAGTTTAGAAATGCAAAATTGCTTGTTGTTTGACAAGGAGTTCGCAAACAGATCCATGCAAACAATCATATTTTTCATTTTAGTTAAATGCTTGATTCTCAAATAGTTTTAGGTAAGTTGTATTCATGTTGTAAATTTCCCATCTTGGTGTATAAAACTTTTGCTTTTGGTTTTGTTATCTCAAACCTGGACAACACCATTGTTTAACAAAATGGAGCCAAGTTGATGTTTTGTGCTCTCCTTGCAAGTCTTTAGTGACTTCTGACCACAGATGATTATCATAATTGTCTGTTGTTTTTTGTTTTAAGGTGGAACTGTATATGTGTTCAAGGGACGGTTACTGAAGCCTTGGCAAGTTATTAGTGATCTTGGCGATATATCTTGCATTGCTGTTGGGGATGTATTCAATAAAAGTTGCAATGTGATTATGGTATTTGCAGTTGATGGTTGTTGCTCAGTTATTGAATTCAAAAAAAAGTGAGCATATACAGGTGTTGAGAATGATTTTTCAAGTTTTTAAAATTATTGTATTTATTTTAAATCCTTAAACCAGTTCAGCCATACTTTTTATGTCATGATTTTAATTTGTATATAAGAATTTGATATAGGCTTGTATTCTTAAGAAATGATGATAGTTGACGAGATACAAGCCTATGTTATTTTCTGTTTTCAGATGCAAAAAGAAACTGTATTTTCACATTCTCTACTGTTTACAGATTTGTTTTGGTTATTTATTGCACATTGTTTGTTTTTTTTATACTTCCTTTTGTACCCTTTCGGAGTGTCACAAGTGGTCTATGGCATCCATCTTGCTTTGCTTGCACTGTGGGCTACATAGCTGCTTTTGCTGTAGTCGTGGTCAGTCAATAGGAGCACCACACACGAACCATTTCTTTGCACCCATCCATCATTGCCAATGCAAGGCTAGACAAGTCGCAAGTCCCATTTTTCAAACCTAAGGTATGACTCAACCTGGATTCAAACCCAGCCTCCCAGCTTTGGTGGTGCTTGCTCATTGCTTAACCAATTGACCACTTAGATGGTTTGCGCATTTTTTGCTTTGCTATTTCTTGTTTACTGTCACCTGTGTTTCTGCCTGTTAATTCTTACACATTGCAAGAAGTTTTCAAGTTTCACACCTAAAAAGATAACACATTACAACTTTTTCAAAATCAAATGATTAAAAATTTTCTAAAACCCCTTTAAATTTTCTGAAGCCTGCTATCTTGCGCCAGCCAGCTATCAAGCATTCTTAGCTTGTCATAGTGATTGCATATAAAAGATTGTCTAAAAGTTTGTTTAGCTCAGCATTAGTGATACAAGTTTGCATTTAAAAAACTTATTTCTAGAACAAATATACTTGTGATGAACCATTAAATCTCAGTACATTACATACTTAAAAATGGCTAATTACAATCTGGTTATGGTATAAGCTCCACTAGGAGAGAATTTTAGGAAAATGCTTTGAAATAGGCTCAAAAAAGCAAGCACTTTAGCACAAGAAGGAAAGCGGAAGAGAGTGCTTCAATTTAGTGTAATGCCTTGTGCTTAGATAGCCACTTCCAAAATTAAACATTTAAAAATGGTCTTTGGATGAATGTATTTTTCACAAATACGTTTGAATGAAGTCAAGTCTGTAGCAGTATAAGGTTGTGGGATATGCCATTTTTTGCATTGATTTACATATATAAATATAATTTGCCATGCTTTCTTTCACTCCATTGCTCAGAACTTCCCTTTTTTGTCATTGCGAAAATCTTCTATTGTGCTTTTTTATATTAGCCTGTTTCTTGCCACCTGATTCTGTGTAGTTTTGTATGTTCTTGTTGAGTAAATATTGAAAAGAAAATAATTCATTATAATTGGGAAAGTTCAAGCAAATTAGACTAACTAACCGTGAGTTAAAGTGAATTTAGAAAAGTGGGCCTTTACTTCTTCAGATTATATCAGTGGTCATTATTGGTGATTTCAGGTAAAATAAACTATATATGTATTAACTGCATTTAATTGATTTCATTAAAAAGTGCTGGAGAAAAACCAGGGGATCCAATGGTCAGAAGTGAACAACTGTTTGCCAACGTCTCTAGTGTTCTTATTGGAGACATAGATGAAGATGGAAAATATGAACTAGTATGTTGTCATAGCGATCAGCATGTAGCTGCTTTCAGGTAAGAATGGGATCTCTTTTGTTATTTTGAGACTGCAGCAGCCTTTCTCCTTTGCAGATGCCAAAATTTTGTTTGAGAATCACTCAGAAATTTGGTATACGTTTAGCAGGTTATGGCGGAATGTCAGTGAGATGGAAAGATTTCCTTAAAATTTCCTGATGCTGGCCAGTCTCCAGGGAAAAATTTTCCCAAAAAGTAAATTGAAAAAATGCTAATAGAAAACAAATGATCCTCACAGTGTTTCAAAATATTTGTTAGTTGTCCACTACAGCCTGCTACAGAACCTAGGAAAGGTTGTAATCACATCATATTTACTTCATTGAACCCTGCCTATTGTTCGCTGATTTTTTACCTGTAGGGCGGTGCATGGATCGATCACTAGTTACATGTTATTGATCACCCCTGTGTGTTTATGCGCTTAGGTGGAATGAAACGTACAAGAGATTCAGTTTGTTGCAACGATGGAAACTGGATAACTTAGCAGGAAACGTTACGCTTCACTACAGTTGTGAAAGTGGACGCCCGGCTATAATGGTTTCACAGCCTGGTTGCTCCTACTCTGTACTTCTGCTGAGCTGGGTGAGTTGACTTTATCGCATATGATAAATGTCCATCCTCGCTTTCAAACAGCGGCAAGTTTAAAACACATAATTCGTCGAGTTTGCTGACGCTGTGCTTCATACACTGAAGGAAATTTTATTGGTGCTCGAGCGAACCATTTCAAGCTAACCTTTGCAATAATCCGAAACGAAATTTGGTGCGGTTTCGTCTGCTACATGCACATATGTTTCACGAAAATGATGGTTGGTCGTCATTTACTGGATATCTTTATGAACGTCCTAATTTTGATTCAAAATCTGCACGAGTTTTGAGCGTACTAATATGTCTCATGCCAAGATGATGTTTGCCTCCAATGAAATGCAAGACAGGAAATTCCTGCTCGACCGTACCCCAAATCTGATTAAAGTTGTTACTAAATTACGCATTTTACTGGTAAAAGAAAATGATGATTTGAAATATCACTATCCATTGGCGCGAGAAATTGCGTGTGTTATGCCTTGTGGTTACAATTTGTTGTTATTCTGATAACAATTGAATATTGATAACTGTCACGGAATCTTAGTACTGCATCAAGGATGCAAAGCAGCATCGCAAACACTTATTTTGCATTGTTCGATCTTACATTTTAAAATTACTAACCAAGGAAAATTGAAATGCTAAATGGTTTCAGGGGACATTTGCTTACGCAAATCAGAGTCGTTGTATGAAAATTTTCACCGTTTCGGGCGAATACTTCCGAAAGTGAACACAATGTTCGACTGCGTAACGCTAAAACCACACTTGAATGTCTGCGGTTGAAAAAAGTGCGGCCTTGCGGAAATTAGTTACCGGTTTATTTCAACGACGGAGAGGAGGCTTTGGGAATGTGCTTACCTGGAATGAAGGGAATAAGTTTGTAACGATTTTATTGCAGTTCGTCCAAATACTTGACTTTGCCGATTTCTAGGTTGCAATATAGTCGATTTGGATGAGCTGCTTGTGAGACATATTTTTCTGATCCATTTTTTGAAATGAAGCGCTAAAAACATTGAAATGCGACTTTGAAGCTGCTGTAGATTTTGATTAAAACCAATCCTTGCCGATATCGCTTTGCATTTTATCGTTAGATGCGATTAATTCACGGCAGGTTTACGCACGCAGGCTAATACCGACGGAAGCACGCTTCATGAACATGGCAGTGAAGAGAAATTTGTGCGGCACACCCAGCTTACGAGGTGCATAAGCTGTGTAAAACTTTATAGACTGTGTGAAAGAATATCGTGGATTGGGTAAATTAATGAAATATGAATCAATTGAAAAAGCTTTGTCTTACCCAGCGTCTTCTTTTCTTTCATTTCTTTGCGTAGTTATACACCTCAAGCTGAACGGTGTAAGGTGCGCTTACAGAGTTTGCAGTAGAAAGCCATCCAAAGTTTACTTTTTAAGTAGTTTTCTGTTTTTTGGGGGAAAGTTTTGTAATTTAAGCATCGACCATAATTTCCAACGTTTACTGTTTATGACAGAGGGTGCTTTTTGTTTTCGGGCTTTTACTATCGCATATTTTTCGATTGATGTCGGTACTGGATGAAGCAAGGTAAAATGCAAGTATTACTCTCTAATCTCGTGAGGAAATTTGAAGGTGGCGACCATTTCTGTTTTGTTTAACAGTCGTTCAAGATTGCAAAATCCTGATATATCGTGCCAGATCCTTGGTAACATAAAAAAGAGTCGCGAAAGCGAGGCCGGTTACTTCGCTCTGTGCACTCTTGACGGGACTTTGAAGTTAATGGAAGAAGACAATCATTTGTGGGCATTGCAGGTGAGCAGCTATGACGTGGAAGTGGCCATAAGCTGCCACCGCGGCACCAGCACGGTTGGTTGTACTTGGCAGTACAAGAAAACTCGCCTTGGTGAGATTTTCCATGGCGAGTAACTGATCCACTTTGACGCTGTTGTGGCAAGACCGGTGCAATTTATTTAAATAGAATTGTGAGTTTACTGAAAGCAAACAGTGTTTTCGTTGTTACATCTATGCTTAAACGAAAGAGTTATTAAAATCGGTTTTCGTGGACTTGGGGAGCCGAGTCTATTCTGAAAGCAATCTCTAACCTGTTTTACGAAAATGAGCATGAAATGACCCATATTTCGAAAGGAAATCAACGCGCTTCTTTTGTGGTCAGGTCGATCATCAGCTTTTCGCGTTGATGAAGTTGGACGTCCTCGGCGACCACAGAGAAGAAGTAATCGTTTGTGCGAGAGACGGTCAGACCTACATCGTCGACCACGACAGAAATGTTGTGAGATATCATTTCCCCGATAACGTGCAAGTGAGACGGCAGTAGATCTTCAGCCGCTGAGGTTCTCCGATATCGCCTTTACTGAAGCGGGCAGTCCTTGCGAGCCGACAGATTATTATCAAATTCTCGCGCTTTTCCTCTCCGCGCTGCAAACCTGCCGTGGCAAGGTTGCAAGATGAGTTCTCTCTGAAAAAAAAAAAAGTTTAACAGTATTGCACTTTTTTGTAAGCGCAAAACGCGCTGCTAAGTCGCAGGTTCAACCGGAAGGATATGAATTTTTTCCCCACCGCCAGACGCGCGTTTTCTAAGCGCTGCGATCGCGCAACTCGTTTCTGTTCAGTTTTGACAGCGACGATCTCCACCAAAATTTACGTCAATGTGCCATTTAATCTATTGTGTTTGAAAAATTTTTGGCGCCTTGCCTTTCTTTTGCCAACCACTTTGCGGCATCTCACAGAGGGGGACCCCGTGTCTTTTTGAAGGCATTCTGCGCCGGCCAGTACGCGATCGACGGCTCCAACAACCTTCCGTGCATGGTTTATGCTGATTTCCACAAGCAGCTCTGGCTGTTTTACGACGTGCGGCTTCCTTTTCTGGCCACGCCGGATTTACTGAGTCTGGCAAACAGCGACGAAGAGATGGTTGCGCTCTTTGAAAAGCTCAACGCAGTGACTGACCAGGTGAACATTTCGAGGAACTAATGCGTCGATTCGAAGCTGTTTCTTCGTGCTGAATGTTACACGTTAGGGCCGCGATTCCCGATGCCTTCTTGGGCCGCGCTGCCAACAAAACCTTTATGTTGTTGTTGCACACCTGCTCAGTGAATTTCACTCGACAGACAGAAATTATTGAGGCATCGTTTACACGAATATGCTTTATAGTTTAAAACTCTGTCAGGTTTACCTTTTTGAAACCCTCTATAATTCCATCAAAATAATTTACGCGGACGTTTTCACCCCTTGCAATATTTTCTGGGAACGCCCATGCGGTTCCGTAGCCAGCTTTTAAGGTTTGGGGGGGATAAACATTTTTAGTGGGGAAAGATTTTTGTTTTGTGGGCACATCAAAATTTAAGGGGACTGCCTCCGAATGCCCCACCGCGGCTACGGGCCTGCGCCCATATCCACGTATGGTTCTGGGAAGTTAGTTAAATTAAACAATCAGTGTTTTTCTTTTTTCAAGGAAAAACGAAGTTTACTACGCAAGTGCATATATATTAGTCAGCATAAGAGCCCAGTGGTCGATGCTGATGAAGCTAACAATCCTGCCGATGATCCCGAAAAGGCTGCAGACGGTTGAGCGACAAACGATGCAAGACACAGCTGGCGATCTTGACAAGCTGGCAAAGGAAAGCCTTCTTACTGCTGTGCAATTTTGTGGAGAGATGATGCCTATTTCCTGCGAGATAGGCAATGACACGAGTTGTTTGCCAAAGTCACGTGCGAGGTTGACTCAGATCGGAACATATTAGAACTATTTTCAGGGCGGAAGGTTTCAACGGGCACAGGTTTCGGCTTTGCCGTCTCATACCGTGACGTCTTGTAGTTAACAGGAATTGAGCTTCCCGAATATTAGCTTTGGGGACGTTTTGACAAAATTTAACCGTCGCTTGTACTTTCCTAATTGGATGGTCATTTCAGGTCAAGTAAGACTTCGTTTAGTCGGGTTAATGGAAAGCGACACCTTCTACTTTCGTTTTGAAATACATTTTACGACTTGCAAAAAAAACTGTCTGCGAGGTCGTAGCACCATTTTTTCTCCAGCACGGTATGAAGCCATGCTTCCAAGGTAAGGTGGATTGCAGCGCGTACGACGGAGGTGCCAGTCTGATTCTCGTTTAGTGTCACAACATTTCACGAAGAACTTTGCCAAGAGCTAATTTTAAATACGACAGAAAACATCAATATTCAGGAATTGCGGATCAGAGAATTCTCCAGAAAGAAGGGGGAGTAAGGCAGGACCGTGGCCAGGGTTTTGTTGATACGGAGGGCACATTCATCGAAAGAATAAATACAGGTCATCGCTTGTTTTCCATTGGGCGCATTTGCTGTGTTGTTAAATAGCGCATTTCATTATGGCTTCATTTCGGCTGTGGCTTTTATCTTGCTGAGTCATCTTCCAAATTGCGGTTTTCCCTGCCCTGCTTGCAAGGCGGTCCATAATTCGGAAGCCACAATAAATTGCGACCAACGTACAGGTGGTTGTGGCCGATGTTAGCCACAGTTTTCGGACGCCCATAATATAGCCACAATTTTTAAGTGCCACGTAAACACAGTGACTACGCACTCCCCACTGGGGATAGCACAGTGGGTGAATGTCCAATATCAAGAAAATTAGTATTTGGTTGTAGCGTGTGTTTTGACGCATCGACGGTACACTACTAAGGGAATAATGCATTGCTGTGTTCAGGGGTGCAGGCGCACACCCAAGAGTCTTGATTTGTTTCAAAATTGGGCACAGAAGTTTCAATATTTGTTAACAATATTAAGAAATAATACACTTTTGTTTTTGATTGTATAAATACAATTTTATGTCATAGAAAACATTAAATAAATATAAAAGCAACAAACTCTTCAGTAACTTCGTTTTATCGTTTGTGAGAGTTGATGAGTAACTGTCTCACTTGAAATTTTGGCCAAAAATGATGTTATTAAGTGCATTTAATTTATGTGCTTTATTAATTGACGTAGGGCACCAACTTCATATTAGTACAGTCCAAGTCCGGTCAAATTCAGGAAAGCTTTTGTTTTTCATTGTAATTACAGTGTTTGAATGAACCCATTTTGCCATACCGTATGTTGCATATATGTTCAATTGAACAGTGTCGTGAGACTCATGGAACAGTCATGATTTGATACATTTCACTTCTCACATGGCATTGATACACATTTCACTTCTCACATGGCATTGATATTTTGCACTAATTGTACCAACAAACATTTCGAATTATGATAACAGCGGCCGAGACTGCACGCAACGTTCGGGTGATCGTAGAGACGATTATTACGTCACACACGAGCATAGCATATCACCTCGAGCAAACGCTCAAAACACGCCGCCGCAGCACGGTTTCAGTTTATTGATCAGTATTGAGTGTGCGTGTGTAGAGCATTACCCCTGAGTGTACTGCACTCGGTAAGATGTCTGAAAGGCATTACCTTCCAATTTGAGTGACTGCTTATGGACCAGTAGCAGAAATCTCTTCGTCGGTCCAAAATCCCAGATTTATTTGCAGCCAAGTAATCTAAAATTGAACTTAACTTAAGATCGGTTGCTAGTCTGATGTACCATTGCAGATATATAAATTCGTTTTGGTTCTGCGAAAGTCTACTATTGGGTCGTAAATGTGTTCAATTTAAGTGATTTTCACCGATATCTCAGCACTTAGATGATGTCAGGCTAGAAATAACCATCTTCGGTTAATCCGGATCTTCGCCTAAACCGAATAAAATCCTCTGTCAATTCGAATCCGGATTAACCGAGGTTTACTGTATGACGTAAATGTCTTTAGACAAAGAAGCAGCATTGTTCCCGTATATTTTATGTATTTTTGTCATGATTGAATTCGTGCAAAATATCAATGCCATGTGAGAAGTGAAATGTGTATGGCAACATTGTAGAGGAAAATATAATGTGCCAACAGCAACAGAAAATGCGTATGAGGAAAGTTGGTCGCATAAAAGTTTTTCGGGCAGGTTTGGGTAAATTCAGGCAAGATATTCTTCGAACCCCAAAAAATTGCCTGCTACCAGGGTTGTAGTGCTAAAAAAGAGGTATGGCAACGCCGTTCCCACACCAAGTAAAAAGCTAGACTCCACCAAATGGTTCGAACAAAGTGAGCATTCGCCTACAAAAATTTCCAGACTGGCTTTTTCACTGTAAACTTTTGACTAGCACTGCGTGTCGTTAGCACGTCTGTGAGATCGCAGCCACGTTTAAATGTCTCGGCAGTTACCGAATATGACAGTTAAGGAAATGCATTGTGTGAAGCACGCATATGTCTGCAGAAGTTTTGATCGTTTACTTCGATTTCACAGCCGGCTCCATTTATCAGTCACTTTTGAAAAATAATCTTTTACAGATTTAAGGTTTAAATCACAGCCGGTCAGCCTATAAACATGGCTTTGTAGAGAATATCTGCTCCGCAAATCCCCCAGCGTATGAAGCGTGTAGACGAAAACGACAAATTAATTCACCCTCCAAATCAAACCAAGTATACAGTTGGTAACTTTCTCCGAATGACTTTTTGCTAAAACGAATAATATCCTTATCTGCACCCTTGGTCTGTTGCTTATAATTGACTAAGCAACAAACTAACCAGTGGCGTACCTAGGGCTTCCCGCGCCCGGGGGCCAAGTCAGTTTTGTCGCCCCCACCCAGACCTGTCGTGGCAGCTTAGATGCGAAATGTGAGTTGGGAGTTAAGCGGCGTCGAAAGCTGAATCGGGCCCCGCACATAGTTGTTTATAGACCCGCCTGAAAATTGCAAAGACTGTGACGTCACGCTTTTGACGTCAAGACCTTTGAATCTTGGAAACCATTTACTGTCGTAGAGTTAAGAATCTAATCGTTTCGCGTGATGCTGTCCCCACTTTGAATTTTCGGTCACGATTGAACACTCAAACTGTGGTATTGCGACATTCCCAGCTGCAGTAATACATTCGAATTTTAGCAATTAGTGAAAGGAAAAGCAAAAACTAGGCAAACAGCTTCCATCTGCAAAAATCCTCAAGAATTTTAATGACAGAATTTTAATGGGACAAAAATCGTCTGACAAACACAACATATAAGTGACCAGAGTTGCACCGTTGTTTTTTAAAGCACGATTTGTCGGAGATTGTTCAAGATCGCAAATGCAGCGCACTCGGTTGTTCCTATTTCTCTCGTCAGGTCTTGTCACAGTCATCGCTGGTGACAGCTTTAGGGCAGGATGGCCAACCTATGGCGCATGCGCCAAGTTTTGTGCATTGGATGATTCAAGTGGCGCATATTCGTGATCGTAATAAAGCAAGGTAGCAAACCTCAATATTTTATCGGCTTTTTGTTTCGTACAAATCCCTTGTGGGTTATCTGTTAGCATCCTGAAACAAGCTGGTCATGATGCTCCGGAAGAAAAAACAAGCCACCTGAGGAAAGAGCTCTTTTTTGTGATAACAACTGGCTATTTGATCTGGAATTTTTAGTTAATGTTAATGACCATCTCAAATCATCTGAATATCAAACTGCAGAGCAAGATTGAATTGTTTCCTGACTTAATAAATCTTATCAATGCATTCAAGATAAAGTTAAAACTGTTCATTTCGCAGTTAGAAAATGAGGGTGTGAGCCAGTTTCCGCATATAAAGTAGCAGATTGAAGGTGCTGTTGATATTAGCATATGAGAAAATGCACTGAAAAGATTAAGTTATTGCAAGACTTTTTTGATATTGCTGAAGAAGAAGACTGAATCTTTGCATTTGTAACTCCATTCTTACTTAGTGAACAACAGAATATGAAAATGCCAATAACACACAAGGGGAACGTAATTTGAAGGACTTTCCTTCAGTCCAGCTCTGGTGTTTCTGATGTGATTCATTTCTGGCGATCCTTACCACGTCAAAATTTCCCAGAAATACGAAAATATGCTCAGGTTATATTTCGTCTTGAAATAACGTTCACACGCAAAAAAGCATTTTTGTCCACGAAATTGATTAAAAGCAAAGCGAAGTGGCGCCTTGCCTATTCAAATTTGAAAAATTATCTGCTGCTCAGTGCTCTCAGAAAACAATTTACCTCCAAAACATGAAATAACTGGTGAAATCGAAACCAGTTCAGAACGAAACTCATTAAAAACCAAGTAAATGTGAAGTTTATTCGCTGATTTACCAGATATTCCGATTGCATTTAACATCATTACCTGGAAAATCACTAACGATGTGAAATAACGTCGTTACAAGATAGCCGATGGTATGACGCATTGGTAGGGTGCTCGGGTTTGAAAAAACTGTCTTATAGTGTGCAAAATATTGACCAACTCCACTGTAGGGGTTCTAGACTTCTGGAGCATTCCCAAAGCATTGATTTTGATAACGTAATATAGAACTGACTGAGGGACAGACAGAAAAATGCATATGAAAAACTGAAGACAAATGATTTTATACAAATCTACTAGATAAATATAAAAGTGCAAAATCCTAAAGCATTTCTTTGGACATAATACGCTGAAAAGTTAACCGAAAATAGAGAAAAGACGAGACTGCGATATAATCCTTTGCGTGTAATTATCTAACTTGAAATGAAAAGCTTTTTTGCATTTTCTACTGAAAATTTGTCAATTATATCGTCAAAAAAACAATATAGGCTAATAAATGTGTCAATGCATTAACCCCATAGGAAATATCTATGACCACTGACCCTCCGTGAGACGTTCTAGGTCAGCAATTTTGTGACCTAAATTTCGACAATCATGTTCATGGAGATGCTCCATTTATAGGTCGAATTAATATAAACGCATGTAGTAGTAACTGAAAAGTTCACAATTATAACCAATATACTCAACGCTGTTACAGTTCCAATTAGACTTTTGCAAATGTAGACAGCAGTCGGCACGTTTTCAATATCCCACAAAAAAGTCATCACAACTGCCTTCAGAACCACATCACATCCATTTCAACACGACGTTGGTCAAACCATCACATCTCAAATATTTTCCTAAACATCAGATCTACTGTCGTAACAACATACTGTACGTTTCATCGCTGCTCTAACAGCATGCGCAGCAGCATACTGCATGCACTGTGAACGGTAACTAGATTCCCTTCCATAGCGACGCAGTTATAGCATGAGAGCGAAGTTGGAAAGTTCGCAACCCTGGGAACTTGAAAGCATTGTGACGCCACCGTCAGTCAAACCACATGCCAGCGCTGATTGCTGGAGACAGTAGCTCCACCTCAAAACGTCACCAGGGTTCATAAATATTCGCTTTGGGAACCATTGCGATCTTGATGAGATTTCGCAAGTGAGTAGCAGTCGCTGGCATTCAACATTTTCTTTAATCGTAATCAAGTGCATCCATTGACATTTGACATTTCGTAATTATTACTTAACATGCTGACCTCAATTTGGCGCCCCCAAAACGCTGCGCCCGGGGGAAGATGTCCCCTCTTGCCCCCCCTCCCCCCTTGTTACGCCACTGAAACTATTTAATCCGTATCCATTCATTCTCACTGTTATTTTTACAAGTAGTTGACCAGCTCCGCTTTTTTGGTGCAACACTGAAGTCATTGCAACGCAGAACATGCGGTTGGGACCTACACTTTGACTGCGAAAACTTATGCAGTGTGAAAACCAGGTCCGTAACCAGTGGCGGCGAAGCCCCCCTGGAAAAATGCGTTGGATATAGTTTGAAAATATTGGACATAGTTCAAAAAATTTTGACCCCTCTCAGAAAACTTTTCGCCTCTTCTGGTGTCCCAAGCTGGTTACGGTCCTGGTCAATGGCGTAGCTAAGGGGGCGGGCCGCCCCTGGCGGCACTTTTATGGGGGTGGCACTGCAAAGGCTGTATTGAAACAAGTGGTTTTAATGTCGGGACACTAGTCGCAGCTGAAGGACGTTTTTGATTTTGAGTAATTTAAACTATGGCATGTGTATTTAAGCGATCGTTATCTTAGCCAAACAATAAACAATCGTGCATCACGGATGTTGCATCAATAGGCTTTTTTACATGAAGCTGCAACACGGTCCTCAACACGCTTATCAACTCACTTGGTGTCAAATTTTACTGATTCACTACACCAGGGCTACTAAAATGGCGGACCGCGGTCCGAATCCGGACCTTTGGATGGCGACGGCCGGACCTCGTCAGCCTCTCAAAGGTGTATTCTATACCCAGAAATTTTTATCCCAAAATTTTGCGTTTTTGGTCGTACTTCTAATGCATTTACTCCTCGCCAACTGTGTGATTGTCGATTAAGCTGTTGTTCAGCTAAATTGCAGTGCACGCCTGAGTTGGGCAAGCTACGATTTTTTGTTTCAAAGTAATTGTTTCGTCATAATTGTTCAACAATAGCTCATCACTACAATGTCTATTCTGGTGAAAACAGTGGATTCAAGGCTAGAATATAGCAGCGAAACCTTTTTTTTCCGCAAACAATACAATTATACAAATTTATTTGTGCACAGTTATGAAAGATGCATGAGTAAGGGAAGAGTTTTGCAGAGATTTTGTCTGTTAGGAAATAATTTTTATTTTTTTGCGGGAATTCAACAAGATGTAAAGAAAAGCTAAGGCATTTTCAGCTTTTTTAGGAAACTATAAAGAAAGGGAAACTGGTGAATTTTTGGCTGACATCGTGTAACACCTCAACGACTTGAATGTAAAACTTCAAGGAGAAAAACATAGCCTACCACTCTTGATTTGATCACTACTACTTGCCCTTTCCAGAAAAAGTTTAATATCTTCAAACAAGTCATTCAAAATGAACTTTGTCATTTTCCGAGGCATTTGGGGGAAATAAAAGCAAGAAGATTCCAGATATATTCAACTTATTGCAAAGTTGATTACCAACATTGTCGAACAGTTTGGCGACTTTCTTTTCGAAAACAGTTGCTGCTCTTTCCTCATAACCCTTTATAGTGACAGACATTACCGAATTCTCAACTGAAGCAAAAAGACACATGCACATGTGTGCACCGAAGATGAAGTGGAAATTTTTATAGGTACCGGAGGTCTGCTGGGCATCTTCGCTTATATTTTTAGGCAACGACCCATCATTCACTGCATTCACTGATGAAAGTGGTGGAGTGGAGCTCCGGCAGCTTGATACCACTGGTGTGGACGCAGCCAAAACTCAACTGGAATTAATTGAATTCCAATAGAATGTAGCAGTGTAAGAAATATTTTTGATGGCACACCTGAGAACTTCTTGTCAAAGGAAGGTATCTCCAAATTTTTTTCCACTCCTCGCAAATACAGTCTGTGGAAATTCTTACGGTGTTTGGGTCTGGTGCTGCTGGAGGGGCGAATTGTCCCCTCCTACCAGCTACAGTAAATGTAAAACTCGGGCCCCCACTTGGCTTATACTTCAGTTTTAGTATTCTTTTCGTTTTTAGTAGTTTTTCTGCGTTTTTCTGAGTATTGTTGGTGGTTTAGGGTTTTAGTATAGCTATCCACATCCCGATTCACCGTCATTTCTCAGGGTTTTTCTGAGTGTTGCCAGCAACCCTCCTTCAGTGGGCAGTGGACCTTTTTCACCTACGTTTTCCCTCCTGGCCTAAACATTTAGTTACGCCACTGACTCAGTCCGCACTGTCAAAAAAGAAGCTCATAAAGAACAGGTATCGCATCTGCATCACGAATAAAGCCTTGACTATTACATTCTATTTACTGCCACTACCTTGGAACAAAAATTTTGGTAACTCCCAAGAAGCACAAAATGCCATTGCTCCCGCCAGCAGAACAATAAAAAACGCTGACAGCGTTTGTTAATATCTGTACCCATTTACCGGTATTTTGTATATCTATATACAGTATAATCGTATTAAATTCTCATATTACGCTTTTTGTTAGAAAAATCGAAGGCATGTCACATTTGCATGATTTTATGGGAGTGACCGGACCCCGAAAAATTTTGTCATTTGTAACTGGACCCTTTCTTAAAATAATTGAGTAGCCCTGCACTACACGGTTGATTGATCGAGAGTTGGGTCGTTGTTGACGTTTGATCGTAGTCCTTATATGACGTTATAGAACTTAGTAGGAATATGGTGGATGGCTGTGGGCAAACGTGTGGCTGTGTTGAGCTCCAAGCTTTTGTAAGTGGTCTTAAGTTTTGTACCTGCGACTAAAGCGCATTGTTGAGTCTAAAAACATTTCTGTGTAAATCTAATAAATGTGTAGTTGGATTGGGGTTACGTGAGTTTTAAGGGTTCCGTGAGGGTTCGTCGTTTTTTTAGGGGATATAATTTCTTGCTTCAGTATGCTGATGCGTCATTATGAAAATTTTTAGATCACCGTGCTGCATTCAGATTCCAAGTAGGCCAGTTACTTGCAGAGGAGGTTGAGTGCAGTTAATAGCCGAAAAAGATATACTGATAGTTGTTGCGTGGTTTGTTGTTCACTGTTGTGCATTTACGAAGAACGTTATTGTTGCATCACGGTTATACGATGTTGCCGATGTACAGTTCACAGTACTAGAGAAAGAAGGCCTCCTTTAACTTTTGCAGTTGATTCAAAAGTATAACCTTGGAAACTCTGTTTCCAAATATAGTAATAATGCTGCGAATTTTCCTTACAATTGCCGTTAGTGTTGCTACCTGTGAGGAGTTTTTCGAAACTAAAACTGATCAAGAATTACTTAAGATCTAGTATGAGCACCTTGCAGTTAAGAAATCTTGCCACACTGTCTATAGAGCAACAATTGACAGATATAATGTAAATTTTGACATTGCCATTGAAGAATTTGCCAATACAAAGGCAAGAAAGGTTACTGTGTAGAAACTTGTAGTTTTCATATCAGAAAAAAAGATAGTCCTAATTTTTTACACTTTGTAACTATTTTTTCCTATATGTCATTTTTGCTTTTTGTTTAACTGTTACCTACAATGTTTGAGTTTTTTGTGTTTATTTAAAACGTACCATATTTGAGTATGTGATAATACTGTAGTATTATAATGGTGCACAAACTAGTTAATATATACAAAGCTTTAAGAGGGATTCACTGTGCAATATCTGTTTTTATGTGCTTCGGGGGCGCCAAACTCAAGGGCCGCCCCGGGCAGCCCACACTCTAGCTACGCCACTGGGCCTGGTTAACACTAGCTGGGTTTACCAACATTTCTCTCCCCCGCTGTTTACCGATGTGTCGAAAACGACACCAAAGCATTTACAGTCGCGTGAAGGCAAACGATGCCGAATTTACTTAATTTTACAAATATCTATCCACACAAGCTATATGTGTTTATGTTAATGAAGTTGACACAAATTGCATTGCAATATTTCTAATGATCGAACATATATGACTATCTCCGACAGCTGATCAGTTAGTTGAATACAGCCTGCCAGATGCTGTGAGATAGCAGAGCTATTTACATAATTGTCATGTAATGTACATAATTGTCATTGTCATGTACATAATTGTCATTACATAATTGTCATGTAAATAGCTGCTAATAGTGAAAATAGTCTTGACACAGTAATGTAAATCACAGAGATACCATCAACATGAAACACATTTACTGAAATTTGGAAACAAAACTGCAAATATTTTTTCCTGTTTTCTAAATGTGCTTCAAATATGGGGTTGAGCACCCTTTGCATTTTACGTAACTTATTTTTGAAATACCAGGAGAACATATGCCACAAGTTGGTTTCTTGCTATTGATACACATACACCTTGTTGCATTTTGCTCCATGACATTTTGTATGTTTTCGAGGGAGATCTAAGTTGATGAAAGGGGGATTGGCCTCAACATTTTCAAGTGAAACTTTTTTATATGCCCGTCGTGTATCAGTTGAAGAATGAGTTCCGTCTACTCAATATTTTTCCGGTCGATTTCTGAAAGAACTCTTTTACTTGATGCCTGTTTATCGTTTTTTGGCACAAATGTAGTAAAAGGACAAGGCATCAACTGCTTTTCCACTGTCAACGAAAAACTTCACCTATATTTTTCACTCATACATGGATGCTAAGCTAATGTCTGGAAATCAACACGTATTACTGTGAATCGGCCTGCTCCTGGAAACTCAAATAGTTCAGGATAGCAGTAAATCTAACATGTGGCATGTTTTCTGAAAGTATTAGAATACCGTAGGTTTTATTGTAAAGAAAATGTAGTTGGTGAATCCTCTGACATACTGGAGCAATAAGCCACTCTAGCTCACACATGCTCAAGTCAAAGTCATTCTCTCCTTCTCTGTAAGCTTCTTCGTTGGTGTATTTGACAACTGAGTGAAGCATTACTTCTGGCATGAAGTGCTTCCAAGCATTGTAAGTACTTAAGTCGGCTACCTATATTTTTAGAGATTTGTGTAGGTACAGCGGTGGTAGGCACGCGAGTTTTCGGTCTGCTGCTCGGGCATTGTTATAACTGTAGGTGGGAAGCAGAACAAAGCTAACATGTATACCACAGGCGGATCCACGTGGGGGACTAAGGGGGCTGAGCCCCCCTAAATTTTCTCAGATACGTTTTTTGATCCATGGTTTCCGACACAGAAACGTCCATTGGGGTGATTTTTTGGATAATCTTTAAACAAACCATTTTTTGCACAGGGATAAGGACGAAAATATTAAATGCATAGCTTAATTTGCTGAATTTGGGCAATCCGAATGTGTTTATTTCACAATAAATGAAAGTTCTAATAAACACGTTTTTATATAAAGAATGTGGCCTCAATGTTATATAAATAGTAAGTGTTTACACGAAGTATTTCCATTACATACACGTTACATAAACCGCATGTACATAGGCAGCAAGGGGGGCAGGGGTCATAGCCCTTCCAAATTTTTAGAATATCTAGTCATTTTGTGCTTTAAGAGGCAGCATCTCAAACAAAATACTGTTGCTCGCCTAAAATCAAACATTTTGACCCACCCAAAATTTTGGGCA
>Ga0210059_1004161_pt1 | contig 23307 bp, 15 predicted proteins | sample Ectturendosymbi2_FD_188042 | JGI IMG/M metagenome (GOLD analysis project Ga0210059, IMG submission 188042) | Ecteinascidia turbinata endosymbiont from Florida, USA - Sample 2 (SPAdes) (version 2) | ecosystem: Host-associated > Tunicates > Ascidians > Unclassified | place: Key West, Florida...
GCACTGCAATAAAAAACATTTTGAGATTTGGGTTTGAGGTTTTCGGTGGGTGTCGTCAGAAAATGGGTAGGTTTTGCTTTTTTTGGTTTTTCTTTTATGACGTCACTACCCGGATAATGAGCCAAATAGTGACCCAAAGTTTGGTTGCATTGTAGACTGGAATATGAAGCTTTGGAGCCCTAGATCGACTTCCTGGCGTTTCTGATGCCCAAGCTAGGGCCAGAAAACCCCAAATCATTAGGAATAAGCTGAGTAATTTCGGGGGATTTCCCTAATTAGTTTCTGCTTATTTTCCGTAACTTTTGAACCAGAAATGCTGTAAAGTCCATCAAACCCTCTAAAGACTCTTATTGTAGCCTAGAATCCAAAAAACTTTGAACCACAAAATAGGATGGATTGTTCAACTCCCAGGGGATGACGTCATCATCCAAATGTAAAAAAATATGCATGAAAATCCTCTCATTATGTAAACATCAACAAAAAACCGGAGATCTCAAGCTAAAAAATTTTTTTCAGTCTAAACTACAAGTCTTCACGAGTCTGTAGAGGGTTTGAACAGCTCTGTAGCTCATTCTGACAGCGAGTTATAGCCATCTCTGGCTCGGGGTGCTTTTCTCCTTACTTTAGCAATTTTATTTTTGTTTTTTGATCCATATTTTGGTTCCAAATATGCTAGAAAGCTAATCAAGGCCTCTAAAGACTCGGATGATAGTCTAGTTTCCAAAAAAGCTTGAGCGAAAAAATTAGCTCATTGGATTGGCGTCTAAGGCCGGGTAAAGAAGGCCAAAAACACCCCACTTTTGATGCCCCCCAAGAGAACCCCAAACCCAAAACTGAATTTTTTTTTCAACCGAAATTGGATGTCTTGCCGAATCCGCAGATGGTTTGAATACCTCTCTAGCTCTAGCTACTGGCGAGTTATGGAATTACAAAGTTTGGTCAAAAAAGTGGCCGCTATGCGCTTTATAGGGCTAGCGTATCAAAACGCGTTCAAGCTTCCTGTGCACAGTTGATGACTGCGTTGCAATTCGACCTGATTTAACAATATCATACCTTGAACGTGATCAAGTGTTTTTTGGGTTTTGCGTCAATAAATCTAGAATTTCCCACTGAGAACGGTGGAACTCAATCTAGATCTCCTATATAAAGGTAACAAAACTACCAACGAAAACTTTTATTATAATTTGCAAAAAAGTGGTACTTTTTTAAGGCATATCTCTTCGCTAAAAATAATGACCCGCACAAACTCATGCTTGTTTCCACAGATGTTGTCAAGCTAACTCGTAAATTTTACAAAATGAAATGGGCCGCGGAAAAAAATTGTTTTGATCGTTGTTGAATGTATCGCACGTGGCAACTTGGTTTGATTTGCGATTGTTCGGTAAGATTAATGTGTGGGAGTGCGTAACGACCATGTCCTGGCGGGTTTTCGATTACCGCAAAAACCTCCCATTCCCAATGACTCATCAACTTTTTGGTTTTCTTGGTTGATTTGGGCTTTTGATTTTTCAGGATTTTTTTTGCATAACCATTGCTTTTTTATCCGCAGCTACTGGATGAGTGACGCCTTATGCAAGATCTATCGAGTGGATATCACGGATAAACATCTTCCCGTACGGCGGCCACCCACCTACGTTGTCACTCCGCCCGAGTCGCTGGTCATCGACGAGAGGCCGGTGCGTATACATTTTACATTTGTTTACATTTTTTCTGTTTCCTTTTCGACTTGCCTGCCGTCCTTTGTCTGCTTCCGGCATCAGTTGCATGCAAACTTAAATTTCTTAAACTTGCGCTCAACGACCCCAAAATCGAGACCTCGAATAAATTGTTTCAAACAGTGTTCATCGGCAATTACTCCTCGCCAATTATGGTGTGGGAGTGGGTGCAACGTTCCTGGTGGTAAAAGCGTCGGGGTTGACAAAATGGATAGGTCAAGTGATGTGATCAAAGGTCGCGGGTTCCTTTGTGATTTGAAACTACATTGGGCGCTATTTCCATATCCGAAAACTGCATGTGGCACCGTTTTCGATTAGGATGCTATGCTGGGCATCCTTTTTAGTACTCAAAGTACATGGAGCGACACTTTGGTAGTTGTATAGTTATGTTGGACAGCATTTTGCAACTGTTTATTTCACTTACATTGGGGGTCTGCATGTACAGTAACTGTGTGGCCATGCACTGAGTTTGCTAATTTTATCAAAGCTTCTATGCAACCCAATTTTTTCAACAACTGTTTAGCGAAAGCGTTCTGTTGGGTGTCAGTTGCAGTCATGTGTACTTGGCGATAGTTTATGGACTTAATTTCAGTGTGGTGGAAATAAATTATACGTAGTTACGCCATTACTTTGCATTATCATTTTTGCGTATGGACAATGCTGAGAAGAAAAGAATTTAAATGAAATGATAATTTTTAACATCTGTGTTAGCATTTTCTGGGTGTCAGGCCCGGCAGAACAGATTAAGAAGTATGTGGCATGAAAGCTCCCCTACGTACCGACAGGTTACTCGTGGTGTGATGACTATACACAACAACAGCAATCGCATACGGAAAACGAATATAAAAGGAGCAAAAACAAGCGTTTGGAAATAGAAAAAGAAAATAACGAATGTTCATCAAAGTTTTATCATACTGTCAACTGCTAACCCACTTTTACTACGTCACAATGCTCAGCCCGCAAGTGATAATACGATCGCAACAGCATTGAAACCAAGCAAGATGTGCAAATCCTGTGTCTTCCTAGCGTTTGTGTCGACATAATACAACTTTTCAAGTAATTGTAATCAATGCCTCACAGACTTTTATATAGTAAAACCAAAGTCAACTTGTTCAACGATTATTCCAAGACTCCAATCTCGTCATTAAGAACAGTAGCAAACCAAGCCAGCCTGAACAAACGCCAACCATGCGTAGCTAAGACAGCAGCAACATATTGCGTAGTGCCCAGCTCAAAACACCCCTTCGAGCCTCCTGGTTCGAAGAATTCAGATGATTCACCCAAGTCCAAAGAGTATTGACTGGATCCGACTCGCCAAACGAGGGATTTGCCTCCAATAGAGTTATCGTTATCGCATCTTTACAAAACGTGGCCCGAGTCACGCAATCGCTGAACGAAACGGGGGGCGGTGGTGAACTTGCTGCTGTCGGAGTTGGAGTCGGACAATTTAAATTGCCCGGAGCCAAAGGTTGGAACTTCCGACTCCCAGCCCAGGGTGCTGGTTTGCTCTTGCGTGTACAGTTGCTGAAGAAAGGTCTGAGCGAAACCTAGCTAGGAAGCTGCTTGTCTATTTTCCAGCGGCGTCATATGGGTCCGCGCGTAAATCCTCTGTCCAAAGAGAGCGGTTTCCGACTGAACGCTGCGAGTGCTCCTGCCATGGCCACCCAGAACAACCAGACGTACACATCCAGAGACATTCGCTACAGATGTCGCTTCGAGCTTGTGAGTAGAACAAACCGCTGTCAGTTTGTTGCCTCTCAGACTTGTCTGCTTTATACAGGTAACGTATAATGCGAATCGCTTTGAGGAAAACTTTGCCTGCGACCTAACATTGTTACGTGACAAATGTATGCAATATCTATTGTGCTCTTTCGCCAGCAGAGCGAGATTCCGGCGCTTCTTTGTTTATGTGAATAAAAAATTCAAAATTCGTCGCTGACTGAAACTGATCAGCTTCACAAAAGTGAAGAGTAACAAAGCAGCTGCACCACAGAAGGCGTTAGGATTTAAATGTAAACAAGATAGAGATAGATTGTTGCATCTGTTCGCGCTCGTCCATTGTTTACTTCCGTTACGAAGGCTCCTCACCCCAGAGAAGACGAACTGGTTGAAGACAGCGATGATGACGATTCGACAGTGGAGGCGTCAGACACGGCAACTGAGACCGAATCGACAGTTTCTGTGGGAGATCCGGTTCCGGGTGAGTGAGTTTGCTTCCACTGCGTCGCAAGTGCTACAAAATCCCGTTCCTATGCAGTCGCGTCACTAGATGTAAAAACAGAAAAAAGCATTTTGCTTTTTAGCCTTCGGAAATACTCAGTTGGGCCAGTGACCTCAACAGTAGCATTATCAAATGAACTTATTGGATTGGGCGACTGTCGGTGAGCGTCCATGCTACATAATAATCGAAGCTTTTCGTTGAGTTACTAGAGCCATTTCATATTTGCAGTGCATACGACGCCGGTAATAAGCAGGTTTTCTTTGGTTGTCATGATGACCAGGATAGATTTGGCGATTTTGGCTTTATTCATCGTTTCCCGACAAAACTGCGCGCAACGCACGAGAAACGATTCATCCAATATTACTTATATTTTTTCCGCCCGGTTGTGTGTGTTAAGCACCAAATGCGAATACTGAAGCAATTAATCCAGATGCTGCTCAGATATCAAAAGGTTTCTTTATGCAAGGTGTTGTTTTGATGCCAACTTGTATTGAACATAGGTTTGAATTTTGCCGCAAATGATGAAGTCTATAACCGAACGAACCGTTGATGATCCTTCATTGTATTCATACTCTGATGCGGTAAATCATAAGGATTCCTGTTTTGTGCTGATGTAAAATCGTTCTTGTTACAGAAATGTCAAAGTAATGCGTGGCATCGATAGGTTACGCACCTAGGGTTGTGCCCGCTAACGCTTTGAATTGAATATTTGCTGCACCTGACCTGTTCATGCGATCTTCGGTTGACTTGATAATCTCCGTTTCAGCGCAACGTACAGTTCGTCGACCTCTCACGCAGCCATCCTTCGCGGCAGTAAGTATGACATCATCTGAACTGACAACGCGGTTCGCCTTCAGTTGTTTTACCCTCGTGCTTTTTCGCAGAAGCAGGGCGTGGTCTTGGCTGCCAGCTTTCAGCGCAGTGTCAAACTGTCCGACGCTACATCCACCAGCACAGGTACGTGTCGGCCTCGCGGCGTCGTGCTGCACGAAGCCTTCTACCGGATTGCTGTCGACTGCAAGGGGCGGGGAGGGGTTTGTTCGCGTTGCTTGACTGGTTTTAAAAGTTTCTGAGGTTGGATTGCACTTTAATCCGCCCGGCAGAACATGGGATTACGTTAAAGGGCTCGGCTTTCTCATGCACTGCTATCGTGCAACAAAAGTCAGTGCTTTTCGGGTGTCAGCAACAAAGGCTCCGCAGATTAATAGCGTGGCTTACAGACAGTTGACTGTTGGCTTCAAGTTCATATTCAAATGATTTTTCACCGGGTCACGCTTTAACAGCGGGTTGCTGCGTGAAAATGATCAAAACTGTCCAGTTTGTGCGCACGGCAGCACAAACGTATGAGAAAAATTTGGGTGCTTCCTTTCAAAAGTTCCTTGCGTCCGTGCGAAAGAAAGTCGACAGCCATTGCGTGGGGTCTGTAGTCGCGGATCCATTACCGTGCCTACAAACGACCACGCGTTTGAATCGCCTTCAATGGTTTTTCTGTCTACTTCAACAAACTGGTTTTTCAGTTGTAGGAATGAGTCAGTTGCTACACCGCAATCTTGCCCATTCACAGAGAATGCTCGACTAGAGCAGGTTTTTTTTTGAGGAAAATGTTAGGTACCCGGTATGGATCTGTAGGGAGCCGATTTCTCTGATTCTAGGGACCCGATTTTCTCTGACTCTAGGGACCCGATAATATTTTTCTCTGATTCTAGGGACCTGAATGGGGTCCCTAAAACGCCTTGAAAAACCCTGGACTAGAGTCAATTTTTTATCTTTTACCTCTTCTCCCCTGTTTTGCAGATTGTGGAGATGAAGTGGGAGCTGATAATGCAAGCGGGGACGGCCGGAATACGCTGCCAAAGAATATGGAAGCAGAGTCCATTTCAGGTCAATTGATTGTCAAAAATTTGTCACTGCTGCAGATTTCAAAGACAATAGCTGGCAGTGTTATTTTCGTTCCTCGCCGGAACAAGCTTGCGATATGTTATTATTTTTGGTAGAAACAAAGTATGCGATGCGTCCTGTAACGTTTCGGTTTTTCTTTCCCTTTATCCATGGATTAGTTCAGGAAACGAGCAAATTTTGTTTGCTGGTTTTAAGATCCTCAGTTGCTGTGTTGTCGTGCGGTAAAAAGAAACTTCACGCGCAACGGAAATCGAAGCCTACGGTCTCTTCTGATTCTGCTTCGTTTCAACTTGTGCGTGAACTGTTGCAGGCATACGTCGAACCTTCGCACTGGTTGTGAATGACTCCATCACAGTTGACACAGTCATAACTGTACCTGTTTTCACCGAGTATCGTTCGACAGATTTTGTAATCTTTGCGCGTGCACGTCACCGATTGAAAAACTTACAGTGACGTCCGTTCAGAGCTGTGCTGACGTCACCACAGTTAGGCGCGATCAGGTCAACCTCCCTCTGAAAAGAAAGACCTAATTTTCGATTTCGCAGCAAATTTTTCACAAAATCTTCTTGAATTCTCCCATTTAAACAAAAATCTACGCTAGCACCCAACCAGCCAGCTGCCATGTGCTCAGAAAAGAACAAAAAAACGTTTTTTCGTAGTCATTCCACGGAGGGGGGTTCACGTCGCACCGCTGTGTTCTGTTTGCGTCGCGCAAGTTTTGAATTCGTGTACTCGTCCCGCCGCTGACCAGAAACGACACCTGCATCTGTTTCCTTCGCAGACGCCAACCCCGACACTCCAAGCGAGAACAGCGACGAGTCGAGCGTCCAGAGCCTGAAGATGAGAGCGTTCGGTCTCGGTCGTGGCCGCGGGTGGCGCTACGGCATGAGCCTGCAAAACCTGAAAACGAATACTTTTGGCCGTGGCCGCGGCAGAAGCGACGCGTTTATGTAACGAAAGGATGATATTTACCGTGCAAAGTCACGCTTTTTTACCTGGGTCTTAGTTTCTATGTATTTTCTTTGCTGGACAGGCTACGGCTGAAGGTGATTCTGAGATTTTTTTCTGTCGGTGCTGTTTATTTTCCAAATGCAACCGTTTGTGCTGCGCATGCGCGTCAACTAATTTTACTTTCACGCCGAGCAGTTTCGTACTGAGTTTAATTGCGTCTTTATTCCTGAACAAGCTGCATTGCGACTTGAACAGGTGTAAGCTCAAATCTGCTGCTGCCCTTGCGTCTATGCAGAAATTTAAACTAGTAACCAGGACCACAGCAAAGCAGAAATATACACTGTGTGCTCGAAGAAAGTTTCCCACTGTTTTTGCCCTGTCAATAATTCTTCGTCTTCTGCATAAAACTGGAGGTGGTGACGTTGCTTATTGCCAACTTTTCCAACTGCGACGATTACTTTCAGTCTTCTGCTACCACGATGACCTGCAGTTTTTTTGCCAAGCGAGGTTCCTTTGCAAGTGTTACCCACTGTTTCTATGTAACTTATTCGCGCCCCTGTTTCAAGCGTCACTGGTCCGCGGCAACTTTCCTTTCAGTGTTTCGTTTTGTTATGGCCTTTCTTTGTTCTGTGATGACGCAATAAGTCGTCTGCACTGCCGTCGCTTGCTTTGTTTTTCCCGCCACAGAAAGATTCCCCACGAGGTGCCTCACTGTGTCGGCGTTGCTTTTGTTTCCTTCACTGTTCACGCGTTCGAAAAAAAACATAAGAAAAACAAGCGTTTGTTGCTTCACCAATGCTCGCGCTTTTCGAACATAGTCAGGCCCAGGTTTCAAAGTTTGGGGGATCGAAATGCATTTTAGAGGGGAAAGATTTTTGTTTTTTGCACGTTTAACAAATACAATAAATTTCTTCTGGGAACAACGGAATTTGAGTTCAACAAATACGATAAAACGGAATTTGAGGGCACTGCCTATGGACTAGGTTTTGTTGGAATGATTGAACTCTAACCTTTTTCCAAGTAAAGCCGACTTACTGAAAGAAATTTTTTTCTGTTTTGCGTCGCGTCGGATGTTGCCAACAAAACGATGAAGAAAGCTTCCCAGTTAACGTGGAACTCTCGACACACTTGCCTTTGTGTTTCATAGCCGCATATGCTCGTCGTTAATGAAGAAGCAAGCAGAAGTTGTCAGCGCGTTCCAGCCGCTTTGGACCTACGGGCCATTTTACGAAAACGTGACGACTCACGAGCCGCTTCCAATAAAATGAAGAATTTTTAGGAAACCTACCTTTGCTGAAGCCCTCTATAGTGTAGTCTAACGCCGTTAATATGATACATTGTTATTAACAGATGTTACGCTTGTTCTGTTTAAATTGCCCTCTATAATCTGTACTGAGAGGCCTTACAAATTCTGTCCGCGGGCAGGGAAGGGATCCCCAGCATCAGTGCGCTGGTGCGTTGCTTTGCAAAGTCCAAACACGCTGCTTTTCGCTGTTGTTGGCAAGGCAGCGCACAATTCAACCCTGAGATCAGTGGATTGAAGAAAGGAGTTTTGTTATGTACTTAATTCTATGCCTAGCTACCACTTCCTGAGCTCACTCAGAATTTTCAATTACGTGTTTTACGATGTTCAATCAGTGTACAAACGATACTGTGCACAACATGAAGCATTCTCGGAAGTAAACATCACTGTATGAAGTTTCGTTTATGATTTTTGTGGCACATGTTTCTTCATAATAACTAATTTTACTTCAGGTGCAGTCTTTAAGCACTGTTCAGTCATTTCAAAAGATTAAAACGCATGGCTTGTGTAGCGTAAAACGCTGCCCAATGGTAATTGCAAAGCTTAAAATTTTTTAGCAGGCGCTCACCGCCGAATAAAAATCTGAGTCATTCGAATCAAATGAAATATATAAAGTAAACCTCGGTTAATCCGGATTCGATTTGACCGGCGATTTTATCCGGTTTAGGCGAAGATCCGGATTAACCGAAGATGGTTGTTTCTATAGCCTGACGTCATTTCGGTACTGACATATCGGTAAAAATCGTTTAAAATTGAACACATTTCCGACACAACAGTAGATTTTCGCAGGAGCAAAACGAATTTATTGATGTATTTACAATGGTACATCAGATTATTAACCGCCATATCCAGGCAGTTATGAACAATCTTAAGTTAAAGTTTTAGGTTACTTGGCTGCGAAAAAATCTGGGATTTTGGACTAATGCATATACTTTTTACTCTATATGGAAAGTAATGCCCTCCAAACATCTTACCGAGTACAACACGCTCAGGGGTAATGCTCCACACTTCACACGCAAACCCAACACTAATCAATAGACTGAAACCCTGGTGCGGCGGCGTTCCTTCAGCGAAATGTTCAACGTGATAAGCTATGCTCGTGTGTGACGCAATAAGTAATCGTCTCTACGGTTAGTCAAATGTTGCGTGCAGTTGCTGCCGCTGTTGTAATAATCCTAGATGTTCGTTGTTGATCGTGAGCACGCATGTGTTGCGTCTGAAAGCTGCTGAATCTTTCCTCGAGACCAGTCAGTGCACTTACTTCACTGAACAATTTGGATTACGAGATGTGAAAAGAGCAGATTTTATCCGGTATTAGCGAAGATCCGGATAAACCGAAGATTTTTGTGAAGAAAAACGGAAGAAATCATTCGTACCACCAGTTTTATCCGGTTTCGGCGAAGATCCGGATTAACCGAGGTTTACTGTAAATTCGATGTCTTTCGTGGTAAACAGTAGGAATAGACCTAGTTTTGATCTGTTGCACAAATTTCTTCGTTCATCCGCGCCAAGGTAGAGAATTCACGATCTTCATACGATCGGCGGATTTTTATCCAGGACTGCACAGTAGATTCTTCAACTCGTTGCTTAACTCACATGTTTCGTGCAACCGAAATCGCATTCAGCCACTCTCTTTATCCTTCGCATATTAGAATCATGTTGACATTATGTACCATTCTTGTGATGGTATCACCAACAGGTAAGTAGATCACAAAAAAACTTTGTTGCATTAGCCCAGTTGGTTTTGTTGAACAAATGATTTACGCACCTCAGCTCAAGTGCAACGTTGCCGTATTAAAGTTTTTCGTCCAAATTGTGAGAAGTTGGACTCTGTGAAGTGCTTGGTGTTATAGAAAAATTTCTGAATCTGTTGGCTTCTTGTTTGAACAAGTTACATTTTGTTGTTCAAAAAAATTAAAGTTACAAGAAAAATGGCAGCGGGGTTTCTTTTTAAATGGAAATGCTGTTGACATTTTCTTGCTCCTTTGTCGCCACTCTGACAACTGAATCTGTCCCATGACTGTTTTCATTAAAACATTTGTCCATCATCAAAGCTGCCATCGCAATTGCTTGTTTGACACCTCCAGACGCTGTAGACAGTGTTATTCTCCCAGGAGCGTCTCCAGGTAGTGGGGTTGGACGCCCGCGCTGGACAAAATAACGGTAGGCACTAACTGCGAATGATAAAAAAAATACGTCACCAGCTCATATTACCAGCAGCGTAGACAGTAGTTAGAAATGGCGGGTCATGGAACCACACTTTCCTATTGGCGACAACCTGTCTTACGCAATGCACCATGTCATTTAGTCGCTTTCAAACTTCGTTCCTGTGTTGCTTATGCATATACAGGCCCGTAGCCACGGGGGCAGTGCCCCCCAAATTGTGTTGTGCCCAAAAAAAATTTGTTTCAAACACATAATAAAAACAAAAATCTTGCCCCCCAAAAATGTATTTTCCCTCAAAACCTGGCTACGGGCTTGCGCATATATTAAGCCAATCCCAAGCGTATTTGACAAAACTAAAGATTTGGACCTCTATTGTCTACATTTGGGCCTTTTTACTATTCTGCATCGAACAACCGTGCTCAAGGTTGCTGGCAACCTCATTCTCAATTAAACAGGTGAAAAGTCGCGCGTACTCTCGCCGCGACAGAACGGTTATGAACGTCATGATCGTTACGTTCAGCACACAGGAAAACATGAGTGTGTAAATGTTACGACCGCAGTGCGCACTTTGAACAGCGAAGAGTAGCTTAAGACAGGGGTACCACGAAGGGGGGGCACAATTTCCTGACCGCCGAAAAGTTCCAACAATGTGGCAAGTACTTTCTTGAATACAGTACATTTTCTTTCGAAAGACCGCACGTTCGAACATCGGAGCGCCAAACTTGCTGCTTGTCCCGGGCGCCATCTAACCTCGTTACGCACTTGGCCCAAGCGGACAATCTAGTAGAACAATGTGCCGTTTGTTCAATATTTCCGATTGCAGCAGAAGTCGTTCTACATGCAGTGAAAACATGAGTTCAAACGTTTTCGCTGCAACTTATTTTTAAGAATTTTCGCTAACTTTCACCATTTTCTGCATCTATTTAAGTATCCCTGACAAGATGTTTAGTAAATTCAGAACCCTGCATCATGAAACTTCATGCACCCACAACACACGGCTTTGAAGTTAAATGTGAGGCCACCGTGGTAGACAGTGTACACGGGCATAGTAAAAATGAACAAATTCTTAAAGTCCCCAGCGATGTAACCACAAAATTCAGTGTGAAATAGCTGCACTTAAGCATGAAATGAGTGCTTACACTTAAAAAAACTCATCACTTTCGAATGAAGTGCGACGTATCACAACACTAACTTTATCACTGGCTGCGCGATAGTCAAGATTAAGATAGTTAACCAATGAGCGAAGTAACACTGCACAACGGGACAACAGAACTTACAGAAAGCACGAACATTCGGAAAAAAATAGTTATGCATTGAAGTAAAGGCAAGTGGTGGGCAGTAATATTGTTTAGTACTTGGGAATAGGTAAAATCGGATCAAACTTGCATACAGGCCAATATGCTGGTACCGTTCCCTCTGACCACAGCCAGGGACAGGCGCTGGTAAAACTACTGTCGCTCCCTGGTGTCAACAGACATAGCAACAAGTATATTTGCAAGGCCGCTCAAGAAAGGGGCGGTGGACTTTCAGTACACGCCAGTGGTTTCAATTGCGGCTGGTTGAAAGCAGTAATCGTTAAGGTTAAGGATTTCATACACTTGTCAAATCAAGTTGAAGTCTGCAGTTTTCTCTTTCTTGATAATTTATCACTGGTAAGTCGATCATTTGTTTTAAAACAATAATTGTTCAACAGAATGTTTGAACAAATCCAGCAAGTCATCTCCACTATTGTACGCGGATCATGGTTGTTTTCGCATTTGGCCATCAAGGATAATAGAAAATGTTCGGTTTCCAAAACTGATTGCACTAGTTTAACAGCAAAATCGCGCTGAGAAGAACACTTCTGATACTCGTCCCTTTCACAAATCTTAATAATAACCAAGTACGTTATCAAAGCAATGCGAACCATTTCTGGCGATGGAAATAAACGACAACTCCGTGAAATGCCATTAATAAAAGAAGTTTCAAAGTACTGGAAATCACCATCACCACTAATCACTCGAAGTTTACAGTAAATGCACTTTAACCGCTTGTTTATAGCGAAGCAAACGTACCCAGCAATACAGATAATTACAGGTAAATACTCTTCAACTTTCAAAAAATCGTCAAATAGCATAGCAACACCAGCTGCTCAGGTGAATCGTTTGGTACGCGAACAAAGTCATTCCAGTCAAGCTCAAAATTTGTCGAAGTTATGTCCTTTTCTCTGAGTTTCAGCTTTAGAGTAGAAAGCAAGCGAAGTTTTTTCTCACTTTCAAAAACTTGTCGTAAGAAAATATCATACTTTCCACCAGGATGTTGATGGTATTGACCAAAACGTGCTTCGAGGCAATCTGTCTGAAACTTTCCCAAATGCACGTAATTTAACCCAAGCTCTGACAAACAATAATCTGCTACTGAAAGGAGCCCGTAGCACGTGTTCCATAATGCAGTGAAAGTTTCTTCGCTTAATTTTCCACAATCACCAGGAATTTCTTCCCATGCCAACAACCATTTCAAAACAAAATTTGGAAAACGTCTCGGTTCCGTATCGCGTTTGGTCAGTGGCTGTTGGTATGGGTTTATTTTATGTAAGCCCTTCATTGGTGTTTTAACGTTCACAACATCCCACCAGGTGGAAATTATTTTAATGTAAATGCTGGTATCATGACAATCCAAAATGCTGCGTTTTCTGCCATGATCGACCAAAGCTTGAGCGACGAAATCGTTACATATACGCACAGCCAAATTCACATTTTGCCTCTCAAAGGTAGAAAGTTCCAACTTTTTCAAAGACAGGTTGTGGGCAAATCTCACAGTTGAGTCATATTCCAGCTGATGTAATTGCTTCAGCGCATTAAAACTACTCTGGGCAATGCTTACTGGGCTGGATAATTCAAAACGGGTAATTTCGCAATTGTCGGACTGTACCTTCTCTTGTAAGGAAGGGTACATCATACACTTTCCGGCAGACTTTTGGTTTATCCAATTATTCATAATACACTTGAAAATGTGCACGGAATCGAACAAGAAAAACAAGGGACGAGATAAATCGCAAGGATGGGGGTAAACAAAGGACAGTTTGGGGGGCACTGCAAAGGATGACATTGCTTTTCGGTTAATATTGGTGTTGTCCGTAATGTCAGAAATGACGTGGAATCCCGCTTCCTCGAGACCCCGGATGGTTCTTTGGATTAGGGCAAACAGCTGTTCGCCGTTGATTGTACAAGTGGGCAGGACATGCACTACATCTTTGTATTTAGACAGGATGCTGCTAACCACGAAAGCAAACGTTGGTTTCGCTGCTTCTTTGCTGTTGCTAGCAGCTCCAACAACGCTACCATCTTTGTCATCAAAAAACTGTTGGACGTGAATTTCATCAATTGGAAGAACAACCGTCTTGTCTCTCGGCTGCAAGATTTTCACTTTTTCTTTGACATAACACAAAAACATGCTGTCATGCTGTTCAGTCAAAGGGCTCATTGATTTTGACAACGTTATTTTACGAATGGTGTCATAACATGGCAGAAGACAATTGCCACTTGTGCGCAAAAACATGCAGGCGTATGGTGCAGTGTTGTAGAAAACAGAAGCGAATACAAGAAAATCGTAGGAATAACTGTAAACACTTTGTGTCATCAAACGCATTTGTTCATACATGAACCATACCACTCCGTGAAATTTAAAGTTTTCCGATTTAAAGGGAATAAACAGCGACAGAACCAGTTACAAAATTAAAATGAACTGACTATCAAGGCAGCTTGTGCAGGATGATGTTTGCATGTTTGTTAAAAGGTCTCGCACAGTTTTGATTGTGTGCAGACTGTTCACTTTCAAAGAGAACTGAAACTTATCCAACGATGAAAGTTTGACGGAACGCATATAGCAAGTGAGCATTAAGTTCTCGTCAATATTTAAGCATTTCTCGCAAAAGAACCCGCATTGCTTGATTGTTGCAATATGCCGATTGTGAAATCGTAGTGTCATTGTCAACCACTTGCCACGGCTTTTCGACTTGCACCTTGTGTTTTACGTCTTTCAAGGTTAGGCAGCGATCGTATCTTTCCTGCTCCTTGCATTCGTCCCTGCTCTGCATCAAAGCTTTTGATAAACTGGACTGTTCTTTTGCGACCAATCTTTCATTTAAACTCATTCTGCGTGACGAGCTTGGTCCCGACAAATTCTCTGGGCAGTTTGGCATTTGTGAAGGTGCAACTCCTGGCAGGAGTCTTGGTACCTTTAAAGGATATGACAGATGTCGTCCAGTTTTTTCATCAAATGTCGACATTTCCCAGCGACTTCAGTTTTCCGATAATGTTTTTCGCACACCTAAAAAATCGTAAAGTGACACCACTGTGAGAAAACAGTTTGAGATATGGTCAATGGTAAATTACGTACATTATCTCCTCAGGTGACAGGGACACCCCCGTCAGACCAGAAAGATTAGATCGTTTCATAGTAATATCGTGGTTCTCATTATCCTCACCCGCTTTTTCAATAGTATCCAAAATCTCATTTGCCTGAACTGCTTTCCAGCCGGGCAATAAAAACAACCATTTTTGGCATGATTTTGCGAATGAAACCATGTTTCCAGATGCCAAACACTCTTGCGACATGTGCTTACCCTGCTGTGTCGTGTTGGTGCAAAGTTGTCCCTCCGAATTGCGTATATCCATTTTTGCTTCAGTGCTTCATCAGCAGGAAAGTTGAAAGCATGTACTTTCGGGCCACTTTTGTAGTTTCCCTTGCAACGGGGCACACAGCATTTGTTCGGCATTATTGGGCTATCACATGAAATATACACTAACTGAAGAAAGTAACAACAAGGCATATATAACTTGTTGACCTGTTTCTATGACGTGCTCACAGTTATCTAAAGTGTTTGTTTTGGTTTGCTCGCTTGCATAACGTTACCAGTGTTTCTAGCAGACCCTACCAACACAGCAGCCTGTAGCCCTGCAAACCGCAGTCCGGAAGACATGCGTTTTTTATACGTTTTGTGATTGTTCCCACTGCCAACTGAGAATGCAACGAACGAACTGCAACTTTTGCGCGCATGACCTGCAACTTAATTTCACTACTGGTAAAGCTTTGCTATGTCACTGTCAAGAGTCAATTTTTGTTACATTCGTATAACTAAAAACCCATTGCTAACAACGTCGCAGCGTATTTAGATTCGCTGACAAACGTTTCCAGCAGCGCTTATAACAGTGAACGTCCAGCTTTCCGATTATAGTGGGAGTGTGGGAGTTCAGTTTTCTGAAAATAAGGATGACTTTCAGTGACATCATCCAACGCTCAAAGGCAGGGTTGCTCAGCCTGTGCGCCTCGGAATAATTTTTAATGGGCCATGGCCTGAGATTATTGAAATTAACAGGTTTTTCAAGTTGAATGTTTTAATCGAAAACGTAGGTAGCTCTTGAGCTACAAACAACATAATACGCTCACTCTCGTAATTGTAAATTAGTGCAACGTAGAAATTTCCACATAACCTACCCTACCACGTTCCACACAACATGCAGTACTGATGGCATTTTGAGGCAGTCAGGCGACTCTTGTTGCCACGAAAACGAAATCTAGAAACTGGCTTAATGTGGAAGATGACTTGATCTGGGCATTATCATGTATTGGGCCTCGAATATTCATTTTCGTGCCCGCTTTTCCTCTGGGGAGATCGCGAAGGCATCAGCCCTACGAGGACAAGAGATACCTCATGACCAACAGTAATCTCAGGTACTTCTGCTGGCTCAACACCAAAACGGGACCAAGCAAGGTCAGAGATGTGATCACTCCACCTGGTGCTTGAGCGATCTCTTGGCCACTTTCCCGTGGGTGTAGCCAGCAGGACTTTTCCTTGCCAATCTTTCCCGGGAAATTAGGCCGAAACTAAGTAGCTGGGATCTCTCGATTCGGAGAAGTGGTTAGATATTCATGGATTTGCGAATTTCACATTGCGCACTTTGTCGCGAAGTGTCACACCGTGAACGCCAGAGAGGGGGGCATGACGGGAGCATTGACCACCTTACCTTTCAAAAGGGGGTAAACAGGGCCGGAAGTGCCTTTTGATAACAGTATAACAGGTAATTTCACGGTTTATGAAGACAGACTTTAAACAATTTATTTATAGCTATTTGCCCACACAGAAAATTCATAATGGTTTTCTATAATTTTTGTTATTATTTTTGAGGTGAACAAAAAAACATTGTTGCTGAACAGAAACGAGCATAACTGGTAACTATTTCTTTGTTTTGCGTAAGTTTCCATTGCCTTCAACTCTTTTAACCCCCTGCCCTACTGTTCCAGTGTTGGACCTCTTCGTAAAATATCTATGTTTCTAACTATGCAAAAATTGCAAATATTCATACTTCCGCAACAAACCCCGTGAGCCTCGAATATCTATGCCGGTGTGGTCCAACTACAAGCCCGCGGGCCTCATGTGGCCCGCCATAGCGTTTTCAGTGGCCCGCGGATGCATTCAGGAAAAATCTTTAAAACTGAAATTTGTTGGAAAGCGTGATCAACTCAGTACCAACAAATAAATCTGTCTATCTATCTATCCGCTAAACCCGGCCATCTCAAAGTGGCCCTTGAGCCAAATTAATTGTCCACCCTGCAATAGGTAATTTTAGTTAGAACAAGCATAACATCTTTTAATAAAGATGTGCAATAGTAAGGGTGTTAGACTGTAGAGAGCTTCTGGAAGTTACTCAGAAAAATGTGTGAGAGTAAATTTTCTGTGATGAAGCAATCAAATCTAAACACAGAAATCGAATGGGAAGTGAAACACTCTACGATAGTGTCAGTGAAGCCTCGGCCACAAGCATCCCACTGATAGAGATTTGTACGCTAACAAACTTCTATTTGCTATTGTTTCAATGACCCATTCACTTTCAATGACCCACTCACTTGCCTTCCCTCTTTAGTGTTAACTGTTCTGAATCTGTTATTTTATAGGCTATATCATTTTATTGGAAATGGCCCGCGAGTTGTCGCGTTTTTGCAAAATGGCCCGTAAGTCAAAAGTAGTTGGACCATACTGATCTATGCTGTTAACAACAATTAGCCTGCTCAAAGGCCTTGTCACCCTAGGGGGCCTCGCTCGTGGCCTCGAGAGTCAGAAAATAATAATGCTTGAAATCACACTAAAATTCTACGTCTACGACACCCACAGTATCATCAGCAGCAGCAGGAAATTTGGCTCATGCTCTTTCGCTAAATTTTGACGTGATTCAGTCGAGCAACTTCTCTGTTTGTAGGTCAGCAGCAGTCACCGAGTTCTTAGTAAACGCCCTTGTCAGACTCAGATGCTGTGTGTGTGTGTGCCTCATACTTTGTTTGGTGGTTTGTTACATCATGTCACCATCGACACTAGGTCTGATAGCGTGCAACCATCACTTGGTTTGGTGCTTAGCGTTACTCAGTCATCATATCATGCGCGTTGATGAATGAACAGAATGACGAACGTGACTTTTTTCAGGTCTTGCACATTTTTCTCATTTTATCTATGTGTTTTTCTCACAAGGTATACCGGTATATCAAGTTATTTAAAAACTAAGACACCAATCAAACGAAAATTATTTAATTACTTCATATTTACACCTACTAAAAATGCCTAGTCTGACAAAAATGCCACGTTCCTCGTTGTTACGTACACACGTCGAATCACACTCCAACAATTTGGGAGTTTCAAATAAAACCTTCTAAACAGGGCCGAATTATGTTATTGGAAAACTACTATATGCCTGAAGTCCTACATCTGCAAATTATGCAATACCGTATTTATTCGATTGTAAGTCGCACTTGATTGTAACTTGTGAGCCGCATGAAATAGTGTTAAAAAATTAATGTAAGCCGCCCTTGAATATAAGTCACCTTAGCCTCTGAGATACTTTCTTGTACTAAGGTTTTCCGTTTAATTGGCAACCCTAGTAATGATGCTAGTACCACTTAACTGCTTTCCGTTCATTATAATCCCTACTGTGGCGGGCCGCAGAGCGTGCATGTTTGCACGTGCTGCTGACGAGAGGATAAAGCGAAAAAAGAGTTTGGTCAACAATCAACAAAACGTAGCCAAAGAGTGAGCGTCGTCTGGAGTCGCGAGACCTTCCACTCTGGGTCGCGGAATAATGTAAATTTGCATTTTAAATTTGTCATTCTCATTAGACGGAATATATGCACAAGCATTTACGGTACTGTTTTATGTGCTAAGTTACATACAATTTTGTGCAAGAAAATTGCTACTGTCAATGGTGGTCTTAAAAATGATTACAGTATTTCGAAAGTATTTTCCACAAAATTACATGCTCGCCAAATGTTTGGGTCCGGAGAATTTAGAAGTATTTTTAGTCTCGCGCCAAGAAGCATTTGCGGACTCCTGCTGTAAGCGATCAGTTCTAACGTTCCAAACTCTCCGAATGTGTTGCAATTTTTAGTTCAGTTCAGTATAACCTATTCCGCAATCATTTCTATGCAGATTTATTTTTATATGCATTTCATCCCGTTAATCATATCCTTTATTTGCAATTACTCAGTTTGGTTTACTATATTACTTCTGAAACTTTCAAACTCAAATTTTGTTGGAATATGTTGCATCAAATCGTGCCAACTCTCCGAATTGTTCAAGTGTAAGGAGCTGCTTGCTCAGGAAAGTTGCTGCAAGTTCTTTGTCTGAACTGTTTGTCATAATAAGAACTCTTACCATCAGTGAATAACCCCTTTTTGCTCTCTCACAAAACCCGCACAAATGAGCTCAACAATGTAATCTTCTGGCAACAAAAATCATATCTGCCATTACATAAACATGATTTTCTCTTCACGTTGGCTTTGAGTTTGACTAGCCAAGTCAGTTTAACGCACTATCCTCAAAAGAGCCTATACTGTCTGAACCTCTTTTCTGCACAGTACGTCTCCGTCCAATCTCGTAAACACATGCCACTGTTACAACTACCATTATTCGACAAAATACGCTTTCCCATGTCACAAAGATAACATGAGCCTATCCCTAAATGGCAAAAGATGAACTTATGGCGTTCGGTAATTTCGCAAACAATTATCTTGAAAAAAATATTGGAAAAAAAATAGTTTTCAACATCAAATCTGTAGCGTGAACATCTAACATCAAAAGTGGCATCTCTACAGTAGTCTGGCAACGAGGTGGTAAATTTGCTGGTACGGATAGCTGGTCCTAATGCGCGAGCAAAAACCCGCAAGTCTTACTTTTTACGCGGGAAAGAATCTCTCCGAGCTGAGCGCCTTTGTTTGAAACCTTAGAATCTCTCTCGTGATTGGTTGATCTTTGAGTGACGTAGGCTTGAAAGAGAAGAGCTTTTTTTCCGGTCAGGTGACGCGTCATTCTACGTCAAGCAATAACGGGAGAGGAGTGCCGCACGGTTCAAGACAAAAAGAAAATGGTAAGTTGGCTTATCCGAAATTTTCATGTGTAAATTGTAACAATCCAATGCGAAACTCACCATAATTAGTTGCAGCGTGTTATAAAGGTTATGAGAGTTTGTTTAACTTACGATGGTATGTGAGTATTGGCGTGGAAATTCGAAAAACATTTCTAGTCAGTTGAAAGGCTTAAGCTGCGCTTACTAGGTGTTTGTTTAACTGCGCGTGCGCAGGTTGCTGGCTAGGGTGGGGATTTGGCGAATGCTTGACACAGTACTCGGTTGCAACGCTGTTTGGCTGTTAACTGAACATGTTCTGGAAGTTAAACGAGTATTGCTCATCTGCAATGATTGATGCAGGCTGGAGGCAAAGCTGGTAAAGATTCTGGTAAAGCGAAGGCAAAAGCGATATCTCGTTCTGCGCGTGCCGGCTTGCAGGTAAGCTGTTCTGTAGCCTAATTAAAACCTAAATGTATTTCAAATTAGCTGAGTGTCAGTGTTACAAATGATGAACAAAATCCTTCAAAGTTCTATGAATCTTTGTGATTTTTTATGTATTCATACTCTGATGTAACATATAAGTAACTTTTCAGACTCTAATTGAATACTGTAGTCACAGCATGGGCCAAGGCAAATTGCACTCTGTACTTTCTTTCAGTTTCCTGTGGGTCGGATACACAGGCATTTGAAGACTCGAACAACATCCCATGGACGTGTTGGAGCTACTGCTGCTGTGTACAGTGCAGCTATTCTTGAATATCTGACTGCTGAAGTAAGTCACGTTTTGAGAACTCTGTAATTTTGTACCCACTACAATGGAGTAGGGACAATGCTAACTATAAATGTTCCATGTTTGTGTAAAAATATAGGAATTTGGAGGCCCAAGGTAAGGTTTTATTTTGAAAACGACCTTGTAAAACAAGAGGTAGGCAATTGGGCTACTTGGAAAAGTAACATTCTAACATTATCTGCACATACATTGCAATTGCAAATCCTATTTTAAGCTAAGTTTTGCTCAACATGACAGAATTCTACTTTTCTGCCCATCGTGAGCAGTGTTATTAATGTTCTCACTTTTTGTATTCTGATTTACCAAAGTTATCTGTTTGGTGCCACACACACTAGGCAAAAAATATTATTTGTGGTACTCAGCTCTGTTTTTACTCTTGTATGCAGAAATATCTGTTTTCAAATCATGTTTTACAATGCTAATGGTCATTGTATGTTGGTTTAGGGTCAGGTGAAGTGGGCCAAGGTGTCCCCAAAGTCCTCCACTTATGACTTCACTCACAAAAAATCTGCAACCCCCAACCAAAAATTTTTTTTTCATTGCAACCTACAAGACCTGCTGAGTCTTTTGAGCCTTTGAACAGCTCTCTAGCACTTACTGCACCAGAGGTATTCCTGTGCAAAACCACGTGCAATCTGGCTGTTTTTGCGCGAACTGCTTGAATTAACCCAACCAAAGTGTTAATATCAATGTACAAAAAGGATAGTCATTGCTAAAAAAATTATTTAAAAAAAGTAAGGAGCAAGTTAAATTTCGTAAGCATGTTACATATATAATATATTTGGCAGCAAAGATGTTCGTAAGCACAAAATATAATTGTCATTTTGGTGAAGGGGGTCGCAAAACAAATAATGTGCCTCAACTTTAATCCACCACTAGATGTGGCAATAATGCACTTACACAATTACTACTAGTACTAGATTTACCTTTATTTTGTCATCGCGATTATCCTGAGATACGGTTCAGAAATGTAGGTATTCGTGTGAAATTGATACTAACAAAGTGTTTTTGTGACTGGGATGTATCAGTTCATGTTTTGCATACTTTGTGCGTAGTTACTAGAACTTGTCTTGAAGTTCAAAACAAACTAATATTGCTGAAATTCATCTTTTATGTCAATTGTTAAAAAAACTGTTGTAAGTTTCAGATATGACTGCCACCAGCCTTATTTTAGTAGCAGCATTATGAAAATACTTTCCCATTTTTGACATTTCATTGCAACTAAAAAAACACCATTGAAAAAAAGCAATGAAGATCTGCATGCTTGTTTTAAGTCAAAGTTAGAGGTTTGGTTAGAAGTGGCTGGCAAATTTTGCCAACTTATTTGTCAGAGGGTATGTCATATGAAGTAATTTATTATTCTTGTATGTGCAAATCAGGAAAATTTTGCTGAATTAGGATTTGCACTTTGGTAACACATTCTTTTGAGCATAGTTTGAAAAGTATTTATATTCTTTGGTAGCAGACATAGCAGAAGTAAAATATGGAGACCACAGCATAAACAGTATTTACTAGTTTTACTCCATATTTGTGTCATTTTATATGACCCAACAAAAATATGACTGAGCTAGAACATACTACAACTACTGTACAAAGAAACATCACCAGCGAAAATGGGCATAAGAGATGGTAGCCCCATGGTTTGTTAAAACCTCACTAAAATAAACTGCTCAGAAGATAGCAAAACCTATAGTTTGGTTTGAAGCAAATTGAAAACATGCATGGACATTGGTTTGTTTCTGTGGGGCAGCAAGAACATGCATTTTTAGGCAGTGCATTACATTTCATCCTGTAACTTGGTTCACCTATGTCTTTGCCAACATTCACAGCATGCCCAAGTGGGTTCAATTTGCAGGATGCAGCTTAGACCTAGTGATATATATAGTGGTAATGTTAAGATTGTTTTAATGGTTTCCTTATTGAATTAGGTTGAAAATATGACTTTATGGTCTAACATGGAAAATGTGACTTTATAACTTTCATTATAGATTTCGCAGGGGTGCGATTTTTGTGTTAAACTTCGTTTCATAGTTTCCTGAAGCACAAAAAATATGACTTTAAATGACCCTCGTATAAACATAGCATCAGCAATTGCACTGCAGCCATTTAGTCGAGTAGTGTTGAACAGTGATTGTATGCAGTAAATTTATGGTAGAAATTCGTGCAAAATATTTTCAGTTCTTAGAAATATTTGCTGATTAAATAACAAGAATGAAAATAGTTAATCCTTGACTTGTTTTGAGGCTCGATGCTGCATTGCTACAGTAAATAAGCTCATGTGGTAGTGTAAATCATTACAGCTTCCAATTGGAAGCCTGTGGCTGTATGTAGCTGATGCTTAACAAATTGCAACTGTGATAGACGGTACTGGCCTTGCTGCATTAATGTGGTGCAGTTTTAGATAAAGTTATATTGTACTGTTGCTAACACCAACATCCATTTTAAAAACGTTGATTTTTGAAGATGAATTTTAAGTTTAAATGCAGTAGTTAGTTAGTATCAATTTTATTGAATACCTGGCATGTTTATCTTGGCCACAATCCAGTGGTTGACATTGACTCATTCAAGCCCAGGAACCAATAAACTGCAATGACAAACAATGCAACCTGCCATTGTAAGTTACCAGTAAGATGGTATGGTGCATGGAGCAGCTGTAAACATACTGAAATTAGTTCGCACAGTTACAGTTAGGCCCAACACTAGCATAGGGGCAAACATGACGTCAGCTGAACCTCTGCAGGCTTCCATGGTTCAGTGACTTTACCTGCTTTTTTATTGGCAGTTTGCACAGGGCTGCAAAGGTCACTAAACTTTAAACGGTTCAGTAACCAATTCTATTCATAGCCTTCGTCTGCAACCTGTTTTTTTTCGGTCATAGACTGAAATGTTTTTGA
>Ga0210059_1004162_pt1 | contig 23306 bp, 16 predicted proteins | sample Ectturendosymbi2_FD_188042 | JGI IMG/M metagenome (GOLD analysis project Ga0210059, IMG submission 188042) | Ecteinascidia turbinata endosymbiont from Florida, USA - Sample 2 (SPAdes) (version 2) | ecosystem: Host-associated > Tunicates > Ascidians > Unclassified | place: Key West, Florida...
CAGAAGAACAAACCGTCGACCATGTTGTCCTCCAATGTCCAATCCATCGACCTCCCCATGGACTGCATGGCCTGACGGTTCTGGACGATGAAACAACCGAATGGCTGCTCAACACCTGCCCCGAGATTTAGTGCGGCCAAGCAATGGATTGAAGGAACTGCAGCTCAAACGACGAAGAATTCGCGAAACAGAGAAGCGTTGCGAATAATCCGCACTCGGTTTCGTCCGAAACCCTCTTTTGTTCATAAAAGTGTCTGAAACTGTGGGAGACGGAAAGTGCCATTTAAAATGTTCGTTATTAAAAATATTATATGCTCAGGATTTTGCAAATACTTACAAAGCACTGCGCGTATTTTCCAATCTGTCAAAACCACAATAGAGAGTGACAAGTTATTTTTGTATAAGCCACTTTAGTGGTTTTAAAATCACAACCAGCGTAAAAAGTAGAAAAAATCAGTCAGTAAACTTTAATTTACACAAGCGTGTCTTCATTGACCACCATGTCCAACACGGATCCCAGCGAACCGGCTTTGTGTATCTGTCATTGTTCACTCAAGTTCGACGCGTCGCATCGGTGATGTCTTTCACTTTACGTTTCATTTAAGAATCGCTCAAACTGCCTGTCCTTGTCGTGGTCAAATAGAATGTAACATTTGGATTTGAGATTGTTAAATTTTATGACTTTAGATATTTGAAATACGCCAGGCACACGAACTACTCATTTAGCTGCAAACACACTTGTGCCGGTTTCTGTTGGTGACACTCTGTGGAATTTCCGCTGACAGAATATTTTTGCGTTCAGCTATAGTCATTGATAGACGATTTCTTTGTAACAGATGAATTTCCAGCTTTTTGTCTGTTGGAAAGTCATCTGACGATTATCAAATTAATTTTCCAACAGAATTTCACCCGCAACTCCAGCTTTTAACGCTTAACAGCTTGTCTCAGTAAAAGATATTATTACGTCTTTTGAATCCCCAATCCCATCATACGGTGAAACGCGTCAGATACAACTTGTTCATTTAAATTTTTCAAAGCTACATCACAAATAGCGGAATCTGATTTTTTTTCCAAATATATTCGACTAGCAGAAATGCTCAGTGCAAAAATGCTTTGGGTGGATCTGTTTCACCGCTTAACAGAGGCCAACATCATAATACAGTGACGTCAGCGATGCCATCGCCATGTTAGGTTACGTGACGTTTTAGGTAATAAAAATTCTTTTACCGCCCGTCAAAAATTTACCCGTTCCTCGCGCATGTGAAGGCGAAAATCCAACGACACAAGGCTGTGCTTTTAATTAACAGGAAAGTATTTTGTGCATGTAAAATTTTTCTGGGGCATTTTGAGTCATGCTGTTTATCAAACGTGTTGAACAATGTTGGTACAGAGTTGTAAATGGGCCTCAATTTGAAGCCCGAACCTGAAATTTAGTTTTGAAGCATGATTTATGCCCGAAAGCCAAATGTACCAAGTGGGTAAAGATATGCGCAACTGCGGGTTTTGCAAAGACGTTGTGTGCCGGTAAAGCAGCAGACGGATTTGTCACACCCAAAATAGCAAACACCTTGACCAAAAAATTGGCTCAAAAAGTCACAAATTTAGCTTGTTAGTCCACGATAATACTGCGGAATGTAATGTTTCTCAAGAAAAAGAGAACGTTTCCTGGATGGGCTATAGGCATGAAAGAAACTATCTAGGGTAGCCCTATAGGCATGAAAAGCCGGTTTGTAAAACAAGTCATTGTTTCGTAAAACAAGCCAAGAATTGCGTAAGTGATTGATCTCTTCGACGCAATGCCATGGCGTGCTAATTTCATTGCCGTTGTCGACTTCTCAAAAAGAGTTTGAGACTAATCCGAGCACAGAACAAAAAAACACAGCTGTGTTTGCAAGTGGAAGTAGCTGAAGAGATATCATATCACTTCACTCACAGAAATCACCGCAGTGATTACAACAAATGTAAGCCACGAAAGAAAAAAATCTTTACTCTGAATGTTGTAAAAAAGTTTTGTATGCAGGTCCGAAATCGGCCCGAAACATTTTGACAAACTTAAGCCCAAACCCAGCCCGACCCGAAAAGCCCGGTCCGACTTACAACTCTGTGTTGGTAGCGTTGCAACCATGTGTGCAGTGTTGAAAACATAGTACGGTCATAACGTGGAGTTAAAAAGAATGATTTACGGCAAAGTTGAACAAAATATGTGCCTCAGACCAGGAGGGCTTTTGTGGTTGGGGAGAAAATGTCATCCCCGATCAGGTTCTCAGTTGTTCCAAAGTTTTGACAATGCCTGGTATGGGCCAGACCACTTGTACCGGCCTGACTGCATTGACTGAGCATTATTGTCAAGAAATAGGATTCGCAATACAGCGATGACTTTGCTTCTGTTGATTAAACTGTTTGCCCTGAAATCAGCAGCTTCACTGGTATAGAGAATAGGTTCAAATTGTAACGTGAGTAAACTCAACAAGCATTTCGATAAAATTTTTTGTCTACCCGTGCCTACCCGTGCACAAAACCTGGGGTTTAATTCGTTGCGCTTGTTTGATTCAAGCCCCCGACAAATATAACCCCTTGGCATTGAAAGTATTCTGCAGAACAGGGTCAAGCAAAACACATGGTTTTTATCTTTACCCAGGTGTGTTGAACGGGACATCTGTTATGGTTCAAAATTTGAGCGAAGGCGACGTTTATCACCGTGGGCTCCGAGTCAATGGATTGAACAAATCAATTTGCGCCACAATACTGCCCACTAGCGGAGAGGTTGAAACTTACAGAGCATTTTTTCTTGATCGAGTCGACGGTATTGTGTGGTTGAGGTATATGCATTTTATGCCAGGCTCTGTATCTTTATATTATATTTATTAGTTAACAGGGTTAATGTCAATCTTGCATACTTAATGTTTACTGCAATTACAATCATTAGCAAACTAAGAAATGGTTTGAAAACATGTTCGATTACGGAATTTGCATCTCAACAGTATCAGGGAACTAATTCTTTTTCAGGAAGTTGCCAGGGGAATTAGGGTTCTATATCGTTTCTGTATTCAACGGCGGATTTGTTAATGACGTTGAAGGCATGGACGTTTTGTTGCGTATCACTGGCACAGTGGTTGGTGGCAGATTTGATAATATTGATGTTAACATGAACAGTGAAACATTCACAATGGCTCCATTCGAACATCAAAGTAAGTTTTGTAGTTCGTAAGGAATACTGAATTTGCGTAAAAAGGGTTTGTCTCGAATCGAAGTTTGGGAACAAATCTTATTTCTTGAAGCCCCTTTTTAAAATGTTTCGTGCCCTTTGAGTTGACATTGCAAGAGGTGATCAGGATAAGTTAGTTCGAATTAGTGAACAAGTTTGTTTTTTACTTTGGATGCAATTGTTAAATTTGTTCGTGAATTTACTTTTTTATTGTTGGGATAGTTGAATTTTTGAAAAAAAGCAGAATGTGACACCCAACACATTGATACAATATGTACTTTGGTTAAAAAAAGAACGAGGTGCACTTAATATATTTTGACGAAACCTGATTTTTCTCATTTATGACAGATAGATTTATTTTATTAAGGCAACGTGTATACTTTCGGGGAGCTCTGACGTTGCTATTAGCAAACAATTTTGAAAATCGTACTACCTTTCTTCAGCCAGGAAACAGACAAAACCTGTACCTTCAGCAATAACATGCTACTACAACCTGTATTTTGTCCATTTAACTTGAAACTTTGAATGTTTTTTTTTTTCAGAAACAAAGACAGGAAGCTTCATAGACATGCAGTTCTTGGGAAATTATACTTTATCCACAGTATGCGTTATCAATGAAAGGTTCTCAGATTTAATTGCATGTGCGGACATACATCGTGCTAAATCAAAAACAGCTCAAGCATTTCTGTCCTGGGACAACGTAAAAGGAAGTATTTCTCTAGAACAAACTTCTCCATTTGACTTCACAAAGACTACTGTTACCTTGTCCGGGTTGCAGGTGAGTGGAACCCAGATAGAATTTGACAAGCAACTCCCAGGCGAATGAGTGGGCAAACTACAGCTAGCTGAACATTTTTTGCGGCTATCTTGAAATTTTTTTGCACAAGAAGTATATTAATACTGTGATAAAAGCAAATAAAATATGGTAATATAAACCACAAAAAACATGTAGTAAAATGCCATCCTCCTGATAAAATGAACGACGTAAAAAGCATAAAAATATTGAAACTTAACAATAATAAATAATATTCTTTTTTATATAAAACAAAGTATAATTCGCAGAAGCTTCGCTGGGTAATGACAGAAAATCTGACCCTCAATGAAAAAAATGTGCCCACCCATAACCCAGACAATCCTTTCTTTTAAAGCATAAAGACCGGCCTGTGAAGTCGCACTATGCAGAATGGCCTTATGAATATAATGTTTTTGCTTACGATGTGTTGATTGAATATTTGAGAAGTGGAAAAATATACTCATTTTTTAAATGCAAAAAATGCGTCAGTCTTGCTGCATTGTGAAAACAGTTTCATCTGCCTTAATGTTTAATTGTCGCAAAAGAGAATCAGTGACGGAGAAAAATTCATCTGTTTAAGGTTCAGGGGTGTATTGGGGCGGGAACACGTGGGAATGGCGTTCCCACACCTTTTTCGCGTTTTGCTTTAAAATGAGTTGGAATCTGTTTTAAAATGGCTCTTTTTTTGGATGCGTCTAACACCTTTTTTGTTAGCACTGCATCCTGCAAAGGTTCCATATCTTGCCTTGTTCTTTTTTCCCATACGTCCAGTGGACGGAACCGTTAGTTGACGAACAATCCTTTAAATTCTTGTTGAAAAGTAACGTAAAAACAAGCTTACTTGTCGGTTGCTTCATCTATAGGTTTGGCGAAAATGATACGTTTTTTTCAGCACTTGCCTGTGACCTACAGCGTCCACATGTTCCCAGTTCCTCAACAACTCTCTCCTACGGGAGAAAGATGCAGCGAGCAAAATGTTGGAGAAAAATTCAACCCGTTGGCAGTGGCTGCTCAAAGTTCGTCATCAGAAGCAACGTCTGACCAGCACGAAGTAGGCAAGTGAATTTATACACGTGATCAAAACGTTTGCTTAAATTCTTTTCAGAAGGTGCACAAGACAATGATATAGTAATGTGAAACCATTGCATAATTCATCCTGTTTCTCTGCTTATTGCGCGTCTTTTGATGCAGGTTGTGCAGCTTCAGACTGAAACTTTTTTACTTTATTTATACTGCAGCAGCATCTCCGTGCTTAGTACAGAAATTTTCCAGCGTTTTTATGTAAATCTTCTTTGAAAAGGAAACCTGAGCGGAAAGTACGGTAGTATCAACACGTCCACCTACGAAGCCACGTTCAAGGACTGGAACCTGCCTATGTTCGGTCTAAACAGCGTCGTTGGAAGATCGATAGTCATTCATCGCAGTGATGGAACGAGGTGAGCAAAGCTTGGATAGGTGTTCGCAACTTTGTGGAAAAAGTCATTGTTTTCATGAACTCGTCCGTGATATTGATAAGCTCATCAGTGAAGCGTGCTGGTGATGTATCAATATCTTTCATGAAATGAGCATCAATAGTATATACATGCTGTTAGAAATCAATGTGACACATTGTCTGAGACAGGGTATAGCGAGGTGTGGTGAGGGAAGGTGCAAAGTTGGTGCTTTTCTCCAGCATCTTTTTTCCGCAAAGTTTGTTTCGCTACTGAACTGGAAGAGACTTGTTGAGTAGGAAACAACTGAATTCCTTTAACGAGCCAACATTTACAAGACCTCAGGTTCATGGGGCCGCAAAACGTGCTTCTTGCCCCGAGCGCCAACTAACCTCGTTACGGCCCTGCTCGCGAGTGGTCTGCGGCGCCACCTCCGTCTTCACACGGCTGCTTCCGCAGTGAATGTTGCGCTGGTGGCGAGTCAATTGCAACTCGGCGCGAGAACCTTTCCATTCCACCCACCCATCCACGTCGAACACGAGGCTAGACAGGCTGCAAGCACCGTTTTGCAAGTCTTCTGTGTGACCCTGCTGAGAATCGAACCCAGCCCGATAGCTTTGGTGGCGCGTGCCCAACCAACTGTACCACGGTTGCGCAAAAGCCTCTCGAAAATTGTTTTTCAAACTGGCTTTGCTTCTCTGCATGCTTGGTTTTCTTTCCGTGGACATGCTGCTCATCATAGCAATGCGATGACAATATGATCCCAAACAGACTATTTCAATTGGCAGGTGGATTTGCGCTACAATTGATTATCTTGGAGAGTTCAGGACAGCTGTCGCAAACTTCAAGTACCCTGCGTTCGGAGCCATGTATCTTCGTCAGCCTGTTGGCCTCGGCTATGACGAGACGACAGTGTGGGGAAGACTGCGCAACATGGTGAGAAAATTTGTCGCGCTCGTCTGGTGATTGGACTGTATTGTTGTGAGGAATCACAGCAACACGAAAAATTAACTGCTTGATTTTACCACAAACGTGAAGAGATGATCTCTGTTCTGACTATTTTCCAACCTCCAAGTGTCATTTCGTAAAACAAAACTTATTATTGTCACAACGGTAGACGGACTGTTTAAATTGCGTGAATGTCGATATGTACGCCGGCAGTGATCAAACGCTCTGCAAAGGGAACTCTACTTAATCTGAGGGAATTTATTGTAAAGATTTACGAACGCGGTAATTCAGTTGTTTTACCCCACGTTGCGCAACTCAGTCGAAACATCAGCTCTCTGCTTTCGCCAAAGTTTAATTAATGTCATCAATATTTCGTTCAACACGTTGCTACCTCATGTTGTTCACGTTTCCACCTGAACCATATTAATTTGTCACAAGTCAATTTTTGCGAGTTGGAAAAGTGCATGAAACAAATCGTATAATTTCTAATAAAGTATTTTTACTTACCTACCACACATTTAGGTCAAACCTACACATTTTTTTTCTTGGTTGATGAAATTCTACATAAATTTCAGGCGTTATTTGCGCGGACACCCGCAACGCTTTAGCAAATGTCCTGGCTGAATCACACCTGTTTTTGAGCGACGACAGTAGTGCCCATCTCAGCATGGCTTGAAAACGAGACATTTATCACACTGAAATGCACAGCAACAAACACAACTTACTCTCATCATCTAAATACGTGCTTCCCAAAATTTTTCAAGCCGTTACCCAAATCAAAGTAGCGATCATGTCTTATTACTCCCAACATTTCGCAGTGATCACTCATAGTACAGAACAACGTTGTGTTTCTTGGTTTTGCGTTACCCCCCGAAGAAGAATCGGATATTACCCCCGGAGGGTAATTTACCCCCACTTTGGGAACCACTGATCTAAATGTCTCCATGTAGGCCTGCTTTGAATGACCTAGTAACTTTTATGTCATGAGAGCTGGAGTTTTAAATTTTTGTTGAAGTTTTGCTTTGCTTGTTTTTTAGAAGGTAACCTTAATCACATTCTTTTCCGCTACTTTTTTATAGGCTGGTCATCAATATGTACTAGCAATTTCTTGCTGTTTCAACGCTGCGACGATTTTGCTTTTACTGAGATGTAGCTAAATTACTGTGTTTACGCATAGATTGCAACCGTAGACCACAACCACAAATATTGTTTTTTATGGCAGCAAAGTGGTTTAGGTTAACATATCTCAATGAAAACATTACTCATCTTGTTAAGATTGTTTTTCGTGAGGAGCAGGAATGGCGTTTATGTTTGAAATGCCATGCGATGGTAAAATGACTGCACTTTATGTTTCGATTGGCTGATATTCATTTCAAATTTCAGGATGACTCTTCCACATCAGGACACGCCTACTACGTAAACGAAGATCCTTTGAGTAACGACTGTGACCACGCAGGTGGCATTTACAACCCCACAAACGTGAGTACAGCTCTTTTAAGCATTTACGATAACCAAGCCTGAGTCATGATCATGATATCAGCTCACGATCTACCCCACGACTTGGTGCTAGAAACTTAGCTTAATGAAATTGATTTTTTTTAAACGAAAGGTTTGATGCCTTTAATCACTTTGCCAAATTCCAAACAAACTTTCCTTATGATTTTATTCTATGTTCACTTTCGATTGCCACGAACAGACAATGGACACTGTTTCCGTTTGCTCTGCACAGTTATTCAGTGGTGCTGCAATGTAGCAGTAATCGTGTCGCACACAGCTTATTAGATATCTATCCTTGTGTTGTTCACTAACGTTGTAAATTCAAGATTAAAATCTTGCGTATTCTGTTGAAGCCCCGGTGTATTCGTATGGATGGGGAAACCCAAGAGTATATTTAGGTGCGTTGTAATATAGCCAGGGTGGGCTTATTTTCATTCCTAGAGGTAGAGTATGTGATTGTTGTGTTTTTGTTTATCGCTGGAACAGTTGACTCATTGACCTGATACCCACTTACCCCCGGTAGTTCTACAACCCCAGGAAGAAGCGGAGTTGGGCCACCAACAATTTATCACCATGCTGTTATCCTGGAAATGCTGGTAGATCAAGGCAGCACTTCGCATCTTTGCAATAAACCATTGCTGTGCATCCTTGTATTAATACATGTGGCAGAACCAATTAGCACTGCACGCCTTTGCACTGAACCATTACTACCCGTCCTTGCACTAAACGTTTACTGTACATCCTTGCACCAGACCATGACTGTGTCTCATTTCTCAAAATATTACTGTGTTCCTGCACTAAAACACTGCTGTGCGTTCTTGCATCAATCCTTCACTGCGTATTGCTGCACTGCAACTTGAGCTATACAGTACTATTACTGCACATCCTTGCACCGAAAGATTACTGCGTATCCTTGCATTACATGATCATTGCACAATGCTCATCCTTGCACTAAACAATTGCTGATCATCTTTGCACCAGACCATCATCAGTCATCCCTGCACCAAAGCATTACTGCTGTTGCGGCCACAATGCTGCGTCGCCCTGAGTCAACTTAAGAGAAAGTCCAACGGACAACGCTCGGCATTACAGCAATAGAGTTTTCCAACTAGACTAGGTTCCTTTTGCTACTGCTGATACGAATTCAACGTTAAATGTAGCGAATCACCACCCCACACCGCCCATTCTTGCACCAAAATACTATCACTCATCCTTGCAAGACTAAACCAATGTGGTTCAACAACAGGCCCGCGGGCCACGTGCGCCTCGCGGACAGAATTGAAGGCCCGCGAGCTTTGTCAGTATTATTTTACTGTTGCGTGTATGTTACAGTAAGTCATTTTAATTAGAACAAGCATAACATGTTAATAAAAACGCAAAATGGAGCAAGTCAAATTTAAAAACGTCGCATGGCAGACGAAACACTGGACGATAGTCCCCGATTTGCCAACACTAAGACAAGTACTGATAATTGGGGAGTCTCGGAAAATCCTCGCGTACAGGCATCCTACTAATAGAATTAGGTAATCAGTTGCTATTTGCTATTATGTAAAATTTCATTGATGCATTCACTTATTTTCCTTCATTAGCTTTAAATCGTGTGAATTTAGTGTTTCATACATCATTTTGTTGGAAGCGGTCTGCAAGTTGTCACGTTTTTTTAAATAGCCCGTAGGTCGAAACTAGTTGGACCGTGTTGAACTAAACCACTACAGCGCATCCTTGCCCCAAACCATTACTGTGTATTCTTGAACAAAACCATTGCTGATCATCCTTGCACCGGACCATTATCATTCATCCTTGCAATAAACCAGGGTTCTCTAAAAATTTTTACCACAGGTTTTGCACAACACATAAGCTATTGCACAACAGTTCGAGGGCCAGACATCCTACGTGATCTGGTTGCTTTGAGATTTGATACATTCAACTAAATCAACAAATGTTTCGTACAAATACTATTTTATCATCATTGACAAAATGTCTTCACGGGTCGGATGAAATGGCTCCTCGTGTCGGATTTGTCTTGCGAGCTGTACTTTGGAGAATCTTGCACTGAAACATCACTGCGCGTCTTTGCAATAAACCAGTGGTTCTTAACCATGTTTTACAGATCTTACCCTTTTATCGAACAAGATTACCAGATTTACCACCAATACAATCAATGGTGCTCATTTCTTAAAAATACGAAATCAGCATACTCTTACAGTTAAGAATGATTTATAAAAATTTACATTTGCTGCAATTTATGGTTCAGTAAATTTTCCCCCTTGGAGGATGAAAGTTACCCCCAGGGGTAAATTTACCCCAGGTTAAGGGCCACTGCACTAAACCAGTACCACCCATCCTTGACAAATCCATTACCGCATATTCTTGTACCAGACCATCACTGTGCATCCTTGAATCAAACGATTTCTGCACATCATTGCACTAAACCGGTACTTAGCATCCTTGCACAACACGGTTACAGCACATCCTTGCACCAAACCATTGTTGCGCATCATTGAATTAAGCCATTACTACACAACCTTGCACCAGAACATTACTCCTCCTTACTCCTCCTTTAACCAAACCATTATTGACCACCCTTGTACCAAATCACCAAACCGTTACTTATCGTCTTTGCACCAAACCATGACCATTAGCTAACCCAAGTAAGTGTGTAGTGCGCCATGCGCGGAGATCGACCCACAGCCCTCTATCTTCAAAAACGCGTGCATAACCCACGGTAGCACTCAGCCGGCTTGATGTATTGTCAAATTCAAAGAAATGTTCCTCTTAACACATTTTGTAATATACTGCTGATTTCATGTTTGTTTCGAATGGAATCATTGTATTTCTCTAAGTAATGATTAAAATATGATAGTACATTTCATCTATATTGATGGTACTAATTTCAGTTAAAGTGTAATAAAAGTGCAAGACATCTAATTATATGCTTGGTTTGAAAAAAAACAACGGTTCTCAAAATTTTCAAGAAGCGGAAATCATGGTCGAGGTTTTTCTTTTTGTAGTCAACCAGCACCTAATTGATTTTTGGATCTTAGGTATAACCTAGAAAATGCGTATTGCACTGAAACGTGTTTGTGTTAAACACATGTTTTTTGACACTTTGATAAATTCTTGCAAGAGTGAAACTTGAACGTCTGCAGTAAAAGAAACGATAGCGTTACAACAACTAGTGTTGATTTCAATGTGATTTCATTTAAGCCATTGCTTGTTGTGTCACTAGTTTCGATCATATTTTGTTTTAGCGGTAAATAGTTTGTATTTTTTTGAAATTGTTGAACTTTTAAAAGTTCTTGGTACGCTCATTTTTGAATTCACCTGTAACTTCCCATTGCTCAACGACTTCTTAAACTTCAGCATTATGATCTGTTACTGCTACAGGCCGCCAAATGTAAGTGTTGGTATGTCGTCACAATGCACTAGCTCTTTCCGATGCAATTGCATACGCTCACAAAACGTACTTTCCGAGATGGCAATTTGCGTATTTTTTTGATTATCTGATTTATTTTATTGAGTTCCTTATTTCAAAATAACAGTGGTTCGTATTCGACGCAGATTTTCAGGTACTACACAGATGAATTCTGTTTAGCTTCATATCCTCTTCTCGCATGTCGCGTTGGTGAAGTGTCAGCGAGGGGGGGCTCCTTAAATATCGATAACAAGCCGTTCTTTTTCACCATGCTCTATCTTCCACTGCAAGGAGATATGAACGTGATCGGGAGGTAAGATTGTCAGAATTTCATGCGGAAAAACAAGTTGTTTTTCTCACAATAAGACAAGTGCAGACAGTGAAATAAATTAAGCTTCTATTGTCTTCTATTTGATAGAAAAAGTTGGAAGACTTCCTGCACATTAGCCCTTATGCCTGGTTCACGCAATGGACCTTCATGATGATGATGATGTCTTCTATTATAGGTGTTTTAGAAATATTTTAAGAATAGATTTAGAATTTCCATTCTGTAGCGAAGGCGCCAAATGCAATGAGCCGTTGTCGTGAAATGTCGCATTTTTCGCAAAATATTCTGTGTTTATTTTGCTCTTAGCGCATAGTTAAAGTTAGCACTTCAATTCAGCAATGTTAACTTGATCAGAACATTCAGTTCAGTTTCATTACACTCACTCCCTGCAACCGTTTCGGAGTGACACGAATGTTCTGTCCATCTCCACTTGCTTGCGCCGTGGACCGCGTGGATGCTTCCGCTGTGCTGTATTGTGGCGAGGTAATGGTAAGACCGCACGTGAACCGTTTCTTTGCACTCAGTAAATCAAGCACGAGGCTGGACAGGCCGCAGATATTGTATTTCAAGTCTTCGGCATGTCCCGGACGGGGATCGAACACAGCCAACCAGGTTTGGTGGCGGATGCTCAACCAACTGTACTAGTTATCCGGTTATAACGAAAACAGCTGTTACTAATATTCAGATTCTTTTTTAAAAGTTTTGGCAATGGCAACAGTAGTTTGTGAGGCGTAACTGCAACAGGTTGTTTGAAGTTTCTGATCTGTACAGCAGAGAGAATAGTACCATCGTCGAATGGTAAAACGCGAAAAACCGTGAAAGCAGTGGACGGGGGGGCGTTTTACCGTTTAAAATTCGTAGTGGCAAAGGTATGATTGCGTCATGATTGTTAGGAGATGGGTTGTGAACTTAAAATGTCGAGATGTGTGGAATAGCAGTTGATCGTTGGATTGTCTTCACGTGTCAAGAGGGATTGAGGAAATTGCAGCCGCCATTTTCTGTCTCTCTATCATCACAGCATCAGGAAGAATCTCCCCCTTTTTGATCTGGGATCTTGTGAAAATGCTTGCTGACTTCCAATCTTCTGAAAGTAGCCTACGATACCTCTCCAGAATAGCTCCATGATTGGTTGATTTTGCGTTTGCTGTACAGTAGTCTACATGCATGTTGGAACAAACGCACATTTACCTCCACATAACTCCCCAACGGTTGAGCAAAGCCTGACGTTCGTTGACCAAAAAGCAGTTTCGAACCTTCTGGTTGTTGAAACCGACGATTCCCTTGTTCATAAGAACGAGTGTTATGACTGGTTGAACTGCTGGTTTCTGTCGCTCTTAGAGGACCCAAGAAGAGCATTTGTAAGGAAACTACTGTGAAAGCAATAAAGGAGCAGTCTTGATAAAAGAGAACGCGTTGCGTTTGTCTTGAAGCGCCAGTTGAAGTTATGATGTTCTTTCAATATTATTCAGGTGAGAGGGATCATCACCCAATCCTTGTTTGAAATAACAAGCACTCATTTCTTGCAGGAACTCGTCTTTTCATGTTGGTTAGTGGCATCAAAACGAGCGACGTGTTTTGTTGCAGATCAATTGGTGTCGACGTTGCTGAGATCGGCTCCCCTTCCTACACGTGCGCCAACATCACTGCTGTGCATGAAATGGTCCTGGACGCAGGCAGCGAAGACTGGATGCAGCGAAGCACTGGTGGTACAAGAACTGTGACTGGAAACTTGCGTCTTACCCAGAAAAGCGACTATGACCCTAGCGAGGTAAGTGGTGAGGTCTCCTGTAATTTTAGCGCGTAACATCTTGCCTTTCTTGGTTGGCGTCAAAACGCAGTTCACCACTTCTCGCACTATTGACCTAATAATTTGTGGTTTTTTAAGTGAAGATGATATTCAATTAACTATTTGATAAATCTTGCATTTTTAGACATTTTAGAAACAATAAGATCATGGGTATTTTTCTTTATTCATCAGTTTAACAATGTATTAATTTTATTGCTGTCTCTGAGACCCTTGAGGAACATGAACGCAGCGTCTTTTCAAGCAATTTAGGACATAACTGACCGACCGCTTGCGCTAGAGCATCAATGGAGTCATCCTAAGATTCGGAATTTTATGTACTTTATGATAAACAAAAATACCAGTTTCTTTGTTTTAAAAATTTTGCCACACGTCACAGTGACGTCAAACCTACTTCATGGTGACGCCACTGCGAAGTTGTTTCAATAAAAGCAATCTCCTGTCATCAACAATGTTTTAAGGAAATCGCATGCTGCTTAAGTGAGTTTTGGCGTCAATTCTTACCAAATTTGAAACGTGAATGTAGAAAAAGATACAAGAATGTATTTTCTGTTACAGATGACTTTGTCTATTACGGGATTGGGAGGATTGGCATCTTCGTACAAAATCCACTCTCTACCTGTGGATTATTCCAAACCTGAAACAGACCAGTGCAAAACATCAGAAGTTGGGAATGTTCACGATCCTTACAACGTTGGAAAAGCAAGTAAGTCACGACATTATATCAAAGTCAACAACCATGTTGAAAAGGCGAGGTGTTGGTGTGGTCAACCTCACAAATACGAACCAGGCGATTTCCTTTTAACAATAGAGTGTTTCAGGTTAAAAACTCCTGGAAGATCTGACATGATGATTATTATATTCATATGAATCTGGTGCAGGAATCTCGTCTCGGACAGAAATCTTCCTAAAAAATCTCCACTGGCAACGCTTCCTCTGACATGTCCCGCAAAATAAATGATTTTTTTTGCAATTTTGCAACTATTGTAGTTCACCCCTTCCAAATTATTTACTAGAAAAATGAAATAAAAATACTCTTCAAATCCGATTTTTCGAAAATCAGTTTTCTGTGATCCAATGGTTCTGTTATATTGAAAATCACTGTCTGCCATAAGAATCTCCAAAAACTGTCTCTTGCTTAAAAATCCATGACAAACGTTAGCTTCCCAATTCTTACATCTTTGCCGTCTCGATTTGTATATCAAACTTCGTCGAATGGAGAAATAACTGCCAAGTTTCTCACAAAGTTTTTCAAGCATTTTTTCGATTCTTTAACCGGGATATCACTTTGTTTAACTTCACTTTGCGAATGTGAAAAATGAACAGAGGCAAAAAGAAAAGGTGAAGAAAATTGTAGCAATGTACGGAAAGCATGGAGCCAACGCATGGTGTTGTTATTGAGCTGCTTGCACATCAGATTCCAGTGGCCAGACCTTTGACAAGTACCCCGTTGGAGATTTGAGTGCAAAGTACGGCGATCTGAACTACATGAACACTTTGGTGTTGAACGAAACTGACCGAAATTTACCTTTGGGTCATGGAATTGGCGTCGCTGGTAGATCAGTGATCGTCTACTCAAACGCAAGCGGAGGTGCAGGGTAATTCAAGCTTTCTTTTTACCTTTGTAATGGATAGCCTCTATATCAGTTGCTTGGTGCGTGATTTGTTATTTTTTTCACTCTATATCCTTTCGGTTGTCTGGTGTTGCGTCCATCGTTGCTTAGTTCAGTTCTGATCAACTGATATATCTCAATTATTTTTCCATTTTTGAGTCGATTTATAGACGTCGCTTAACCATGTTGCAAAATGCTGTTTTTCGACCAAATGCCGACACCCTGTGGCCATATTTGTGTGTTTTTCTATGTTTCTCAAATGATATATATATATCAATTATGAGCTCTATTTCGCAAGTGCTGATGGAAGCAAACCACATGTTTAAAGATTTTTTCCTCACCTTATCAACCCGATCGTAGCCTGCAAAACTTGGCACGAAGTAGGACTCGTCAAGCTTTGGCACCATCGTTTGTTTTGAGGTGTGTTGGAGCACACTTTATTCACTAGCAACCCACACAGATGATGCCTCACAAACCAATAATTGGTGTGAAAAAACATTTTGGACAGCGTTAGTCATTAAGTTAACCTACAAACAAAAGCTCTAAGTTTTCAATAGGCTTTCGCGGAATCAGCCGACTGGGCTCTACTTTCATCTTTTTGCGATGATTCAAACTTGCGCATATCTGTATTCAAGCTCAAGTAGCTTCACTCCACAGGTGAAATAAGCAAGGAATCAATCACAAATTTTTATAGGAAATCGATTTCACGTATCACTACGCATCGTCAGTCCTATGATCTTATTCAAATAGAATCTATCTATTTGAAATGAGATGATTTGTCACGAGTTTCAGTTGTCACGTGTTCAGGAGTTCATTGAGCGCCAACGGACAGTCACGAGAATGTGACACAAGCATGGCGGGAAACTTACATTACGCACAGTGACGTACGCAGAAAATTTTCATGGGGGAGGATTTCTATCAGTAGCATATGGTGGCCATTTGTATTTGGTGTTCGCTGTTTGTGACGTCACAATTTTCCGTCATAGTCATGTTTTCAAACCAACGTTTTGGCGAAGTTTGTTGACATAATTTGCGTATTCTTCTACACGCGCTCCCCTTAATTCGTGTGTCGTTGAACTGAATATCAACGACCAGCTCTCCAGGTTAGGATATCGGAGGTAAAACAAACTCAACGCTACGACACAGCACTTCATAACTACAAAAATATTAGGCTGCACATTAAAACAAGAGAGGAAAACGCTCATCATTGCGTCAGAGCAATTTACAACTGCAAAATAAGGCTGCGCTAATGTCTCGTCGAATACGAGCAATGAGCATAGAAAGTGTGCAGCTGGGCTGTCTGACGCACACCCCGGTTTGCACTTTGCAAGATCGAATCCTGCTAAACTACATAGGAATTGAGAATGAGCATAAGGCACGCAAGTAAACCTTCGATTTTTTGTTATGTATAGAAGCCCAGCAAACTTTTAGTTGTCCTTTTTCCCTGCTGAAACATTAATGCCTGAATGCTTCCATGTTAACAACTGCGGTTTTTGAGCTCGTGCAACAGTTTTATCATGCTACAGGAATTGCTAATGTGGCCAACGCAGTCAGCGCTTGCACTGAGCAGCCATAGCAGACAAAATAAAGACAACTGTTTCGCAAAAAGTGAGCTATCGCGGAGCACAATATTAAGCATGCGTAATGGACGAAAGGTCTGCAAAAAGTGGTGAGATTGTTCCTGGATGCAGACGATAACCCAGATTCCCACCAAAACCTAATTATTACTTTTTGGCCCATTTACAATATTTATTGAAATTTGCATGCAAATACTTTCCGTGGTATTTGCAATAAGTGGACAAATTAACAAGCAAAAAGTATGCGAAAACAATTATTCTCCTTTGCGCAGGTAACAAAGCTTTTGAAAAGTATCAAGCTCAAGGGGGTTTTAACCCCAACCCCCCAACCCCTTGCGTACGACCTTGATTACACATACGCTCTGTGTGTGATTGCGGTCTATTGTTGCGTTATGAAAGTTTGTTGTTTCTTTTTTGTCTCAGGTGGAAATGCAAAAACTTGAACCTCGTTCCCAGCGATGCGACCGGAAATGTGATACGTGCTCGGGCGACGTTTGATGACGTGATTTCCGGCTTCGTGGATCTGGTGAGTGCGGACGCTTTCATTCCCGCATTGTTTGAAGGAAAGTGTCTTTGCTTCTTGTTGACCGCCACACACGTCATCTGTTTCAGACGCAAGTCGTTTATGACGACGGTTCCGCATCACCGACCATGATTGACGTCAAGCTTACAGTTCAAGATGCGGGTGAAACGGTGGGAAGTTTGTTTCTGTTCCTGTTGATGTGTCTACCATGTGTTTGAATGTGTCTATCAAATGATGGACATTTTTAAACGGGACTCTTTCATAAAAGTTTCGTAATTTTTCTGTGACTCACCATTTAGCGTCTCCAAGCATTAAGGAAATTTCGGTCTGCCCTTCCGATACACCGCCTTCAGCTACCAGAACGCTCCTCAACTTGTACAAATCCTCGCGTTTAACCAAACGTTGAAAGCGTTTGATTAAAAGAGTTTTAAACATAGACCCCCGGCGTATCGTTCAAAGTTGCCTGCACTGGGCTTGTTTCGCCAAAAATTAAATCGCATAACAACTTTCACCGCAAGATGTTGTCGCTGGGACGCATAGCAATTAAGCTGCATGCCACGGAGTAATTACTGAGCGTTTGATGGGCCCTGGTTATGTTACCCGTCACGTACGGCACTCAGATTCGTACAGGTAGTGTGTCTAACTTTGGCTAACATCTAATGTATGTTGATTTATACCAATTGAGGGCATTGGCCAGAAAAGATATGTAGCATTTGCCAGAGGCAATATATGTACAAAATTGCTTTAGATTCCTGGATTAACTGACCTTGCCGGACATATAGTAAAGAAAACATTAGGTGTAGCAAGTCATTTAAATTGCATTGTGAAAAAACATATTTTTCTCTGAAGGTGCAGATTACATAAGCGAAAAGCATTTGTGCAAATAACGTTCTTGAATATATTCACTAAGCAACAAAACACTGACGTTTCTCACGTTTTCACAAGGTCTTGACCATTTGGCCAACTCGCTACCACATAGAATCGTCACAATTTAGACTTTATTCGACGAATTGAGCGCGTGCACAGCGTTGATACAATTCCATGACAACTGAAATTAATTTCAGGCGAAAATCCTTAACTGGAATATTAACATTGATCCCGTACTGCAAGAGAATTGCTCTGTCACAGGAGGTAAGAAGTTTAATGCTGTGACGTTAATGAACGTGATGAAAAATTTTATTGAAAAACCCTTCTATTTTGCTTTAACACCTCGTTTAAAATATATGTTTGCTCTCTTGTCAATGAAAGACGTTGAACCGATTTCGATACATTAACAACATCAGGCCAAAAATGCTGACAAAGGGAACTTTGAAAGACAAGGAGCAAACAACTTGGAGTGTGCGAGGTGACGTCACGTCATGTATAATTTTCAATACGACCTGCGTTGGGGGGATGTTTTTTGCTCTCAATATAAACCCGATGACTAATCGGTTAAACCAGTGTTTCCAACATCTCTGATGCATTCCTCCTTTGCTCATTTCGGAACATTCCATTCCTCCCCTATTACACAAATCCACTTAACTATGAAGTGGAAATTCCTTCCTTGAGCTCATGAAAATTCTTAACTATGAAGTTGAAACTTCTCCTCTGAACTCATGAAATCCTTCCCCGGTTGGGAAGCACCGGCAAGAATATAAACAGGATGACTACTTCTTTAAACCGGACAACCAGCATTTTTGCTTCATAATATTTATTCTCCTTTCTCATTTGCTTGCTCAGGTCGCTACAACCCCTTCCAAGCTGATGCATGTTTATCTACATATCCACTGGCGTGCAACCAAGCGAGTCAATTGGGCTGCGGAGTGGGCGACCTCAGCAATAAACATGCAAGTTAAAAAGCTTATTTTGATTGTTTGCTGATTGTAGAGCTTTTGTATTGGTGCTGTCTGTGCAGTTTTCCTCTGCTAGATTTACTCTATGATTTTGTTTGATCAAGATTTTTCACGAATTGCCCGAACGAGCCTCTCATCCTAAAACCTGAACGCGGTTCTTGGTCATGCGCACGACGACCGATGCACGGTGGAGTCAATTTTGCGCATTTCATGATAGTAGCTGCCCAATTGTACCTTGGATAGACCGGTCGCGCCATTTACACAACTTCTGCGATTATCAGGGATATCATGGGAGGGCGTTTCTGCGAGAACATTTGTGTAAGAGACGCCTGCGTTGAGTCTACTGCAAGCGTAGTTTTGTGTGGTAATGACCACGGTACACCTGATAAGGACAGGGCTAATGTGCGATCACATTTTTTAAAGGACAGAGTGGGCGATGGTTTTGGCCCTTTTTCTACCGGAAAACCCCTGTTCCCCCGAGTAGAAGCAACCTGGGGGAGTGTTTTACCTGCAAGGCCAAAAAGGATAGCAAATAAAAATTGTACGAACAGTTTTTTACACTGCATCCTGCATGCATAATTACCCTGCTGTGTTCCCTCTGTATCGTATTGGTATTTTCGTACACCATGGAGTGCTGTGCCGTATGTGGTGGTAGCATCTTCAATACAAAACTAACTTATGTTGACGAGAGCCGTATTTAAGCTGTGCGTCTTCAATTAGACGAATATGCTTTTCATTAGGAGAAATACGATATTGGCGGAGGTGGATTGAAACATTACATCGACGACAACCTTCCACTGCACACGCACCTGACAGGTAGGATAAGAGAAAAGAGACTGTGGTGAATGTATGATTACTTTGTCCTTGCCACGTAGTGGCGCCTGCAATCTTGCAATCCTTAATTGTGCCCCTGTGTTCGCCCCGCGGCTGTTGCGTTGTGCTTGCGGTCTCGTAATGCAATACTGCAAAGTGTTCTTTTAGTGCAGTTTGCCCGCCCTGGGAAGCATTTGATCAGTTACGCTGCTGTGTTTGTTTCAGAGTTTCATTGCTCGCTTGTTCAGCTCCATGATTGAGCGGTGTCCTTAGTGAATTAAAGCCTGGTTTTCTGCTGATAGTGTTTAGCAGAATTCGCAGGCGAGTGCACGACAGACACGGTTCTAAAAATCCGAACAATGTGCAATATGTAAATTTATATTTCGATGAACAAAGTGAGAACAATTTCTGTAAAAAAAGCGTGTCGCAGCAGTTTTTCTTGGTGTACTACCTGTTTTGGACATTTTGAATTTTAAACGATTTTCTATTCTTGACAGTCCTTGGCCGATCAATTGTTCTCCGAGGGTCAGAAGAGAATTCCAGATTGCTGGCTTGTGCGAACATTCACGCTTTTCCCGAAAACACCAACACTTTCACCATGGCATTCGCAGTGACTGCCAGATACGACAAGTAAGTAACAAAAACTTTTTAAAATACCTCAGCGACGCCTTGTGTTTCCATTTTCACGTAAAAGAACAACGTGGATCACAACGCGACCTTAGCGTTATTGTCCTGAAAAAGTCCGGGTGTTTCTGAGGCGGAAAATTAAAACCGCGCTGTGCGGAAACATCTTATGGTTGGTTGTTGTTTCAGACTGACAAGGTTCGCAAGTGTCAGGTTGCGTCTATGTTTTCGAAACACAAAATTTCGCTGCTGGTAAAGAATAGATGTCTTGTAAGGGAACGGTTTCAGGATGCCATCGCATAAGTACCGTAAAAAAGAAAATAGAAGTATTCTAAAAAGGGGGGAGGACAGGCGGGTAAATCTCATCTGTTCTCTTTCAAGGCCGTATTTTCTGTTATGTTGTTCGAAAGTTTTGATCATAACTTTTTTTTGCATCTTGCCTGCAGTAGTTGTGCGTTTCACAATGAAAACGACACATGAAATTTTCACGTTTAATTTTTTTGAGGATAAGATTTTTTATCATTTCCAAAAAGGACCGAGGTAAACTCACATGTTTAATTTTTTTATGTTCTTACATGTTATTTGTTATTGTTTTCACAATAGTTTAATACTTGTTTGGGTCCATTTGTTCGGATTTTTACTGTTACGAACTTCTTCGTAAGAGCAATAAAACCAACTGTTTCACCTTTTGCAGTTTCCGATTCACAAATGCTGTTGCGTCAGCTGTGGGAGTTCCCCGACTGCGGGTGGTGGTCATGCATTACACACAAGTGCCATACACAGCGATAGGTTGTGATAAAGTTGTGATTTACATTGCTGGTAAGCAGCTGGAAATAGGACATTATGAAAAGGTGGAAGGAGCTGAAGACGCTTTCCTTCATTTTTATTGATTATATTGATATGCCTTTTTAAGTATTTGAATAAGTTTTCAATTATTTGAATGAGTCTTTAATTAATCATTAATGATTTATTATCGATTAATAAATTATTGATAAGTAGAAGATGCTCGCGAACAGGACGGAAATTTTTCATTTTTGTAAAAAGTTGACCATTTTGCTTCTTCGTGAACGATAACTGCATCGTCCCTTTTAGCTCAATTTGTATTCTCCAAGGTGGTTTTGCTGAAAATTACTTAACTTTTTCTTTAGCTGGTAAATTGACGTTACGTTTAATTTGCGCTCAAAAGACGTTTGAGCTACAAAGAGCGAGATCTTATAACACTTACAAGCTACTACATCTACTTGAGCTATGGCTTAAACTGCTGCAGCATTATGTAAAACAAATATGAAAACGTTGAAGCAAACTTACCAGAAAGCAAACGTTAAAAAACAACCCTCGCCAAATTTTTCTAAACGTCTACAGAAAAGTTTCTGAAGCCGCAGAAAAATATATTTTGCTCGCAATATATTAAATATCAAGTGGGATTCATGCATCATGGTAAGCCGCAGACAAGCTGAAATTGGAGAACGTTTTAAACAAAACTACCAACAAAACAAGAAATTATAAGTTCATTGAGGTACAGAAAGTTGGACAAGCTGTATACCTCTCTAACGTGTCCTTTCAACAAATATGTTTTGACTTTTAAACTTGTTGCAAGCAAACATGCAGATGCCTTTGAGAATTAAGGACCTTATCCAGTGTCAAGATTGTTAAAAGCATTTGTGCGTACAGGGTACTTAATTGTTGATTTGCAGTACGAATTGAGATGAATACATAATTATATGCAATATTGGACGACTTTTTTATTGTAAACTTTGCAACAGATATCGCAAAGTTATTTCATTTCTGGTCTGTGTATTTTGAAGAAGTTCGTACAGCAGCAATATTTGATCTGTGAAGACTTTCGTAATGAACGTTCGGATTGCTTTTTCCACCACACCTTTTTTACAGCATGTTGTAACGACTTTTCCTACTGGGTTTTTCTTTGATCATCTTTGGCTGTATACTTTGCTATCAAAGCTATTTTCGTTTTTGTGATCATTTTCTTTTTTTATCTGTTTGACACAGTTACTCGTGTCAACATTTTCCTACCTCCGTGTGCATATATTGACTGAGACATTGTTTAATTCTTTTTAAGATTTCAACATTTCTGTTTTTCAGTAATGCCTTTTTTTTCCAGGTACCCTGAACTCAACTCAGGTGGAAATTCTTTTGAATGGTTCGTCACCGGCATTAGGCAGTTTTACGTCGCTGGGAGGTAGTTGTGTCAACAAGATCGGTTGGGCACTGTTCAATAAGACACCAACTAAGAACATTTCCATGATGCTTTTGGTGCTTACTTTATTTTCTACGTTTTTTGAATACTTTTGATGTAACAGTACACATGCTACGCAATTTGTTTTTACATGTTTCCCTTAATTCGATTGCGTTTCAAATATCTTGTCATTCTCTTTACTTTCTATGCATAATTCTGTTTGAAAATTGAAAAGGTGAAATCATTAAATATTTCAAATGGTTTGGTTCTTAAAATAAAAAATAGTGCTACATTGTATGGTCCACTCACTTTTTGCGATAAATTCTAAATAGGGAGACATAGTTACAAAGAAACTGTGGCAAGCCATCAAGGCAATAAGTTCAAAACTGGATAAACTCTTTAGTAAAGAGTAAAGCAAATGGTGGTTCAGAGATTGTTAAAATGTGGAAAGACTATTTTAAAGGAATATTAAACTCTGAAAACTCTGGCAATGGGTCTGCATAGTCTGTGGAACACAGCATAGACTGCAAAGAGAACTATCTGGGTCTTGAAATGCCCATGTGCTCTTTTGTCTCCTTGGCATCACTTCTTCAAAAGCTGCCCTTGAACAAATCTCCAGGGCCTGATTGTATTTCTGCAGAGCACCTGCTGTATGCAGATGAATCTCTGCGTTTTTTTCTCAGTGAACTGTTTAACATGTGTATTGTTCA